>Ga0154543_1181_pt2 | contig 30456 bp, 34 predicted proteins | sample RifGroF1_FD_105686 | JGI IMG/M metagenome (GOLD analysis project Ga0154543, IMG submission 105686) | Spirochaetes bacterium GWF1_41_5
GGGCAAGCCTGATCTTACCATGACCATCAACGGCGCTTTAGCCGGGCTGGTTGCAATTACAGCGCCCTGCGCTTTTGTCAGTGTAAGTTCTGCAGCCGTCATCGGAATGATCTCCGGTATACTGGTTGTATTAGCCGTAGGAATTTTTGATAAATTGCATATTGACGATCCGGTCGGAGCTCTTTCCGTACATCTGGTTAACGGCATTTTCGGAACTCTTTCGGTAGGACTTTTTGCCCAGGATAAAATCACCGGTATTGCTTCAGGTAATGGACTGTTTTTCGGCGGCGGCCTGAAACTTCTGGGCATACAGGCGCTGGGAGCTGCTGCAGTCGGCTTGTTTACATTTACCCTTTCCTTTGCTGTCTGGATTATTATGAAAAAAACAGCCGGTATAAGAGTATCGCGCGAAGAAGAAACAGCAGGGCTCGATATCGGTGAACACGGAAACGAAGCTTACAGCGGTTTTCAGATTATAGACAATTAATAAAAAGGAGAAAAACATGAAAATAATAGTAGCGCTCATTCAGCCTCATAAACTCGAAGATGTAAAAAAAGCCCTGTTTGCCGCAGATGTACATAAAATGACAGTTTCTACTTCTCTGGGCTGCGGCCAGCAGAAAGGATATACGGAAACCTATCGCGGAATAATTTCCGAAATAAATCTTCTTAAAAAAACACGGCTGGAAATAGCCGTAAATGAGGCGTTCGTCAAGCCGACAGTAGACGCCATTATTAAAGGCGCCCGTACCGGCAATATCGGTGACGGAAAAATATTTATTATGGATTTACACGAATGCATACGCATCAGAACCGGTGAAACCGGAAGCGAAGCAATCGGGTAAAAATAAAACAGGAGAAAATTATGAAAAAAAGTTTTATTAAATTTTTAATCGGGACCGCCCTGGTTACTGCACTGCTCAGCTCGGAAGAAACGCCCGGAAAGGAAAAAAACTGGTCAATAGGAGCATCAGCCAACACAGCCTACAATTATTTGTGGCGCGGTTTCAGACTGCATGACAGTATGTGCATTCAACCCGGAGCAGAAATTTCTATAGATGATCTGTCAATAGGCTGGTGGGGAAGTATCGGAACAGGCGGCGATATTGCTCCTGGATTTCATGAATCTGATATTTACGCAGGGTATTCGGTACCTATGCCCTTTTTTGAAAAATTATCAATTTCTTCAGGATTTACTTTCTATTTGTTTCCGCTTAATGTAAAAAGCGGTAATAATGGATACCGCGGCCTTGATTATTCGGTAGAAGGATATTTAGGCTCCGGTTTGACGTTAGGCAAGGGCAAATTCAGTATTGAACCGGGAATAACCTGGTATATTGACAATCTTTTTGGGCAATATCTTGACATGTCGGTTCCGCTAAGCATTGCACTGATCGATAAAAAAACCAGTTTTTCCATTTCCCCGGCGTTTAATTTAGGAGCATATTTCGGTCCGGACATTTCAGATGATGGATTTAATGCGCTGATGATGCGTATTGATTTTCCGCTTGCTGTAAAAGCTCTGGAATTAAGCCCTTTTGTTTATTATCAGATTGCTCTTAAAGACTCCTATACTTCCGCTTTTTCAGGCGGTTTATCAATAGCTTTGAGTTATTAATAATCCGGAGTTTCATGAAAAAATTGTTTTTTTCACTATTTCTCAGCTTGGTCGTTCCGGCTTCTTCGGCATTAGCCGAAGAAGCCGGAACAGCGCTTACTGCAGAAAATGTTGGCAATCTGATTGTTTTCCGGGATAATGCTAATATTCTATGGACATTACTTGCTGCTGTACAATTATTTTTTATGCAGGCGGGCTTTGCTAAGGAATAAAACATGAAAATGATCATTGCTCTTATTCAGCCGCATAAACTCGAAGATGTAAAAAAAGCCTTATATTCTGCAGATGTTCACAAGATGACCGTTACAACCTCGCTGGGCTGCGGTCAGCAAAAAGGTTATACTGAAACTTATCGCGGTATAATTTCCGAAATCAATTTACTTAAAAAAACCAGGCTGGAGATTGCCGTAAACGAAAAATATGTAAAACCGACAATTGAGGCTATAATCAAAGGAGCACGCACCGGTAATATCGGAGACGGAAAAATCTTCATTATGAATTTACACGAATGCATACGCATCAGAACCGGTGAAACCGGAAGCGAAGCAATCGGGTAAATAATTTTTAAAAATAAAATCCTGTCTATTAACCGGGATTTTGTTTTAATAAACTATCAGGAGAAAAAATAAATGAACGACCAAAAAACCAACAACAACGTACAGGAGCTTTACGGATGCAATGTCTTCAATGACAAAGTCATGAAAGAGCGCCTGCCCAGGGAAACTTACAAGGCGCTGCGCAGTGTCATTGAAAATGGTACACAGCTGACGCTTGATGTAGCCAATGTTGCAGCCAATGCCATGAAAGACTGGGCTATTGAAAAAGGAGCCACACATTATACCCACTGGTTCCAGCCGCTTACCAACATCACAGCGGAAAAACACGATGCTTTTATTTCCCCAGCAGCGGATGGAAGCGTAATCCTGGAATTTTCCGGTAAACAACTGATTCAGGGCGAACCTGATGCATCTTCTTTTCCCAGCGGAGGACTCCGCGCTACTTTTGAAGCCAGGGGATATACTGCCTGGGATTGTACTTCTCCGGCATTTTTAAAATCCGACGCCAGGGGAAACACCACACTCTGTATCCCTACCGTATTTTTTTCCTATCACGGCGAAGTGCTTGATAAAAAAGTACCTATGTTACGTTCTATGAAAGCTGTTTCCACCCAGGCCATGCGCGTTTTAAAAGCGCTGGGAAATGTCACATCTTCCCGGGTAGTTTCCACAGTCGGTCCGGAACAGGAGTATTTTCTGATCGACAGAAAATATTATGAAAAAAGAATTGATCTCATGCTTTGCGGCCGGACTCTTTTCGGCGCACCGTCACCCAAGGGGCAGGAGCTCGAAGACCAGTATTTCGGATCAATTAAAGATCGTATACTGTCTTTCATGGCTGATCTTGATCTTGAATTATGGAAAACCGGCGTAGCCTCAAAAACACGGCATAATGAAGTTGCTCCTGCCCAATTTGAAATAGCTCCGGTCTTTTCCACTACCAATATTGCAGCAGACGGCAACCAGCTGGTAATGGAAACTCTGCAGAAGCTTGCCCTGCGGCATGGATTTGTCTGCCTGCTGCATGAAAAACCGTTTGCCGGAATCAATGGTTCAGGCAAGCACAATAACTGGTCACTTTCCACCAACGACGGCATTAACCTCCTGGAACCCGGAAACACTCCTCATGACAATGAACAATTTCTGGTTTTTCTCTGCGCTGTAATCAAAGCGGTTGACAGCTACTCGGAACTGCTGCGCAGTACAACCGCTACCAGCGGAAATGATCACCGCCTGGGAGCCAACGAAGCGCCTCCGGCAATTATCTCGATTTTTTTAGGCGAGACTCTTTCGGTCATTCTGGAAAAAATAGCCAAAGGCCAAAAACTGGAACGCGGCGATAAAATTTTTCTGAAATTGGGCGTTGATACCATGCCGGAGCTTCCTAAAGATAACACCGATCGAAACCGCACTTCGCCTTTTGCCTTTACCGGAAACAAATTTGAATTCCGCATGGTCGGATCATCCGCTTCCATATCGGACTCCAATATTGTTCTCAACACCATTACGGCCGAAACTCTGGAAGACATTGCCGGCCGCCTGGAAAAATCATCAGATACCAGCAAAATAATTACTGAATACATTAAAGAAGTATACGAAAAACACGGTAAAATTATTTTCAACGGAAATAATTATTCGGAAGACTGGGTAAAAGAAGCGGGAAAAAGAGGTCTGCCGAATATTAAAAATACCGTAGATGCTCTTAAATCGATTATCAGCGAAAAAGCGGAAATGCTTTTTGTAAAACACAAAATTTATATGAAAAGCGAAGTACATTCACGATATGAAATTTACACAGAACAATATTCCAAACATATTAATATCGAAGCGAACACTGCGCTGCTTATGGTAAACAGACTGTTCATTCCGGCAGCCGTTCGCTACGCCAATGAACTTTCAAAACTTACCGGCAGCGGAAAAAGTTCAGCAGTAAAAACCATTCTGGAAAAAATCATTTCCCTGCTTGATTCCATTCAGAATAAAACAATAAACCTTGAAAACTCCGCAAAAAAAGCCAGAGCGGAATCTTCTGCTGTCAAACAGGCAGAACTCTACCGCGATTCGGTTTTTATCGGAATCAGGGAATTACGCGAAGATATTGATACTCTTGAAACATTAATGCCTGCGGATCTCTGGCCGGTGCCGACTTACGCTGATATGTTGTTTAATTATTAAAATTTGGAAGCACACCGGAGAATTAAACTCCGGTGTGCTTATTTTTAAAAATTCTTAAACTTAATAATGTAATTTATCCGGCTGTTAATCAATCATCTAGCAATATATATAAAGAGGGAAAATCATGAATATATTAAAAAATATCAAAATTTATCAGAAACTGTTTTTTTGTATTGTTTTTATTTCCATTGGATTTATTTCATCGATATTATATCTTTTCAATGCGCTCCATCTTCTTAAAGTAAACGGACCGATTTATAAACAGATAGTAGAAGGAAAAGATTTAATAGCCGATATTCTTCCTCCTCCCGGATATATTATCGAATCATATCTTGTCTGTTTTGAATTAAAGGAAAATATCAGCAACAGACAGGAAATTAAAAGACTGTCTGAATATCTGCTGAAAAAATTAAAAAATGATTACCTGGAGCGGCATAATTACTGGGCTGCCGATAAAATTTTTTTCCAAAATGATAATGTCCTCAGAAACTCAATGATAGAAAACAGTTATATACCGGTTATTAATTTCTTTAATATCATTGATCATGAATATTTACCGGCAATTGCACAGATGGATTTGATAAAAACAAGTATGATTTTAAATACAAAATTAAAATCAAATTATATTGAACACCGTAAATATATCGATAAAGTAGTCCAGCTCGCTAATGAAAAAAACTTTAATATTGAACAATCTGCCAAAATTCGAATTAAAAATAAAATCATTTTATCTGTCGGCATTTGTTTATTTTCAATTTTTACAGGATTGTTTATTTTTCTTATTGTTATCAAGCAGATAAATTCATCCTTGACCGATTTGTCCGATAAAATAAAAGAAATCTCAGATGGTGAAGGAAATTTGACCAAAAGAATTATCTCAAAAAATAATGATGAAATAGGCGTCATTAGTAATGATTTCAATAAATTTATAGAAAAATTACAAAATATGGTACAAAATATTTCCGATAATGCCGGTATTGTTGCATCTTCCTCCATTGAACTTTCAACCGCATCAACTCAAATAGCTGCCAATGCCGAAGAAATGTCCTCACAAACCGCCGCCGCCGCCACTGCAACCAGGCAGACCGCAGCCAATGTACATATGATTTCATCCGCAACCGAAGAAATATCTGCTTCTGCAAATTCCGTATCTGCTGCTGTTGAAGAAATGAGCGTATCGCTTAATGAAGTGGCAAAAAACTGCCAGCAAGAATCCACCATTGCGGCTGAAGCCGAAAGTCATGTTATAAACAGTAAAGATGTTATGGATAAACTTGGAACTGCAGCGCAGGCAATCGGAAAAATTACTGATATTATTAATGAAATTGCCGAACAGACAAAATTACTGGCCCTAAATGCTACCATTGAAGCTGCCCGTGCCGGAGAATCCGGTAAGGGTTTTACAGTTGTTGCCGGCGAAGTAAAAGAACTTGCCCGGCAGACTGCAGATGCAACACAAAAAATAGCGCAGCAGATTATTGATATTCAAAATAATACGCAATCAGCGGTAATAACTATTAAAGTTGTTGCAAAAAAAATCGAAGAAGTAAATACCATATCACAAAGCATTGCAAGTGCCGCTGAAGAACAAAGCGCTGCAATTAATGAAATAGCAAAAAATATCGCTCAGATGAGTCATAAGACGCATGAAGTTGCAAAAAACGTATCTGAATCTGATCAGGGACTTACCAGCGTTTCTGCAGCCATCGGCAGTGTTAACAGCGCGGCAGCTGATACTTCCCGCGGAATTGTGCATATAAAAACCGGTGCGGATGATTTATCCAGACTTTCAGAATCGCTGAAAAAAGTGATAAATCAGTTTCAAATTTGATTTTTAGACCTTATTTTTTACTTTTTCAATATTAAGCTTTTCATATTCAACTAGTAAATTTTCAATCTCGCGCGATTCAACGCCATAACGGTGTTCGCTTACCATTTTCAGCGCATCGTGATAGCTTTTGTTTAAAAACCGCATTAACACAGCAACTAATATTATTCCGCTCCTCTCAATACCCGAAGCGCAATTAATGTTAACCGATTCTTTTTTTTTCAAATGCTTTACTGCGGTTTTAACAATTTTATCAATTTGTTCAATTGAAGGAACTTCGTTTTCAGAAAGCGGAATATTATAAACAGTAAAATATTTTTTAAATTTATCGGGAAGCTTGATTACCTTATGCAGACTGATTAATACCTTAATGCCGTTTTCTCGGTAAAGAGATAAATAAGTTTCAAGCCTCTCTGAAGCTCCAGGCTGGCTGGAAGCAGAAAGAAGTTCTTCGTATACAAAACAAAAATTCATAAAAACCTCTATTTACGATTCTTCATATGAAGATAAATTTTCAAAACGGGTAAAAGAATCCATAAAAACCAACTCGCATTTTCCGGTACGCCCGTTACGCTGTTTGGCAACATAAATTTCAGCGACATTTTTTTTTGCTTCATCAATATCTTTTTCAAAATATGCCGGGCGATGAATAAAAATAACTGCATCGGCGTCCTGTTCAATAGATCCGGATTCGCGCAAATCAGACAATACCGGTACCTTGTTATCGCGTTTTTCCGGGGAGCGGGAAAGCTGGCTGATGGCAATAACCGGTATTTCCAGTTCACGCGCCAGTGATTTTATTCCTTTGGAAATAATGGCAATTTCACGCTCTCTGGAAAAATCTCTGATTTCACTGCCCACCAGCTGCATATAATCAATAATAATTATCTTAACGCCTTTTTCCACCATGCGTCTGGCTTTAATTTTAATTTCTCCCAGGGTGAGTGAAGAAGTATCATCGATATAAAGAGGAGCGGCAGCCAGTTTTTCAGCAGCTTTAATAATATTTCCCCAATCGCTGTCTTTTAGCGCTCTTTTAATTATTCGATCAAAGGAAATTCGCGCTGTAGAGCAGAGAAAACGCATACCAAGATCTTCCTTGGTCATTTCCAGGGAAAAAATTCCAACTCCGCAGGGATTGGACGCATGTACTGCTATATTTTCCGCAATATTTAGACAAAAAGTGGTTTTTCCCATAGAAGTACGGGCTCCGACAATAACCATATGTCCCGGTTTTAATCCGTTAAGAATATCATCAAGCCGGTGATATCCGGTAAGAATACCGTCAGATGGAATTTTTTTTTCCATTATATCCTGCATTCTTTTTACATTACCGAGCAGCACCTCTTTAATATGAACAAAATCACGACGGTAGAGACTTTGAGAAATTTCATGAATAATACGCGATGTTTCTTCAAGTAACGCAGCTGTTTTTTGTTCCGGATCGCTTGATAAAGAAACAATGTCATACCCGGCAGCCATCATACGGCGCTTGATTGCATTATCGCGTATAATTCCAGCATAATAACCGGCATTGGAAGTAGCAGGTACCAGATCAACCAGCGTAGAAAGATATTCCAGCCCGCCGCAATCCGTAAGCAGATTATTCTCTTTAAGATAATTACTGAGAGTAATCAAATCAATGGGAGCATGATGATCTGCGTTAAAAATGGAATAAATGGAATTCGCGATCAGCTGATTTCTGCGATCGTAAAAATCATCGCTTTTAATTTTTTCAAATACTGTATCAGCCAGCTGATTTTTAAGAATTATTGCGCCTAAACAGGCGATTTCAGCTTCATAATTATGCGGAGGGACTTTATTTCTGGTTAGTTGATCCACTATCCTTTTATTCCTCGCGTTCTACCTGCAGTTTAATTTCAGAGGCAACGCCGTCCATCAGATGAATAAACACCGGATAAATGCCAAGCATTTTGATATGTTCGCGGATTAATATTTTTTTTTTGTCAATATCAATGGAAAATTCAGTTTTTAATTTTTTTGATACATCAGCATTGGTAACAGTACCGTATATTTTATCGCCTTCGCCGGTTTTTACTTTGATAGTAAGGGAATCAATACCGTCAATTTTATTTTTAATTTCATTGTATGCCGATTTGATTTCCTGGTTCTTTTTTTCTATTTCGCTTTTTTGCTTTTCCAGTATCGAAAGGCTTATAGCACTTTTTTTCACAGCTAATTTACCGGGAAGAAGATAATTTCTGGCAAAACCGTCTTTAACATTTTTTATATCGCCTTCTATACCAAGTCCCGGTACTTCTTTTAACAGTATTACTTCCATTTTTTTCTCCTATATTTTAGTTAATCCGCCGGTAATTAAACCATTGGTCAAAAAGCCCAAGCCCGAACAATAAAGCCATAAAAAGCGGAATTGTACCGCTAATTAATAAAAAAAGCAGAGAAATTATAATAAAAAAAATATTAAACCGGTATTTCCGGCAAAACCAGGAAATAATACCTACTCCCTGAAAAATATAAATAAAACAAAAAACCAGCAGAATATTAATCGCAGCCGGCATAAACGAGGGAAAAAATGTTTTTTTCCTAAAAAATAAAACCGCAGCCCATACTGCAACCAAAGACCAAAATAAAAAATCTGAAAGTTTCAGATGATATAATTTAAAAGGCTGAAACCATGAACCACGGTGATTAAGAAAAAAAAATTTTATTCCAGCATAAAGTATAATTATAAACTGTGTAATTAAAAGCGCCGGAGAAAACATTATTATATACTGTTTGAGATCGCTGATTAACTGTTTGTTTTTACCGACTGTTTGTTCCGGAAATAATGATTCCGGCAGCATATTAAGCGGTTTAACAACAGTTTCATGCAAATAATCAATTTTTAATAATTTATCTGATAAAAAAAATGTCAATAAAAGAGCTAAAGTATACGCAAGCGCTGAATAACAGATAAAACCAGCTGTCCGCCGGCAATTATTCTTCACCAACATACTATAGGCGGCAAGTAAAATTGTCATTATAGATATTTTTTCAATAATAAGAACCTGGTTTCCGGAAAAAAAATATAAAAAACCAAAAATACCGGTGATATACAGCAAGCATAAAAAAAGAATCTGTATTTCGGATAATTCTGTATGTTCTTTCAGATAAAAATAAATTAAAAGCAAAGAAAGAAAATCAAATTTTAAAATATGAAACAAGAGAGCGGATGACAAAACATAAAAAGCTTTTAAAGAAAATATTTTTTTTTCTGCCAGTTCCATATCTCATTCCGAATTTGCTTCTAATCACATATGTACGGAAGCAGTGCAATATATCGCGCCCTCTTTATTTCATTTGTTACCAGTCTCTGATGATGAGCGCAATTTCCGGTAAATCTGCGGGGAACAATTTTACCGCGGCTTTTAGTAAATTTTATAAGTAATTCAATATTTTTATAATTAATATTATTAAATTCATTTTTACAGAATTTACAGTAGCGTTTTTTAAACATACTGCGCCGCTGCATACCTTTACCGTCAATTATACTGATATCTTTTTTTATACGCGGACGTCCAAAAGAATCTTCAGTTCCGGTATTTTCTGCCCTGTTTTCTGAAGAATTATCTGCTGCTTCATTGTTTTCCATAACTATACTCCTGTTTTATTATCGTTTAAAAAGGTACTTCATTTTCTTCGGCGATCATGTCTTCGGTATTAAAATCATCAGCAGGCTGAGATTCATTTTTCGAAGTAAAACGTGATTGAGGCGCAGCCGCCTGGATTTCATCATTTTTTGTTGCAGAACCGGCGTCTAAAAACTGGACAGTGTTTACAATAATTTCTACAGCGCTTCTCTTCTGGCCGCTTTTATCTTCATAGGAATGCTGCTGCAGACGACCTTCTATACAGCAACGCTTGCCTTTTTTAAGAAATTGACCGCATAATTCCGCCGACTTATTCCAGGCGACAATATTAAAAAAATTTGCATTATCTTTCTCATTTTGCGCTGCAGCACGACGGTTATTGGCAATAGTGAATTTACAGATTGGTGTTTGATTGGGCGTATATGAAAGTTCCGGATCGCGAACCAAACGGCCTATAACAATTACATGATTAATATCCCATGCCATAGACAATCTCCTTGTCAGTTTTTTACAACCAGATGCCGTATTATTTCTTCATTAAGACGTATCATGTTATTAAGTTCAATAATTTTTAAAGAAGATACTGTAAAATTAATTAGATAATAATGCCCATCACGGTTATTTTTTACTTCATAAGCTAGTTCTTTAATCCCCATATCGTCTTCAGAAACAATATGCGCCTGAATTTTTTCTAAATATTTTTTTATTTCTTCAAGATTTTTTTTAAACAGCTCTTCTTTTTTATTAAATATTATGATTATCTCGTAGGTATTTTCCATGAAATCCTCCTGTGGACTGCGGGAAAAGTTATGTGCTTTTCCAAGAGAATCAATATATCTCTGTGTAAAGTAAGATTAGCTTATCATGGATATCTAATTTATGCAAATTTTATAAAGATATGTTATAATCAGAAATAATGAAAATATTACTTGTTGAAAAAGAATCAATACCGGTTATTTATTTACAGGGAGAATTGGATATATTCAGCGCTATTGAAGTAAAAAAATATTTAACAAAAAAAATCTTTGAAGAAAATTATTCTGATCTGGTATTAAATCTTGAGAAAGTGCCTTATATCGACAGTTCAGGTATTGGTATTTTAATCAGCCTGTTTGTAAAAAATAAAAATAACCGGCATATCAGAATATGTTCATTTCCTTCGGAAATTCTCGCATTAATAAGCAGTACTGGACTTATTTCATATTTAAATATAGATAAAACCGAAGAAAAAAGCATAGAAATAATATTATCCCAGTACAGAAAATAAAATACAATCAAATTGCATAAATAAAGCTGTTAATTTCAGACATTGTACAGAAAAAAATACCAACAAGCAGTATACAAGCACCGATATTCAAAAATGAATATAACAGAATCAATAAAATTTATATTACCTGATTAATCCGATTTATAATAGGATCCAATGTGTTAAAAAAAAATATTTATATTTTATTAATAATAATCAGCACACAACTTTTCTCATTTCTGCCAATTCTGGAGATCACCAATATTAAAAACTGCATTGCTCCTAAAGCTGTTGAAATCTCGCCTGACGGAAAAACTGCAGTAATAGTAAATCTTGAAGGCATGGACTTTTGGCTGGCAAATGCAAGTAATGGACAAATTATTGAAAAAATAAAATTTTTCCCTACACCGGCTACCGGCTGGAATTATACAACTAAAAAACCCATCAAATCCTTTGCGCAAAAACCTGTAGAATGCGCATTTTCGCCTGACAGCAGATATTTATGGATATCTCTACATAATGCAGCTGCTGTAGTAGTTTATGATACTAAAAAAGAATTTATTTTTAAAACTGTTTTATCTGAAAAAATCAGTATTTTTAATTTAACAGCAAATAACAAAAAAATCATGGAAATCCCTAAAATCAGCGTTGGTAATACTCCTAAAGTTATTAAAATCACACCGGACGGCAGACTCGCTCTGGTTGCCAACTGGCATTCCAGTTCCGTTTCGGTTATTAATACTGCAGACGGTAAAGTACTAAAAAACATTAAATTAGGCGGTAAAAACTGGTATATACCCAGAGGAATCTGTATAAGCAGCGATTCTAAAACCGCCTATATCGCTAACATGGGCGGCGGAAATATCAGTGTAATCAACCTTGCCTCTTTGGAAATTCTGCCTGAAATAAAAGCTTCATCCAACCCAAGACATATCTTATTATCCAAAAACGATCAATTTCTTTATATTTCTGATAATATTTCCGGAAAAATCCTTAAAATTGACATTACAAACGGCCAAAAAATATTTGAAGCTTCTGCCGGAAAAATGGCCAGAACAATTACCATGACCAGCGATGAAAAAATTCTGTTTGCAGTATCTTACGAAGAATCAAGCTGTACGGTTTTTAATATGGAAAATTTTGAAATTCTTCAGAAAATTAAAATCTATGCGCCCATGGGTCTGGCTATTACTCCCGATAACACCCGGCTCTGGATTTCAAGTTATAAAGGCGGATTTGTAAAAATATACGGTATCTCAACGGAAAAATGAAAATCCCGATCTTCCGGAAATATGATTGGGTTTTGGTGCATCATCTTCGCCATGTAATTTGGCAAACTGCCTCAGTGCTTCTTTTTCTTTAATATTTAATGATTCCGGTACTTTGACCATAATTCGCACCTGTAGATCTCCGCGGGCATGACTATTCGGTATTGTCATACCTTCTCCCTTGATTCGGTATATTTTTCCAGGCTGAGTACCGGGCGGAATTTTTAATTTGATTGTTTTATTGTCAATAGTTTTACAGCTGATTTCTGCACCCAGGGCTGCCTGGGTGAAACTTACCGGAATTTCACAAAATAAATGTTCTTCCTGTCTGATAAAATATTCGTGCTCACCTACAGATACAACTACATATAAATCTCCGGGCACTCCATTATTGGGAGCCGCTTCGCCTTCTCCGGGGACCTTTAATTTGGATCCATCGTCCATTCCGGGTGGAATAGATATCGATAATTTTTTTTTCTCTTTTGCCAGGCCGCTGCCGCGGCATTCCGGACATGGATCTTTAATAATCTCTCCTGCTCCACTGCAGCGCGGACACGTTGTACTAATGCTGAAAAATCCCTGACTATGGCGAACCTGCCCGGCTCCGCCGCATTCCGGACAGCGCTGTTTTCCGCTGGCAGCCTTGGCACCGGTACCGCTGCATTCGCTGCATTGTACATTTTTGGCAATATCTACCTGTATTTTTTTCCCGTTAAAAGCTTCGTCTAATGTTAAATTTATATCAATACGAAGATCTCGTCCTTTAGCCCGGCCGCCGGAACCACGGCGCCTTGAACCAAAAAGTCCACCTAAAATATCTTCAAAATCGGAAAAAACATCAGAAAATCCTTCAAAATTCCCGGAAAAACCTCCGCCGCCAAATCCACTAAAAGGATTTCCTCCGCCCATACCGTCAACACCGGCATGACCGAATTGATCATAAGCGGATCTTTTTTGATCATCTGCAAGAACACTATAAGCTTCTGTTATTTCTTTAAATTTTTCTTCTGCCTGCTTATTACCCTTGTTTTTATCAGGATGATACTGAACAGCCAGTTTTCTGTAAGCTTTTTTTAATTCTTCTTTGGTTACATTCTTTGGAACGCCAAGAATTTCATAATAGTCGCGTTTTTGCGCCATGCTGTTTATTTTTTGTTTTTATCTTTATCTTCATCTACAACTTCATAATCAGCATCGACTACATTTTCATCTTTTGCTCCCTTGTTTTCATCATTTTGAGGAGCAGACTGGGTTTGTCCCTGCTGCGTTTTACTCTGTGATTCTTTATAAAGCATTTCTGAAATTTTATATGAAGCCTGCGATAAAGATTCTATACCTTTTTTTATCGCTTCAATATCTTCGCTTTCAAGTAATTTTTTTAATTTATTTTTTTCAGTTTCAATTTTCTGTTTTTCATCAGTACTTATTTTTTCTCCATGTTCTTTAACGGTTTTTTCTACCTGATATATCAGATTTTCTCCCTGATTTTTAACCTCAATTTTTTCCTTGATTTTTTTATCTTCATCGGCATGAGCCTCGCCGTCTTTTACCATACGATCAATCTCTGAATCATTAAGACCGCTTGAAGCTTCAATACGAATTTTATTTTCACGCCCGGTTCCCAAATCCTTGGCGCTGACATGCAATATACCATTGGCATCAATATCAAAAGTAACTTCTATTTGCGGAACTCCGCGCGGCGCCGGAGGTATATCAACCAAGTCAAATTTCCCTAATAAACGGTTATCTTTGGCCATTTCTCTTTCACCCTGCAGAACATTAATGCTTACAGCCGGCTGACTATCCGAGGCTGTAGAAAATATCTGACTCTTTTTGCAGGGAATAGTGGTGTTCCGTTCAATCAGTTTGGTAAATACTCCGCCTAAGGTTTCAATTCCAAGCGAAAGCGGAGTTACATCAAGCAGTAAAATATCCTTTACATCACCGCCTAAAATACCTCCCTGGATAGCTGCGCCTACCGCTACTACTTCATCAGGGTTTACGCCTTTATGGGGTTCTTTTTTAAATATTTCTTTTACCAATTCCTGTACTTTGGGTGTTCGGGTAGAACCGCCTACCAAAATAACTTCATCTATATCTTCGGGGCGCATTCCGGCATCAGCTAAAGCTTTTTCACAGGGTATACGGGTTTTTTCGATTAGATCAAGCACCAATTGTTCAAATTTTGCCCTGTTTAAAGTAAGATTTAAGTGCTTGGGACCGCTTTGATCCGCTGTTATAAATGGCAGATTTATATCTGTACTTTGCGCTGAAGAAAGTTCTTTTTTAGCTTTTTCCGCTGCTTCTTTCAGCCTCTGTAATGCCATTTTATCCTGTTTTAAATCAATACTGTATTGTTTTTTAAATTCACTAACCAGCCATTCAATAATACGATCATCAAAATCATCACCTCCCAAATGAGTATCTCCATTAGTACTTTTTACTTCAAAAACTCCATCTCCGAGTTCAAGTATGGAAATATCAAATGTACCGCCCCCCAAATCATAAACCGCAATTTTTTCATCTTTTTTCTTGTCAAGACCGTATGCTAAAGCTGCTGCTGTTGGTTCATTAACTATACGTTTTACATCAAGCCCGGCAATCTTTCCGGCATCTTTGGTAGCCTGTCTTTGTGAATCATTAAAATACGCAGGAACAGTGATTACAGCTTCTGTTATTTCAGAACCGATATATTCTTCTGCCGCTTGTTTCATTTTTTGCAAAATTCGGGCGGAAATTTCCTGGGGAGTAAGTTCACCGCTGCGGGTGCTAATCTTAACTTTTCTTCCGGAATTAATAATTTTATACGGTACGCGGTTTATTTCTTTTGTAACTTCATCAAATGAATTACCCATAAGACGTTTAACGGAAAAAATAGTATTTTCAGGATTAGTAATCATCTGATTTTTTGCCGGTTGTCCCACAATGGTTTCGCCTTTTTCAGTGAAAGCCACAATTGACGGCGTTGTACGCATACCTTCAGCATTGGCAATAACTACCGGCTGACCGCCTTCCATAACAGCTACACACGAATTAGTTGTACCTAAATCAATTCCGATTATTTTACCCATAACAGTCTCCTGTATTTTTTTATATTATTCAGATTTTTCGGGCTTATCTATATCAAGCACGTTTTTATCATTCTCTGTTTTCTCTGCCGGAGGTCTACCTACTTTTACCCGGGCCGGCCGTATAATACGATCATAAAGAAGATAGCCTTTTTCAAACTCATCAATAACCAGTGTGCATGAATATTTTTTATCTTCTTCAAACATCATGGCTTCATGAATATCAGGATTAAATTCCTGATGCAATGACTTGACTTGGGAAACGCCGAATTTACCAAGTGTATTAAAAAACTGTTCGCGCATCATGCGAAAACCTGAAACAAATTCTTCAGTATTTTCAGGTTTAATTTCCGTGCCGAGTGCCCGATCAAAATTATCCAGAAAATACAGCGATTCAGAAATAAGCTCTACTGCGGAATATTTTTTATACTCTTCGCGTTCTTTTATATTACGCTTTTGCATATTTTCATAATCTGCCTTAAGCCGCTGGCTTAAATTGACCAATTCTTTATTAGCGTCCTGTAATTCCCGGTTTTTCATCTCGAGTTCATCGCGTTCCTGCTTTAAAAGCATAAAGTCTTCAAGTTTGAAATCCTGCTGAATATTTTCAGCCGGATTGTCAGAAGACTCAATATTATTTTTTTTATCCATTTAATGCCTTTTCAGCGTATTTACTGTGAATAAAGATAATACAGAAATAATGCAATGTCAAATTTTATCTCACAAATTCCAGTTTAAAACATAAATTTACCGGATAATGCATTTTATATAAAAACTCTCAGAAAAACCGGTAATATCGTAAACAAAAGGGTGCAAATTTATTTCTTGGGTAAATAAGACAACAAAACCCTCCCCTGTGTACTAAATTTTAGCGGACAGATGAGCGGAAACCGTCATAGCCGCTAAAATTTAGTACACAGGGGAGGGTTTTTCTATCTAATAAAAATAAATTTGCACGATGGGAGAAAAAAAGAGTATGCCCCATGTTGTCAAGCATTTTCTGCAGCCTAAAGACGCATACCCTAAACAAAATTTAAATTTGACTTATAAAGCATTAAATATTATAATTTTTAGAAATTTACAAGGAGCGGCGCAATGAAAAGAACGTATCAGCCCAGTAAAATCAAACGTGCTCACAAATGCGGCTTCCGCAAGCGCATGAAAACCAAATCAGGCAGAACCATACTCAATAACCGCCGCAGCAAAGGCAGAAAAAAACTTTCATCCTCTGATGAAAAATAAGCTATTGTTAAAAGACTACAAAAACCTTATTAGCAGGGGAATTAAAATTAATGATTCGGTTTATACATATTTTATACAGCCTCAAAAAAATACGATCATTAAGGCTGCCGCCTCGAAAAATGCCGGCAGCGCAGTAAAACGAAATTATGAAAAAAGGGTAATCAGGAGCATTTTCAGGGAAATAACATTAAAAGAAAACTACATCCTCCTGGCAATATGCAGAAAAAAAAATCAGTATACGTACCTGGCGAAAAAAAATCTAATTGAAAAATCTTTATCTGCTATTGTCAAAACTCATTAGCAGCTTTCTGATTTTTTTCATCAGACTATACCAAATGCTGCTTTCGCCCATATTGGGACCATCTTGCCGTTATATTCCCGGTTGCTCAGAATATGCAATAACAGCAATACAAAGACATGGAGCCGCTAAAGGCTCTATCTATGCTCTTCTGCGCATACTCCGCTGCAATCCGCTCTTTCCGGGCGGAATTGATCCTGTTCCTTAAAAAAAAGGAGCATTATAAATGAATCAAAAAACATTACTGGCAGTATCTCTCTCTTTCCTGGTATTAATTGTCTGGATGTATATAGAATCCGGAATCAAAAAAAAGTATCAGCAGGCTGATCACTCCGAAAAAAAACAGGTTACAGAAATAGTAAAAACTCCTGATCTGCAAGTAAAAACTGCAAAAAAAACAGACGCCATTAAGCCTGTTATTAAAAAAACCACACTGCCAAAAACAATTACACTGGAAAACGGGCAAATTAAAATTATATTAAACTCCGAAAATGGCAGAGCGCAAAATATATTTTTAAAAGAATTCCCTTCAACACCCGACAATACAAATCCTGTTGATTTGGAAGAAAATTCTCTGGAAAATATCAACACTTTTTCCCTGTCCTTCAATTCCATTATTGACCCGCTTGAACCTGAATACAGCAAAGGATCTTTTACCGCCAAAGAAGCGGTTTTGGAGGGCGAAATAATCATTAACGGATTTCCCTTGCATATAAAAAAAATGATTTCTTTATCAACTAATTACGCTGTCCATATGAACATTCATATTCAAAATACCGGTAAAAACTCCGCTGTTTTTAACTACCTGGCATTACTTGGTTCGGATATTGGTCCGTCAATAAACAAAAAAAAGGAGTCAAGTTTTGATGTAAAAGAACTTGCCTGTCTGCCCTATAACAACGATGAAAAATTACTTGAACTTTTAAAAAAACCTATGATCGGAAATCAAAAAACCGCTGAAAATTTCGAAAATGCCAGATGGATCAGCCTTGATAACAGGTATTTTTTAAAAATTATCTCCTCCGAAAAATCCCTGCCCGGCGAAGCATTTCTTGCTTCCAGGCAAACTGATGAAAAAGCAGCATATATGCTGGCTGCATTTTCCAGAAAAATTACCCTGGAAGCCGGACAAACATCTGTTGATGCCTATACATATCATTTTCTACCCAAAAACCGCGGTCTGCTTAACAATTCTTCTGAAAAATTTTATCTGATTTTCCGGCACAACAAATTAATGAAATTTTTATCTGATTTAATGTACGAAATAATTATTTTTATCAATAAATTTACCTCGCAATTCGGACTTTCTATTGTACTTATGACTATTCTGCTGAAAATTCTTACATATCCGTTTGATCAGGCCAGTCTTAATTCCATGATGAAAATGCAGACTCTCGGACCCAAACAGGAAGAAATCCGTAAAATTTATAAAAATGACGCTGCAAAAATGAACCAGGAAATAATGAATCTCTATAAAAAAGAGAAAATTAATCCTCTGGGCGGCTGCCTGCCCATGCTGATTCCGCTACCTGTAATATTTGCATTATATGGTCTTTTTAAAAACATGGTAGAGCTGCGCGGAGAAACTTTTCTCTGGATCCGCGATTTGGCAGAACCGGATACGCTTTTCACGCTACCTTTTTCAATTCCATTTTTAGGCAGTGATTTTAATCTTCTGCCTATTATTATGACACTCGCTTCTATAGGACAAACCATGCTTACTCCCCAGGTACAGGGAAACTCCCAAAGTGCCCAGCAGACAAAAATGATGAATATAATGATGCCGATAATGTTTTTTGTAATTTTCTGGAAAATGCCCAGCGCTCTGGTTTTATACTGGACATTACAAAGTCTGCTCAGAATTATTCAGACCCTAATTTCAAAAAACAAAATCTTTCAACCCGCCATTATTAAAAACAGGAGATAAAAAAATGCTATCCAAAGATTATGAAGCAAAAACAGAAAAAGAAGCGCTGAAAAAAGCCGGAGAAGAACTTAAATTGAATGAAAATGATTTAAAGTATGAAATACTTGAAAAACAAAAAAAAAATTTACTGGGTTTCGGCAAACCGGAATCCATAAAAATCAGGGTTTATTACCGTGAAAATAACGAAACAGATCCGGAATCCAAAATCAAAATTATCGAACAGTTGTTTGATATGATTAATATTAATGCTGACGTTTCCATCACCAAAGAAAACGACAGAACAATTATCAATATATTTTCCAATGATAATATGGGACTGCTGATCGGTAAAAACGGAAAAACCCTGGAAGCCATACAAACCCTTATCTCCAATTTTTTCAATAAAAATGAGGGAAATGAAAGAATAATCGTTGACATCAACAGTTACCGCAAACAAAAAGAACATAAACTTGTAGATTTAGCGCTTAAAGCAGCAGCAGATGTCAAAAAGAAAAAACGCCCGCGTCTGCTCGAACCTATGAATCCGTTTGAAAGAAGAATTATTCATATGACGCTGAAAGAAGATCGTGAAGTAGAAACTGCCAGCGAAGGTGAAGGCAATTTCAGAAAAATAAAAATTTCTCCAACAATAATCAATTATAATAATGAAGCTGAATGATACCATCATTCAGCTTTCTACCAATCCCGGACCGGCTGCCATACACATTCTGAGAATTTCCGGTACAAAAACAATACAATTTTTACAAAAATTTCTAAAAAAAAAACCTGTTCCCCGCAGGGTATATAATGCAAAATTTTTTGACAATAATCAGATTGTGGACCAGGTTTTATTTTTTTATTTTAAAAAACCACGCTCCTACTCCGGAGAAGACATGGCGGAAATTCATTGTCATGGTTCTATGTTAATTGTAAAACAAATCATGGAATGCGCTGTACATGAAGGTATAAGACCGGCTGAAAAAGGAGAATTTTCCAGAAGAGCCTGTATTAATAATAAAATGACGGTTTATCAGGCAGAAGCGGTAAATGAGCTTATTAAAAGTAAAAACAATCTGCGGTCTAAAGCAGCGCTTAATCTTCTCTTTAAAAAAAATCCCGAAACACTGTCTATAATAAAAAATTCATTAACTCAAGTCTATTCCTGCCTTGAAGCCGCCCTGGAATTTCCTGAGGATATTTTTGAAAAACAAGCACGCACCAAGGCCTGCAAAGAATTAAATATTCTGCAAAAACATCTGCATAAAATACTATTTCAATACCGACAACTAAAAGTTATTGAAAATGGAATCAATATTGTTATAGCCGGAAGACCTAATGCCGGCAAATCAACATTAATGAATCTTTTTCTAAATAAGGAACGTGTTTTGGTTTCTTCTTCAGCCGGCACCACCAGAGATTTTATAACCGAACCGTTATTTATCAACAATTTTTCCGCAACACTCACCGACACGGCTGGAATCCGAAATAGTAGCAATAAAATTGAACAATTGAGTATTAAAAAAAGTATTGCCGTTATTCAAAAGGCTCAAATAGTTGTTTTCCTGTTATTTTCAAAAAACTGTATAAATGAATTTTTAAAGCTTCAAAAATCACTCCCCGGGAAACTTTTTTTTCTTTATATAAATAAATCGGATATTTTAAATAAAACAATAATTACCGGGATATGCGGACAATTGAAAATTAAAAACCTGAAATTAAATGGAATAATTTCCCTGAAAGACCCTGCGGCTTTAATACTGATTAAAAAACATTTGATTAAGGCATTTAAAAAATTTTTCCCTTTTACCCCTGAACAAATATCACTAATTAACAACCGGCAAGCCTATATTATCGATTTTATTTTAAAACAAATACAAAATATCAAACAAATGTTTAATCGGCAGATATCAGCGGAAATCATCTGCGAAGAAATAAAACTAATCTTAACTAAATCCGATGAAATTGATATTTCTGTAAATAATAATGAAATAATTGATAAAATTTTTGCCGATTTCTGCATTGGTAAATAATATGACAGAAAAAACATTATCGTATTCTTTTGAAATAATTGTTGTCGGCTGCGGACATGCCGGGTTAGAAGCTGCTTTAGCCGCTGCCCGTCTCGGAAAAACTACTGCTCTAATCACCATGAATATTGATACTATCTGCCAGATGTCATGCAATCCTGCAATAGGAGGACTGGCAAAAAGCCATATCGTTAAGGAAATAGATGCCCTGGGCGGTGAAATGGGAAAACTAGCAGATCATAATGCAATTCAATACCGAATGCTCAATTCCTCCAAAGGTCTGGCTGTGTGGGCATTAAGATCACAAACAGATAAATACCAATATTGTTCTTCGGCAAAAATAATTCTCGGTTCCTGCTCCGGACTTTCTATTTTTCAGGATACAGCCGCTGAACTTATAATAAAACATAATAAAATCCAAGGAATTAAAACAGAAAAAAATATTATTTTCAAAGCGCCCAAGGTAATACTTGCTACCGGTACATTTTTAAAAGGAAAAATTTTTATCGGTGATTTTACAACACCCGGAGGAAGAATAGCCGAACCGGCCAGCCATGCTCTGGCAATATCATTAAACAAATTCGGACTTAAAACCGGAAGACTTAAAACCGGTACGCCTGCCCGTATTAATAAAAACAGCATTAATTTTAAAAAAATGGAAATTCAGCCTGACGATGGTACCCCCTGGCGGTTCTCCTGGAAAAAAACTCCGGAACTTGAAAAAATTCCCTGTTATTTAACACATACTACAAATAAAACTCATAATATTATTAAAAAAAATATTAAAAAATCTCCTCTATACAGCGGAAAAATTACCGGTATCGGACCGCGTTATTGCCCCTCAATTGAAGACAAGGTTATACGTTTTAAAAATGCCGAAAGTCATCAGATTTTTGTTGAGCCAGAAGGAATTAATTGCGGAGAATATTATTTAAACGGGCTCAGTATGTCTCTTCCCGAAAATATACAGCAACAGATTATTCATTCTCTGCCCGGCCTGGAAAATGCCGTTATGGTTAAGCCGGCTTATGCTATTGAATATGATTATATTAATCCTCTGGCTTTATTTCCCACACTCGAAACTAAAATAATCAAAGGCCTCTATTTGGCTGGACAAATTAACGGCACTTCCGGCTATGAAGAAGCTGCTGCACAAGGCCTGATTGCCGGTATTAATGCCAGCCTGGCTCTTGATAAAAAACCGCCTTTTATTCTGCAAAGACATGAAAGTTATATAGGCGTTATGATTGACGATCTGGTTACCAGGGGCACCAAAGAACCTTACCGCATGTTTACCTCCAGAGCAGAATACCGTTTATCATTAAGATTTGACAATGCCGATTTAAGACTTACACCCCTGGGAATATCTACCGGTTTAGTAGGATTAGAACAACAGGAATATTTTTATAAACGCGACGAAATTTTAAAAAAATATCGTTCTTTTTTTTCATGCAGCAGAATTAAAAATCAAAAAAATCTGCAGCTTCCAGTCAGCCAAAATGCATTAACCTGGCAGCAATTATTAAAGCAGCCGGAAATAACTATTGAAAAATTACTGCAATTAGAAATAAACAATATTGACAAAAAAGACTATTTTGAATTAAAAACATGTGAAGCTGAAATTAAATACGACGGTTATATTCAAAAACAAAAAATTGAACTGGAACAATTTTTTAAATATCAAAACATCAAACTCCCCGCCGCCTTTAATTATTTTACCCTGCCGGGAATAAAAAAAGAAACAGCAGAAAAATTGAATAAAATTCAACCTCTTACAGCAGCCATGGCATATCGAATACCCGGCATCACCCAGGCTGATATTGCTTTAATTATTTTTTACATTCGAAAAAAAAATGCCGGAAGAAAATAAAATACTTGAAGACGGTCTGCGTCAGCTTAATATCAGATATACTTCCAGACAATTGGACCAATGTATTTTATATATTGAAAATATTATTGAATTTAATTCTCACACAAATATTATTGGTACCGGCGAAAAAAAAGAAATAACCATCAGACATATTTTAGACTGCTTAACCGGATTAAAATATTTTCTTTTGTATAAAAACATTAAAATCGCAGACCTGGGAAGCGGCGCAGGCTTGCCAGGAATACCTCTTTCTATATTTGATCCTGATAATTTTTACTTTTGTATTGAATCCAAAAAAAAGAAATGTAATTTTCTAGAAAATATTAAAAATAGATTACTATTAAAAAATTTAATAATTATTAATAACAACATATTGGAATTAAAAGAAACGTTTGATATAATAACTGCGCGTGCTTATGCTGTTATAAAAAAAATTGTTAAAGACGCCAAATTTTTAATACATAAAAATAGTACATTCATTCTATATAAGGGTACACGAATAAAAATTGAAGCAGAACTTGCTGAAAGCAGTATATACGGACAATATGATATTATAAATATCCAGGTGCCATTTCTTGCCGAAGAAAGACATCTGGTAATAATTAAAAATTTACGGATCAATAAATGAAAAAAATTGTAATTGCCAATCAAAAGGGTGGAGTAGGAAAAACCACCACTACCATTAATCTTGCCTATGCCCTGGCTGCCAAAGGGAAAAAAATATTACTGCTGGATCTTGATCCGCAGGGAAATACCACCAGCGGATTAAATATTTCTGCTAAAGACAAAATTACAACCTACGATATCTTAATTAATGACGAAGATATCAATAAGTCAATAATTCCCTGCCATCAACCCGGATTATCCATTATTCCCGCTAACCAAAATCTGTCAGGCGCCAGAATTGAAATGGTTGATCTAATGGCCCGGGAATATCGTTTAAAAAATATAATTGAAAAAATTTCTTCCCATTTTGATTTTATTTTTATTGACACCCCTCCTTCTCTTGATTTGCTGACTCTCAATGGTCTTACTGCTGCAGATACAGTATTAATTCCCATTCAATGCGAATATTATGCTTTGGAAGGAATTGCCGAATTATTAAATACTATCAAATTAGTACAAAAAAATTTAAATCGTTTTCTGGCAATTGAAGGCGTTCTTCTTACCATGTATGATTCAAGAACTAATCTCTCCAAAGAAGTAATGGAATCAGTAGTAACGCATTTCAGAGAAAAAACTTATAAAACTATAATTCCCCGTAATGTTAAAATCAGTGAAGCTCCCTCTCATGGTCTGCCCATATCGCTTTACGAGCCTCAATCGGCCGGAGCTTTAGCCTATGAAAAAACCGCAGAAGAATTTTTAAAAAATAACGAATACTGACAGGAGTAATAGTGAATAAGAAAAAAAGTCTGGGTAAAGGCCTTGCCGCCTTGCTTGATAATAAAGAAAATGATCAAAAGCCCGAAGAAACATATATATTTGAAATGGAAATTAATAAAATAATTCCGAATCAAAAACAACCAAGATCTTTTTTTGATGAAGAAAAAATTCAGGAGCTTGCTTCATCAATTGATCAACAAGGTCTGATTGAACCAATTGTTGTTTCCCCATCCGGAAATAATTATGAAATAATAGCCGGAGAAAGACGTTATCGGGCCTTTAAGCTATTAAAAAAAAAATCTATACCTGTTTATATTAAAAATTGCCCAAAAGATAAATTTCTAGAACTTGCTTTAATTGAAAACATACAACGCGAAAATCTTTCTCCAATAGAAGAAGCCAGGGCTCTTTCCATACTTTTGGAAACACAAAATATAACACATGAAGATTTAGGAAAAAAATTAGGTAAAAGCAGAATATATATTACAAATTCCATCAGATTATTAAAACTTCCGGAAAAAATACTTGACTTGTTACATAATAAAACTATAACCCCCGGCCAGGTACGCCCTCTGATAGGAATGCCGGAAAAAAACATTCTTGAAATTATTGATAATATAATTAGTCAAAAACTATCTTCTAGAGATGTAGAATCTTTGGTTAAAACTTCAGAACATCAAAGCAAAGTAAATGTTTCACGTGAAACAAATATTAAAAAAAACCATAACAATCCTGATCTAAAAAAAATTGAAACCCAGTTAATTCATTTTTTTGAAAGCAAAGTAAAAATTAAAGGCTCTCAGAACAAAGGTAAAATAGAAATAGAATACTTCTCTTTAGACGAATTAAATAATTTAATAAAAAAAATCCTGTAAAATCTTTTTAAACCAATTGTTTCACGTGAAACAATAATAATCTTTTAAAACATAAAATTGCTGCCTGAATTGCCGTAAAAAACATAAAAAAACGAATTTATTTTACACCTTCTTGCAAATTCCCGGTTTTTTAAAAGAGTAATTTTATGAAGAAATTGGCTAATTAATCCAAAAAAACACTATTTTTATACCTTTTATCGTAGTAAAAAACGTAAAACAAGAAACCAGGACGTTGTAAGTCTGCCCCTCCCCTTGCTTTTTTAAAAATTTTTATTATAATTAATAATAAAATTATGCCGATAATATTAGTAGTAAAATATATATAATGGTTTACAATGAAAGTCGATAAAAAAATAATACTGGATTACGCTAAAAATCTGATTCAAACCAACAAACCAGAAAACAAAAACAATATCTCATTAGAACAGAATGAACTGACATTTAAAAATTCAGCAGCAGAAAAGATAAAAGATATTACTAAAAAACTTTATAATTTTGAAACTTCACTTTCCAAATTTCAAACTGCCGCACATACTTTTCACGAAATTAATAACATTTTAAAAACCAGTGATTCTTTTGAAGAAATAAAAAAACTTGTATATGAGACAGTTAAAAATTCCCGTTTCGAAGGCAAAGCTGTTTTAGCTGATTTGTTTTCCAGTGATGAATTAAAAAAAATATATAGTATCAACAATTTACAGGATTTCATTTCGGAAAAACTAAAAAATCTTAAAACAGAGATTACAGATCACAGAACACATATTAAACAATATGCGGTAACTCTAGAAAATTACAGGTCGATTCAGGCTATTAATGAAAAAGACATTAAAAATTTAATAAATGATGTTAAAAATAATACCTTAAAACTTCAAAATATTCTTAATTCCATTAATCCTGCTTTGATTAATAACGTCATATAATTTTTTTCGGCAATCCTCTAAAAAGTCTAAAACATGTCTGCTTTTATAATCCGGATAAGTCCAGGAAAGCGGATTATATTTTCCTGCTTTGTAAATAAGCTCCAGATCGCCAAAAACCCCTTTTCCCAGATAAATACGGTGTGAAAATCTTTTATTTGTCAGCAATATAAAGTTTTCCAATAATAAAAAACCCGGATCTATATTAATCTGTCTTTGAATTCTTTTGCTGTATTTTTTTTCAATTTTTGTTGTCCATAATTTAATTTTAAACAGATTTTCCTGAAAAAAATCTTTTTTTAAACAAATGATCTTTTTCCATAAAGGCTTACCCATTTCCGCAGAATAATATTCAGTAAAATCATCTACTTTATATTCGTCTAAAATATAAATATCCGTTTTATATTTTTTCTTTATTATTTCTTCAAATATTCCTAAAAGTTCCTTTTGAGCGGTAAAATATGAAAAGGTAACAAAACCACGCGGTTTGTCTGTTAATGATTTCATATTTTTATTATATAGTATAATAATGATTATGAAAATAGTTTTATATACCTGTATTTAAATATAATGATTAATATCAAAAACATTGCTTTTAAAAACAATAAATTTGAATTGGAACTCACCGGCTGTAAAATATTGAAAAAAAATATAATTAGCAATACAATAACTCAATGATTGCAATCGTTTTTAACATAGGAAAATATATCCTTTCTTTAAAAAATTTTTTAAAAGAAAAAGGAAATCGGCATTTTACAATAATGATGATTCCTCATTCCGAAAAAAAAATATTCACGTTTCAAATATCAAATTTTATTATTTTTTTTCTGTTTTTAATCATAACTTTTTCGGTTTATTCGATTGTTCTCTACAGTATACAAAGCAGAAAAATTTCAAGTGAAATAAATACAATTACCAAAACACTGAATGAATATCTAAGTAAAAAAGAAATCTATGACGATGTATTATCCGCTAATTTTCTGGTTTTCTCCGAATATCAAAATGAATTAAAAAAAATTTTTTCTTCCATTAATTTACAAGACAATAAAAAATTGTGGAAATCAACTTTTGATAATTCTGAAATATACCGTTATTTAAACAATAAATATTCAATACATAATACATTTCTTCCTGAAAATATTTATAAAATATACTCAATAAAACAAAAGATTTCTGACACACAAAAACACCTTGATGAGATACGCCTTATCATGGAAGCAAGACATGAATTATTTGATTTTATTCCTTCTAAATGGCCTATTCACGGCGGACAAGGATACAAAACATCAGATTTTGGAGTACGCCTTTCGCCTTTCCTTGGTAAAACCAGTTTTCATACAGGAGTAGATATTGCCTGGTTTCCCCGCACACCGATTATAGCTGCTGCCCGCGGATATGTTGCTGAAATATCTTATAAAAGCGGTTATGGAAACACAGTATTAATTACCCACAAATATGGATACCAGACTTTATATGCTCATAATGCGCAAATACTGGTTCAAGCCGGTAACAGTATTGAAAAAGGCGATATTATTGCCTTGTTAGGAAAAACCGGCAGAACTACAGGCCCTCATCTGCATTTTGAAATCAGAGTGCAGGGTAAACCAGTTGATCCATGGCCATATATCAATACCAAATTTTGACTTATGTATAAATCACAGGTAAACAGTATTATCGGCGAAGGTTGTGAAAGCCGTGGAGAATTTAATTTTTCGGGAAGTCTGCGTATTGATGGAAAATTTGAAGGAAACATTATTGTTGACGGTAAAATATTAATTGGGCAATCCGGAGTGGCTTTTTCCGATATACATGCTGAAGAGATTACAATTGGCGGAACGGTTTTTGGAAATATATATGCAAAAAATAAAGTTGTTTTGTTAAAAACCGCTTATCTGCGCGGAAATATTTATACTAAAAGGGTATCGGCGGAAGAAGGCGTTGTTTTTGAAGGTAAATGTAATATTATCCGGGAAAATTAATGTTTATTGATAAAAATAAAAACCGTATTCGTAATAATGTTTTTTCTTTTCCTAAAGATTTAAAAAAAAAATCCGTTTCTTCATTTCAAAAAGAATTAATTTTAAAACAAGACACTCTTTCAGAGATTGAAATTCATGAACTGATGTCTGAAATTGAAAACCTGGGTAGTTGTCTGGATCAGGCGCCTTCATTAGAGATTTTTTATAAATACCGCGCTAAGTTAAAAACTTTATTAGAAAAAATTATTCCGCATACATTTAAAACAAAAGTTATTACTGATTTAAAAAAACAAAAACTTTTTTTATCAATAGAAGTCATTAATAAAGAATTAGCTTCTCTTCTGGTTTTATTACAAAATAAAGAAATAAATCATTTAAAATGCAGTGAAACAATTTTAAACATTAAAGGTTTACTGGTTAATATTTTACAATAATCAAAATCAGGTACACGCGCTTGCCTAAAATTAAATATACATGATTGCACAATATCCCACACAACGCGTAAAATCCCCGCTATTTTCAGCTGAATTACTATAGTCAAGCAAAATTCCCCTGTATTTATTAATTTGTGCTAATTTTATTAATATATAAACGGCAGGGAGCGCGCAAATACCTGTATGTAGATTATTTATTATATTTTCTTGTATTTTTTTTTCCTGTTTTATTATTTCTTCTATGTTATTTTCAAGCAGAAGGTTAATAGTTTTCAGATCTTTTTCTTTACATGTTTTATAATCAGGAAAGTGCGATAAGTCGGATGAGGCAATTATTGCGGTTTTCTGGTCTTTTAATAGATTATTATTGATAAAAGTAATATAATTTTCAATGTTTTTAATATTAATGGTATTTATTTGCATACAAAATATTTTTATTTTTTTATTTAATTGTTCCGCAATATAAATACAATAAGGCAGATGAACTTCAAGAGAATGTTCATGAAAATTAAAATTATTATTATTTAATTCATTATATTTGCAGATAAATTGTTCATAAAAAGAAATGTTTGTTTCAATGTTGCCGTTGGGAAGTTCAAATACAGCAGGCGGAGAAATAGCTATATCTTCTATATTTTTTTGATGAGAAATGCATAAAAAAATAATATTTTCTATTTTTTCAGATGCTAAATTTTTGTAGGTATAAGACATGGTTTTACCGGAAAATTGATATCCGGCATGGGGAGAAATAAATAATAGCGCTGTTTGTTTACAGCGCTGAATTTTTTTTAGTTGGGTGCTGATAAACGCGTTTAATTCGGTTTTGTTATTGGGATAAAAAGTTCCGTTATAGTTTGCTTTGATAATATTCATTTTATTTATTTATGTTAATATATAATAATATTAATGATGTAGATTTGTTCATAAGTGAAGAAAAATACGTATTACAGGTGAATATGGGAATAATAAAAATTTTAAAATTATTGCATTGTTGTTCATAAAGTATTGCGCGCAGCTATATTCTTATTTTTTATGAATTTTATCGGTGTTATATACATATATTTATTCAATTATTGACAATATGTTTGATAATGTTTTTGATAAATCAGGATTTTTTTCTATTTGTTTTTCGATATTATGTATACCATGTATAATAGTTGAATGCTGTTTACCGCCCAGGTTGTTTCCAATGTCATTTAAAGATAATTTAGTATGAACTTTAAGTAAATACATGGTAATTTGTCTGGCATAGGCGATATTTTTACTTCTTTTTCCGGAACGCAAGTCATTAAGAGAAATGGAAAAAAAGTTTGCTGCAGATAATAATATTTTTTCGGGGGTAAATACTTTTTGAGAGAATTGTTTAAGGTGCTCTTTAAGAAATTTTTTTATAAAGTTGTTATCTATGGTAATTTCGGTTATATCACTTGTAATAATCAGTTGATCAATTGCTCCTTTGATTATTCTGACATCAGCGGGTAGTTTTTCCGCTAGAAAATAAATAATATCTTTATCAAGAATAAAATTATTTTGTTTACAATACGCATCAATTATCATTATCTTGGTTTCATATTGAGGCGGTTCTATTTCAACAATTACACTGCTGCCCAGTCTGCTTTTCAGGCGATCATCTATACTATCCAGTTCGCTTGGTGTGCGATCACTGCAGAATACCATTTGCTTGCCTTTTAAATAAAGTTCATTAAAAATATTAAATAATTCTTTTTCACAGGAATGTTTATTAATAAAAAATTGAACGTCGTCTAATAAGAAAATATCAAGATTTTTATATTTAAGGCGAAAACGGTGATCGGTTTTATTTTGCAGGGAAGAAATAAAATCTTCAACAAATGTGGCGGAAGTTACATATAAAATCTGCAGATGAGCGGATTTATCTTTTATATAATTACCAATCGACTGCATAATATGGGTTTTGCCGATACCGACCTTGCCGTAAATGAAAAGCGGATTTATTTTACCAGGATTATTTGCTGTTTTTTTGGCTATTTCATAAGGAATTTTATTATCAAGACCGACAATAAAATTTTCAAAAGTAAAAGATTTATTAAGATTAGTATTATTGTCGGAAATAAAATTATTATCAATTTTATCATTGGATGAAATAGCGTGGTTTGTTTTAAGCGGTGATTT
>Ga0154543_1260_pt3 | contig 30059 bp, 27 predicted proteins | sample RifGroF1_FD_105686 | JGI IMG/M metagenome (GOLD analysis project Ga0154543, IMG submission 105686) | Spirochaetes bacterium GWF1_41_5
TTCCTTCATGGATGTTTTTTCGGCAATCAGCCGGAAGAGCGGCGGAATGATAAAGAGATTATTTTTTATAAAATGAATCTGTTTTGAAAATTTGAGGCACTTGGTCTGGCCGCCGCCGGTGCAATGCACCAGGCCTTTTATTTTTTTTCGGAACCGGGGAAGAATTTCTTTCATAACCGGAGCATAGGTGCGGGTAGGAGAAATAACCGCACGGCCGATTGTAATTTCCGTGCCGGGCAGCGGATCGTTCATGCGGAATTTCCCGGTATATGCGTATTCTTTGGGCATATACGGGTCAAGCGCTTCAGGAAAATGTTCCGGATACCAGGAAGAAAAAAGATCATGCCGGCAGGATGTGAGTCCGTTGGACCCGATGCCGCTGTTATAAGCATTTTCATAAATTGCCCGGCCTGAAGATTCAAGCCCGACTATACAAAGACCGGGCGCGATGCGGGAATTATCGATTATCTCGGAAGATTTACCGCAGGAAAAAACCGTACAGCCGGTATCAAGCGTGCGGATTACGTCACCGGCATCGGCTGTTTCCCCGCCGGCAGTTACCGCCGCTATTTTGTAATTGCGAAACAGTTCTGCGCATTCTTCCACACCCGCGATTAATTCTTTTATAATTTCCGCCGGGATGAGAAATTTGTTGCGGCTGATGGTTGTGCTGATGGTAAAATTATCAATCAGACCCGCGCATAAAATATCGTCGGTATTCATAACCACCGCATCACGGGCCAGATCGCGGAATACGGACAGATCGCCGGTTTCTTTCCAGTAGAGATAGTTTAAGAGCGGCTTGGTGCCGGCTGTATCGGCGTGCAGAATCATAATATCGGATTTACGGTTTTTAAAAGGAAGAATTTTGCAAAAAGCGCCGGCAAAAAGACCGGGATGCAGATTTTTTACAGCCTGCTGCACGTCTTCCTTTTTATAAGAAACTCCGCGGTTTGAATAGTTTTCCGATTGGCAGTTCATAGTTTACCGCAGCGCAGCCAGATAAAAGGCGCAGTTAATTGTTATCAGCAGATTAAACTGAACGGTTTTATAGAGCCAGATATTTTTTTTCAGGGCCGGCAGTTTCAGCAGGGCAATCAGGAAGAAATAAATACTGTAAAAAAAACCGGCCGCCATCCGGATTAAAAATGCGTCTGGAATTTTTTTTTGAATAAATTCGGCCCAGGCCATGAATTTTTCCTGCAGGCGGTTTTCAAAAAACAGGGCGGCGGAACCCGGGTTTTTTTCTTTAAAACGGCTCTGCCAGGCGGCTTTTTTTTCAAAAGAAGGCCTGATGACCAGTGAAACCGGGGCTGAAAATATTTTTTTATATTCATTGATATTAATTTCGTTAATCTGGGCATACAGTGTTCCCGTATAGAGGGCAAAGTACAGCAGTAAAAACACCGCAGCGCCGTACAGCAAGCCGATAAAACATTTTAATAAATAAAATTTTGTCCCTGGAGAAAAAAAAACCGGAAAAGAAAACAACAGGCAGGGAAAAAATATTACGGTATATGAAGCCAGTTCAACTGTAAAATCAAGCCTGGTTATCTGAAAAAGTCCGGTATTGCCCGGATACAAATATTTTAAAAGCAGCAGAACACCGGCCGTACATACTGTTAAAAGCAGAGTTTTAAAAAGAGCAGTAAAACCTGCAAAAACAGTACGGATAAAAAACATAATTTTCCTGCCGGGACGGAGGTATTATAATATGAAAAATTGAAACTTTCTACACGGATAAATTCGGCGATGCTGATTAATAATAATTAAAATTTCGTAGTAAAATTCAGCGTGTCAAATGATTTCGCGCAGAACTCGCAGAGATTCAACCACGATGTTGATCAACCCCTCTGCGTGCTCAGCGAGCTCTGCGAGAAACTCTTTAATTTTACAATGAGATTAAATTATGGCTTACTATGCCCAACAATTAGTAACAATCCCTTTTCAATCAGGGAATCATTTTATTTTTTTTGGCGTCTTTTACAACCTGTTGGTATTTTTCGATCATATTATTATTTTTAAAGAGTTTCTTTCGCGCGTACAAAGCCAGCCTATTGATCCTTTTACTTTTTCTGCAATGCTGGGAAAATATTTGCTTGGCTAATGCTTAAATACTCCTACCTTCGTTTTTGTCTGAACTGCGCTGAGTTGCGCGCCTGGTTCCCGGAAGCAGTTTTTCGCGGCGCATTGGGCTACACTCTGATAAAAAAATATTGCCTGCAAAAAAATCATGAAAAAAATTGCCGAATTTGCCCGTTTAACAAACATTGTATAAATGCCTTGTTTTTTCACCCTGAACCGGCGGCCGAAAGCATAATTAAAACTTCAACGCCGCCAATGCCTTTTAGCCTTTTTGCCCGAAATGTTTCCGGGCAATGGTTTTTATTTTTTATTCTTATCGGGCCGGCTATGGAATATAGCGCCGAGTTAATCGATGCAATATGTGAAATGGGGCGTGAAGGAGTCAGCAGAACAAAAATAAAATTTAGTGTTTTGAATATTATGGATATGCATACAGGCATAGAACTTTTTAATCAAAATACCTCTATTATCAAAAAACCTGCATGCGGCGAATTTAATTTATCTTTGCTTAAAGGAAATTCTGCTGCTGATCTTCAAATAATAACCCTTTCGCCTTGGCGAATTCAAATTCAATCAAAATTAACCCGCAGCTGGCAATTTGAAGATTTGGTAAAAAAACTGCTGTTAAGGTACTCATTGCTTTTATCTACTTATAGCGGCATGAATTATGAATATTCTGAGTTTTTAGAAATGGCCGGTCAAGTGATTTTGGTAAATAATAATTTACGTCTAGTATCACGCCGTCGGTTTTCTTCCACACAGCAGTCAATAATCGACATGGATGGAATGATTGGAAAAATGACTTTTCATGGCCCGGTAAGAGACTTTGAAAAATTGCTGGAGTTTGGGGCTTTATTCGGCATAGGCAAAAATACTGCATTCGGCTGCGGCAGGTTTGAATATAGATTTTCAGATAAATAATTTTTGGTTTTATTGTCGCGCCCCTCGCGGACGCGCGGAATACCCAAAATCTTATTTCCAATTAAATTTTAATTTTCTATTCTTCGAGGCACAATCAATCAAATATAAATTAATTAAATTTTGATAAGTTATACCTAATTCAGTTGATAATCCTTTAAAATATTCCACTGCATTTGGGTTTATTTTAATTGTAATTTGTTTTTTTAATAATTTAGCATAAGGATTCCTGCTTGCTTTCATCTTTGAAAAATCATATTCTTTTTTCATAGTTTTTCTCCCAATAGTATTTATTTTCTTTTTTGGTAGCTTTTCGTGCGGAAAATATTCTGATATGGCTATCGTCTTCTTGATAACAATGACAAACAACTAATATTTTAAGTTTTTCATTTTTACCAAGTAAAATAAATCTTTCTTCGATAATTGAATATTCTTCGTCTGAAAACAATAATCCCATATCGTCGAAAAAGGCTGATTGTGCCTCGTCGAATGAGATTTTATGTTTAATTATATTGCTTGTATTCTTTTTTTCATCCCATGTAAAAACAATCTCATTCATAATTATATTATAATTATGAAAATGTTTTTTATCAAGATACTTAAACTGTTTTTTTCTATTTCTTGCAACGCGATTTTACACAGCTGTTAGTTATTCGCATTGCGTATTACCGCGTCCCTCGCGGGTGGCGTGGATTGAAATAGCATGATTTGAGGTGTTTAATTATGGAAGTATTTGTCTCACAAATTCCCGCTTTTATTTTTTTTATAAAAGTGGGAATTTTTAAGAATTCATCATCATTTTAACATGCTCATAAACATTGTATAATCAATACCGGTATAATAAAATGAACCGTAATTTTCAGGAATACTGCTGTAGATTTTTATGAATAAAGAGTATTTTTTTGCGCTGCTGCCTGATGCAGAATCTGAAAAATTCATTATGTCCTGCAAACATCTGGCAGCAGAAATTTCTCCCGATGAATTATATCTGGCGGATTCTCCTCATCTTACTCTTTATGTCGGCGATTTTTTTATAAATAACGGGCTGCTCTCGGCTGCTGCAGATGCAGGCCATCTGCCTCTTGCGGCCCGTATTTCAGGCTGGGAGTCCTGGCTTTCAGACCCGGTAACCGGCCTTGATACACTGGTTCTGGCTATTTCCGAAGAATCGGCTGCTTTACTGCGCTTACTTCAGAAAAACCTGATTGCAGAAGCCTCCCGCCAGCGCAGGCGTCCTTTTATCAGCCGTTATCTGGAGCAGAAAACATTTACCGCAGATATGAAATATTCAATACAAGAATGGGGATATCCCTTTACCGGATTATTCTGGAAACCCCATCTTACCATTGCGTCTTTCCGCCCCGACATTTATAAAAAAATAATGCCGCTGCTCCTGGAAAAAAATCCTCCGCACACAGTTTTGTTTTCTGAAATTGCGCTGTTCGAAATCACGCCCGGGAAACCGAAAGAAATATTCCGGACCGGCGGGAGTAGGCATGCTTAAATTCCTGCATCCGGAACTGCAAAAATTTATTGGTTTTAAACTGTACCGTTACCGTTTTCTATTTACCTATATTTTGATCGGTTTTGCTTCTATCTGCGCAGAACTGATAATCTTCCGCAGCTTTTCAGGCATTATCACGCCGCTTCCGGCCAAAATCACAGGAGTTATTGCCGGTATTTTACTGGCATTTTTTCTGAACGTACGGTTTAATTTTAAAGTGCCCAGTCCCAAACGCCGCCGGGCTTTTCTGCTGTTTTCCGGTATATCGGTTTTTTCCCTGCTGCTGAATATTATCTTCAACAGGTTACTGGCAAATATGAAAATCAGCTATGAGATTTCGCGCCTGGCTGCCTCCGGATCGCTTTTTTATATCGGCTACATTCTGCACCGCAGATTCAGTTTTCATTCCTGGAAACAGGTCGGCGTAGCTATTTATGCCCACGGCGTGGAAGATATAAAATCCATCTGGGAAAAAATCCAGGCTTTTTCCGATTTTATTCATGTTGACATTGTCGACAGTACCTTTAATAAAAAGGCTCCTGACCCGGCGCTTTATCGCCTTGAAGCTGTGCGCGCTTACTGGCCGCAAAAAGAAATTCAGGTGCATATCATGAGCCGCACCCCCTCGCTCTGGCTTGACAAGGTTTTACCGCACAGCGACCTGATTCTGATTCATCATGAAACCGATGAAAACACCCGGGGGCTGATTGAAAAAATCAGAGCTGCGCATAAAAAACCCGGCATTGCCTGTCTGCTCAGTTCCAATCTTGAGGAAATAAAAACCTTTCTTCCCCTGATTGATGAAATAATGCTTTTATGTATTCCTTCGCCCGGGGAATCAGGCCAGAAATTCGACGTTAAAGCGCTGGATTTAATTGAACAGATAAATTCCTGGCCCGGCCGGCAGCGTATTTCCCTGTGCATTGACGGCGGAGTAAACGAACGCATTATTCATCTGCTGCAGGTCGAAAAAGTCATTTCCGGATCTTCCGTACTAAATAATGAAAACCCGGTACGCCAGATTATGCGCCTGCAGACCTCCAGCCAGTATGAGGAACTATAATGAATGCCATGCGCAGCTTCTGTGTGGAACAGGCCCTGGCTGCCGTCCGGCATCCGTCGGTTCTGTCGGCAACCCTGGTCGGAAGTTTTGCCGATACCGATGATTTAAGCGCTATCAGCGATATTGATACGGTTATAATTGTTGATCATCTGCATGAATGGATATTCCGGGAAATTACCAAATCTTTTTCTTCCCTGGCGCAGGCTTTCTGCGAAAATTTCGGATATGAACTGGAAATCAACAGTACCTTCGGCCCGCTTAAATTCAACCGAGAAAAAACCGTTGTCTATCATGTAATGATTTACGATCTGGCCGCACATATACGGCATTGCCGCCGAAGCCCTTTTACCTGTTACGACTGGCAGCGCTCCGGCCTGTATGCCGGGAAAAAACTCTCCGAACTTTACCCGGTGCCGTGTCTGATGCCCGGGTATTTTTTCAACGCCCGCAGGGGAGTTAACGAATATCTGGCCGATTACCGGAGGCGTGTCATTTCCTACCGCGCCTGGGAATTCAGCGACGGAGCCGCTGAAGAAATAAAACTTGAAAAACCCATGACCCTTAAAGACCGCTGCGAGTTTGCCTGGCATATTGTGCGTTTTGTCATGCTGAATTTTTATAAAATGATTTCCGGCAAAAACGAGATACTCCCGCTGGATGAATTATCAGCCTGGTATAGCGGATATTTCCCCGAAGCGGCAGATGATCTTGTGCGCTGGACAAAACTGCTTTATAACAGCAAAAAAAACAATAATTTTTCCGAAGAACCCGGGCTGGATGCTTTTGTTGAAAAATTTCTGACTGAATTTGAATCCGGATTTTCACGTATTTTCCCGTCCGGCAGCAGATGCCTAAAATTCATGCGCCATGGAAAAACAGATCTTAATGACGGTAATTTATATCTCGGCCAAAAAAACAACCCGGGCATTAAACAGCTGACTGCGCAGAAAATCAGCGCAGAAAAATGTTATTCAAGCCCCTTAAAAAGAGCGCTGGAAACAGCCCTGGCCTTTGGTTTTCCTGCGCCCCAGACCGACACCCGGCTGCTGGAAATAGATTACGGCCGGGCAGACGGACATGATTACGCCTGGCTCAGGAAAAATTATCCGGCCGTATGCGCAGCCTGGGAAAAAAAAGAAGATCCTTGCTTTCCGGACGGAGAAAATACCGGCGCAGTACTTGCCCGGGTCAAAAATTTTTGTGCAGAACTGCCTGCTGCCGATAAAAATATTCTGGTAATCACGCATAATGTCTGGCTGCGCTGCCTGCTCGGATTCTGCCTGAATTTACCGGTTGATCAGTGGCATTTGCTGGAAATTCCTCATGCGCAGCCTTTTAATTTCCGCCGGCTGGCCAGCGGTACCCTGATTCCCGATTTATCATCTGCAGAGCTTGAAAATATCCTGAAAAAAACCGACGAACAGCGGATCATATTACTCTCCGGAGAAAACGGCCGGGAAGAACATAATTTCTGGAAAGAAGTTTATCTGAAAACCCAAAATCCGCCTGCAGCCCTGCAATCGCCGGGAACCTGTCTTATTCCCATGGCCGGCGAAGGGGCGCGTTTTAAAGATGCCGGTTTTACATCAGCCAAGCCGCTGATCAGGGCCGGCAATGAACCCATGATTATAAAATCTCTTAAATGCCTTCCGGCTGTTAAAAAACGTATTTTCTGCATCAGAAAAGAATCAATAAAAGACGATTTAATCTCTTCTCTGCAGAAAACCGCGCCGGAAATATCCATTGTCCCTGTGGCATCTTTAACTGAAGGACAGGCATGCACATGTCTGCTGGGAATAAATGAAGCCACGCCCCTGGAACCGCTTCTGATTGCGCCCTGCGATAACGGTATGTTTTATAATAATAAAAAATACCGGGACCTTGTGTCCGATTCCAAAACCGATATTGTCTGCTGGACATTCACCCGTCACCGGGTGATAAGCGAAAAACCGTCAGCATGGGGATATGTGCGCACAGATTCTTCCGGCCGGGTGCTTGAAGTTTCAGTCAAGAAACCTTTCACCGATCATCCCTTTAATGAGCATTGCATAATCGGAACTTTCTGGTTTAAAAGCGCCCGGCTGTTCAGAGAAACGGCAGAACTGCTTATTAAAAAAAATATCCGGGTAAATAATGAATTCTATGTTGATTCCATAATGGGCCTGGCTGCAGAAATGGGGTACAATGTACAAATTTTCTGTGTTGATCAATATATAAGCTGGGGCAAACCGGAAGATTTATTTACCTGGCGCAGATGGATGGATCTGGAATCCTGCCTGCACAGCAGATATACCGAAGGTGAAAAAACATGCATTTAGAAAGAAGCCGGTTAATGGCGGCTGTTTCAAGACTGTTTGATATTTTACTGATATGGACAGCTTTCCTTTATGCCTTTTACCTGCGGAAAATGCCTTTATTCGGGCTTGACCCTCTCTATCTTGATGAACGTATAATATTTCTTTATTACCGGCTGCTGATCATTACGGTTATTGCCCATATACTTATCAGCCAGACCCTGAATTATTATCTCAGTCTGCGTTTTTATACCTATCCGCAATTAATCGCCAAGACCAGTAAAATAATTTTTATAAATTTTCTGGTTGTAACCCTGGCGCTTTTTATTCTGCGCGACCTGGTGATTTCCCGTTTTTTCACCGGTATATTTTATGCCCTGTATTTCTGCATACTGCTTGCGGAAAAACTGCTGCTGAAAGTATTTACCCGCCGCCTAACATCCCTGGCCACCAGCCCCCGCCATATTTTAATCATCGGCTGCAATGACCGCTCCCTTGTCATTACCGGCGAAATTTACAAGCATCTGGAATGGGGGTACACTATTTCCGGTTATCTGTATTTTGCCGAAGACCGCATTTCTCCGAATATGGATCGCTCGCGTATTCTCGGCAATGTAAAAGATCTTGAAAAAATTCTTGAAGATCATGTAATAGACGAGGTTATTTTTGTGGCCAACCGCGATTATATTTTTGAAATTGATAAATATATAACCATCTGCGAAACCCAGGGAAAAACCATCAGAATATATCTCGATATTTTTGAAGGCTCCTATGTTTCCAAATTCAGGCCCGAGCTTTTCGGCCATATTCCGGTTTTTACCTTTCATACCATTTCCCTTGGTTATATGCAGAATATCATGAAACGCCTGATTGATATTGCCGGCGGAATTCCCGGCCTTTTGATTTTTATTCTGTTTTATTTTATTTTCGCCCCGATTATCAAATTAACCTCGCGCGGGCCCGTGTTATTCCGGCAGCGCCGCATAGGCATGAATAACCGGGAAATATATATTTTTAAATTCCGCACCATGTATGAAGATGCGGAAAAACGCAAACAGGAACTGATGGCGCAGAACGAACTTAAAGGCGCTGTTTTTAAAATGAAAAACGATCCGCGCATTACCCCCATCGGCGGATTCCTGCGCCAATACAGCATTGACGAGTTTCCGCAGTTTATAAATGTACTAGCCGGAGATATGAGCCTGGTTGGAACCCGGCCGCCCACACCCGATGAAGTGGAAAAATACGATCAATGGCACAGACGGCGTATCAGCATCAAGCCGGGTATAACCGGGCTCTGGCAGGTAAGCGGCCGAAATGCCGTTACCAATTTTGACGATATAGTGCGTCTTGACCTGGAGTATGTAGACAACTGGACTATATGGCTTGATATCAAAATAATACTTAAAACTGTTGTTGAAGTATTCCGCCGCCGTGGATTTTAGTTTTGCTTTTTTCTTCCATATATTGTATCTTTCAATCATGTTCATTAGCCGTATATGCTTCAGATAAAGGTTGTTAATTCATCATCCTATCCTCTTCCCAGATATCAAACCGAAGGTTCTTCAGGTCTTGACCTGCATGCAGTTCTTGGTGAGCAGGTCAAGCTCAAACCCCTGGAAAGAAAACTCATTCCCACCGGCTTGTATATTGAAATCCCTGAAGGCTATGAAGCCCAGGTAAGAAGCCGCAGCGGCCTGGCTGTCAAGCATGGTATTTTCTGCCTTAACTCGCCCGGCACCATTGACAGCGATTACCGGGGTGAAATAAAAGTCATTCTAATGAATCTTTCCGATCAGGAATTTATTATCGAAAACAATGACCGCATTGCGCAGCTTGTTTTTTGTAAAATAGAAAAAATTACATGGCTCGCGGCCGAAACTGTAGATAATACAAACCGCGGCGGAGGCGGCTTTGGGCATACCGGAAAATAACTATGTTAAAGTAACTGCCATCGGCGGAGTAGAAGAAATAGGCCGCAACTGCTATGTAATGGAATGCGGGCAGGATATAATTGTAATTGATGCCGGCATTATGTTTCCCCGGCAGGATATGTTCGGAATCGATCTGGTAATACCCGATTTCAGTTACCTGGTTCAGAATAAACACAAAGTTAAAGCCCTGATTATTACCCACGGCCATGAAGATCATATCGGCGCGGTATCCTGGTTTTTAAAAGAAATAGAAGTCCCGGTATATGCCCCGCGTTTTGCTGTAGCTTTAATCAACAAACGGCTGGAAGAAAAAAATAAAAAACATACTTACCGGCTGATCGAGATCAAACCGCGCTCGGTAATTAAAGCCGGATGCTTTCACATTGAATTTATTCCGGTAAATCACAGTATTCCCGACTGCATGTCATTAGCTATAACGACTCCTGTCGGCAATATTTTACACACCGGAGATTTTAAAATCGATCTTACTCCTGAAGGCGGCAAGCCTGCGGATTTAGCCAGATTTGCCTACTGGGGCGAAAAGGGCGTACAGCTTATGCTTTCCGATTCCACCAATTCAGGCGTAGAAGGCTTTACCCCTTCAGAACAAACCCTGCTGCATGATATGGACAACATAGTCAGCAGCGCATCCGGGCGTCTGATTTTTGCTACCTTTGCTTCCAATATCTCCCGCATCCAGCAGATAATCAATTTAGCGGAAAAATACGACCGGCGTATTGCGCTTTCCGGAAGATCCATGGTAGATAACATCGATATTGCCTGCCGGCTGGGTTTGATCAAAGTTAATAAAAAAATATTTATCGACATAGAAAAAGTAAAAAGTCTGGAACCCCACAAACTGCTGCTTATCACCACCGGCACCCAGGGCGAGCCCATGTCTTCTCTCATGTTCATGGCAACAGATCGCCATAAACATATCCGCATTAATGAAACCGATACCATTATTCTCTCTTCATCCATTATACCCGGCAACGAAATGAGTATCGGAAAAGTCGTAAATAAAATCGTCTCCAAGGGCGCAGCGGTAATAAATGACTCCCGCTCCGATGTTCATGTTTCCGGACATGCTGCCAAAGAAGAACAGAAAATACTGCTGCACCTGGTTAAACCGAAATATTTTATCCCCATTCACGGGGAGCCGATTCATCTGCGCATGCATGCCGATACCGCCAAAAGCATGGGCATTCCGGCTGAAAATATCTTTATTCTTTCCAACGGTTCATCGGCGGAATTTACCTCCAAAAAAGCCCGGATGGTTTCCGAAAAAATACCCATACGCCCCATTTTTATTGACGGTAAGGGGGTCGGCGAAAGTTATGCCGATATAGTGCATGAACGATCCCGGCTTTCCGACAACGGCATGATCGCCCTGATATGCTGTGTAAATAATCAAAAACTGGAGCAAACCCGGATAATATCCAGAGGCTTTACCGATTTCACCGCCTCGGAAAATCTGAAAAAAAATATCATCCGGATCGCAGAAGAACAATACAGCCAGCACGGGCAAAACCGCGGAATTTTTATACAATCAACCATAAAAAAACTAAAACGTTATTTCCTTAAAGAACTGTATAAAATGCCCATAATTGACATTGAAGTAATTAATTATTCCGGAAAAGAATAACATGCCTGAAAAAATATATAATTGGGGGTAAAATGAATAAAAACTCATATTTAATCGCAGGACTTTTTGCTTTAAGCGTATTAACCGGTCTAATCGGCCTTTTCCGCCCGGTACCGGACAGAAACAAAAACCGGGATGTTGATTTTAACATTTCCATTCCCCGGGCCGGTATTTATGAGCTAAGAATTTTTTCTCCCATAAGTTACAACAGCGATTCCGGCAGCCTGCTGGGTATAAACCGCGGCGCCGAAACCTGGATCAATATGATTCAGAAAGCCAAAGAAGACAAAAACGTCAAGGGGCTTCTGCTGCGCATTAATTCTCCCGGCGGCACGGTTTCCTCCAGCCAGGAAATTTATCAGGCCATGCTTGATTTTCGTGAGAGCGGAAAAAAAATCGTAGTCTCGGTAGCTGATATCTGCGCTTCCGGAGCCTATTATATTTCCCTGCCGGCCGATGCCATTATTGTCAATCCCGGATCCCTAATCGGTTCCATCGGCGTAATAATGAACAGTATTGAATTTTCTGAACTGATGCAGAAATGGGGAATAAGCTCAACTACAGTCAAAAGCGGAAAATACAAAGATATTTTTTCTTCCATGCGCAAGCCCCTGGCGGATGAAAAAACCATGCTCCAGGAAATGATTGATTCCACATACAATCAGTTTCTGGATGCCCTGCTGCAGGGGCGCAAGGGAAAATGCCCGGAAGCAAAACTGCGCGCCATGGCCGACGGACGCATTTATAACGGCGTACAGGCTGTCAAAAACGGACTGGCTGACGGCGTGGGTGATTACTCGGCAGCCAAAAAAATAATAGCGGAATTATGCGGCCTTGATTATAAAAATCTTAATATCATCCGCTATCGTCAGGATCGCTGGCAGGATATTGTTGAGTCTTTAAATCTGCGTCCGGTGTTCGGTTTATTAAATTCCAGCCCGGTTCCGCAATACAGATACAACGGAATACACTGAAATGAAAAGACTGCTCTGCCTGTTAAAAAAAAATCCCGCACCGGTTTTTGCCGCATCTTTGCTTTCGTTTTATATTTTCTGCCTGCGCCCGGGAGTATCTGTTCATGCCTTCCTGTACGGGGCGGTTTTTTTTCTGGCAAGTTCGTGCTTCCTGGTCTTTATCTGGTATGCGGTTTTTCTCAGACTGCCGCGCCGGCAGTTAAATTTTAATCATGAAAAAATACGCAATCATCTCTTTTTTTCCTTATGGCCGCTTCTTCTGCTGCCGGCTTTGAAACCTTTGTTCGATTTTTTAAAAGTACCTTTTTTTATAACTGCGCTGGCGGTAATTATATACGCCTTGCTGATTTTCAGCAGATATATGCGTAAAACTACCGGTCTTTCCCGCAGCCGCATTGCTTTTTATTATCTGCTGTCATTTTTTGCCGTATTTTTTACAGCCCCGGCAGCGCTGATAATGATGATCAGTCTGCTTGCCCCCTGATTAATCAGGTTAAAATCATGAAAATTATTGACCGCTATATTCTCAGGGAAATCATTCCGCCCTTTATAGTCGGGACGGCATTTTTTACTTTTGTCATGGTTATCAACAAATTTGTCGCGGATTTAATCAGGCTTTATTTTGAAAAAAATATTGATTTTCTGGTGGTCATGCGTCTTTTTATCTATATGCTCCCTTTTACCATGGCGCTGACCGTTCCCATGGGGGTAATTTTCGGTATATTAATCGGCTTTGGCCGCATGGCGCATGATACGGAAATAACAGCCCTGCAGGCCTCCGGTATTTCCATGCTGCGCATTTACCTGCCGGCCCTGGCTCTGGGATTATGTCTTTCAGTCCTTATGATTTTATTCAATAATTATATACTGCCCGAAACTAATCATCGTTATAAAACTCTCTACCGCAATGTAATTTTTTCCAATCCCGGTATACTGCTGGCGGACCGCACTTTTACCTCCATTCCCGACACCAGGCAGCAGGTCACCGCCCTGCATTACAACGATGCCGAACAAAAAATGGATGATGTTTTTATTTATGAGTTCAGCGGCGAACAGCTGAAAGTCACCTGGGCGCGCAAGGGAGCCTGGATCAACAATTATGTAAACTCTCCGCTAATCATTCTGCGCCTTACAGATTCAATAATTCTTGAAATCGATATGAAAGACCTTTCCCGCTATCAGCCTACGATATGCGAAAACATCGATATTAAAATTAAAACCAGAATATCCCAGGAGGAAAGCCTGCCCCGTTCCCTGCGCGAAATTTCTGCCTGGGAAATTGCCAAAAAAATACAGGAAGAACTGAAACAGAACATTAAAAGCAAGCCTTTTATGTATGTTGAATATCATAAAAGATTTTCCATTCCTTTTGCCTGCCTGGTATTTGTGGTTATCGGATCACCTCTGGCGGTAAGCGCCCGGCGCAGCGGCAAGGGCATCGGTATGGGCTTTTCAATCATTATCATTTTTTCATATTATATTTTTATGTTTTTAGGCGAAACCAACGCCTCAAGCGGAAGAATGCCGGCAGCCCTGGGCATGTGGCTTCCCAATATTGTTCTGCTCGCAGCCGGCAGTATTTTTTTTGTCAGGTCGGTGCGGCAATGAATTATTTTCTTTTAAAAACTCATTTGCCAGTATTAAAAAACCGCAGCTATAATAAAAAAAAATTTTCGTTTTGTATTCCGGTTTTTTTGATTTTATTTTTTTCGCATTATTTCTGCCGGGCGCAAAGCAATTTTTTTATTTTATATGCCGAACTGACCAATTTATACCAGGCCGGCAGCGCTGCTTATGAAAATCTGCGCAGTAATTTCAAACCGCTGCTTAACGAGTGTTCTCTGCCGGTCAGTAATGCGGCGGATCAGCAGCTGTGCTATTTATATGCCGACGCTGCCCTGCGGCTTGAAGATTATGAACAAAGCGCCTGCCTGTTAAATAACCTGCTCAGTAAAAATATCGGCGAAATCCGGTCTTATTATTCCCTGAAAAAAAATATAGTCGATGTTTTAATTGCTTCCAATTGCGCACCGGAAAATTACCTGTATGAAGAAAGCACCAATTTGTTTACCAATAGTTTTGACGGTTTTAATTCTTCTCTTGACGATACGGTAATAAACAACAGTCACCGGCTGATGCTTTACCTGCATACGACGGCAGAAATAGAATCCTTCCACGAATTGTATTCCAATTACAATTATTATTACGCATATGGCCTGCCGGCTGCACCGGCTCTGCTGCTTAATATTGCTGTGTATAAGGCTGAAACCGGAGATTTCGGCGGAGCCGAAACAATTTTTAACGGATTTCCCGGGCAACATGATTATTATAAAACCAGATTGTTATACCGAAAAATTGAAAATGATAATAATTACTTTTTACTGAAACGGTATATTTCGGACTTAACCGCTTTTGCCGGAAACGGTCTGTCTCATGCCCGGAAAATATTTAATCTCGGCAATATATTTTTTCAGCAGGAAAAATATACAAATGCGGTTTCCTGTTACAGCAGGTCTCTGGATTTGGAGCGCTTGCCCGAAGCAGCCTGTAATCTGGGTATAGCCTATTATCAGACAGGCGATCTGCAAAAAGGCATTTATTATCTTAACGAATCAATTAATATCCGCCCCGGCGCCCGGGCTTTTCAATATCTGGCAAATATTGAAGCAGGCTTGAAAAACTACTCCCAGGCTGCCGCGTATTATCTTTCTGCCATTGATTTTGATCCGCAGAATTATCTGCTCTATAATAATCTGGCCTCCTGCCTCTCCAGCAGGGAACCGCCGGATTTAAAAAATGCGCTGTTAACCATAAACAGCGCCATCAGCAATGCACCCGGTGAATTCCGTTTTTATCTTACCAGAGCCGAAATATACACACAAACCGGCGAATATGAATTCGTGTTTTCAGATTTAACCAATTCATTGTATATTATAACCAATAAAATGGCGGCAGGAGAACAGGACAGCTTGACAGAAATGCTGAAAAATGCGCCGGAACAATACACCAATCTGGACAGTCTGACCAATAAAATAATACAGAAAATCAATAATGTTTCTGCAGTCAAGCCCAGAGGCAGAGGTAAATGAAAATATTAATAATTATTTCATGTTTTTTGGGGGGGGCTTTCTGCCTTTACCCGGCTGAAAATTACCTGCTGCTGAAAAGCGAAGCCGATAACCTGCGCGACGCCGGTAATACTGCTGCAGCTCTGTCCGCATACTATAATACCCTGAAGGCTAATTCCAACTGCGCCTCCTGCCATATGGAGATAGGCTATCTGCATATGCAGAATAATCTTGATGAAATTGCGCTGGAAGAATTCCGCAAAGCGGAAGCGCTTGCCCGGTATTTTTTTATGCCCGAAGAGACCATTCAGCTGTATTTTTATATGGCCTCGGTATTGCATCGCCTGCAGTATTATAAAAGCGAACTCGAGTATCTGAATAAAATCTCCGTTCTTACAGCCGAAACGGATGAAAAATTTTACCGGGAATCTGCAGCCAAGGCAGCATTTATCACCGGCATGCTGATTTTTTCAGGCCAGGCTTCCGCCCGCAAGGAAGCCGTTCCTTTTTTTTACAAGTCAATAGATTTCGGTTTCCGGAAAAAATCATGCTATTATTATCTGCTGCAGTATTTTTTGGAAGAGCGCAATGAAAATCTTTTCCGTTATTATTATCAGCTTTTTCAGGAAACGCGGCCCGGCGACGATGAAGATTTGTTCGGCCGGGAAAAAACAGCTGAAATGATCAGGCATTTTGACGAATATTATAAAAAAATTAAAAATAACAAACCATAAAGGAAACACCATGAACGACCGGCAGACGGATAATAAAAATTTTGAAATTCAGCTTGATGATCAGACAGCCCAGGGATCTTTCTGTAACCTGGTAATTATGAACCACACAGATAATGAATTTGTTTTTGACTTTATCTATATGCAGCCCAACACACCCAAGGGGAAAGTACGCGCCCGTATAATTATGACCCCTGATCACGCCCGCCGCCTGCAGACAGCTCTTATTGATAATATTCAGAAATATGATGCCAAATATCCAAAACCACGGCAGCAGGCCGAATAAGGAACAGCCATGAAAGTATGCGTTAGCGGAGGCGCCGGTTACATCGGATCTCACTGTGTAAGAGAACTGGAACGGGCCGGACACGATCCCCTGGTCATTGACAATCTTTCCAAAGGACATAAAGCGGCAGTTAAAAAATCACCTCTTTATACCGGCGATATAAGAGATCCTGATTTTTTGCGTAAAGTCTTTACTGAATCCAGGCCTGATGCAGTTATTCATTTTGCCGCTGATTCATTGGTGGGCGAATCCATGGAAAATCCTCTCAAGTATTACAGGAACAATGTTTATACTTCACTTTGCCTGCTGGAATCCATGCTTGAGTTTGATATTAAATATATCGTTTTTTCATCTACAGCGGCAACTTACGGAGATCCGTACCAAATTCCTATTCGGGAAAACGATCCGACCATACCCAAAAATCCCTATGGCGAGACCAAGCTTGCCATTGAAAAAATGCTCAGCTGGTGTAAAGTATACAATATAACATACACGGTTCTTCGTTATTTTAACGCTGCCGGTGCAGATCAAAATTCCGACATCGGAGAAGATCATTCTCCGGAAACGCATCTTATTCCCATTGTTCTGCAGACAGCTCTTGGCAAAAGAGAAAAAATCATGATTTACGGCGATGATTATAAAACCCCTGACGGCACCTGCATCAGGGATTATATACATGTCAGTGATCTGTCTACTGCGCACATTCTGGCTTTGCAGAAAATGCAGGCTGACGGCGTAAGCAATACATATAATCTGGGCACAAGTTCCGGATTAAGTGTGCGTGAAATCATTAAAACCGCGGAAAAAGTTACAGGTAAAACCATTCCCTATGCCGTTGCTCCCCGCCGCAGCGGAGATCCCGCAGAATTGATTGCCGAAAGCAGCCGGGCGCGCAGCGAATTAAACTGGAAACCGCGTTATGAAAATGTGGAAAGTATAATATCATCAGCCTGGAAATGGCATAAAAATAATCCTGATGGATATAAATAACAAATGCTTACATACCGTTATAAGACGGTATGTCCCAGAGAGTCGTTATGTCAACAGCGACACCCAGAATGATGAAAATAATTTAACCACCCGCTCCGCTGGAGTACACAGAGGTCACGGAGCCTGTCGCTCAGGCCTTACGGTTTGAGGCCAAGGTATTTCTTCGTGTACTCAGTGCTCTCCAGAACAGGATGTTTGGGTGGCTAAATTTTATTTTCCAGGGAGTCGTCATGTCCGGAGGGACACCCGAAACTATGAAAATAAGTACTCTGCGATAAGACCAATAATCCACTGCCCTCGCTGAGGGCGATGGAAATATTTTTTGTCTGACTACGCAAGTATATAATGCTGTTTTCTGGGAGCCTCGGCGCGTTTCGCGTCCGCCTTGTGAACAGAAAACAGTATTATAAGCTGGCGTTGTCTCTTAATAAATAAATTTTCCAGGGAGTCATCATGTTCAACTTGCACACCCGAAACAATGAAAATACGAACTCTGCGACAAGCCAACAAACCACTGCCCTCGCTGAGGGCGATGGAAATATTTTTTGTCTGACTACACAAGTATATAATGCTGTTTTCTGGGAGCCTCGGCGCGTTTCGCGTCCGCCTTGCGAACAGAAAACAGCATTATATACTGGTGTAGTCTCTTATAAATAAATTTTCTAGGGAGAAAAAAATGGAAACTTTTAAAACTCTTTTTTTAATCATGTCAGCAGCAGCACTCTTTTCCTGTGCTGCAAAAAAAAGTAAAATCATCACTCTGAATTACATGAATCCGGAATCAAGCCCCAACCAGCTTGTAATTATGCAGAAAATCATCAGCCGCTTTGAAAAAACGCATCCCGGAATAAAAATCAACGTTATAACCGGAGTGCGCACGGAAAAAATATATTCCACCATTGCATCCGGCAGCGGGCTTGATGTTTTTTACGGCTATGAAAATATTCTGGATTACTATGAACGTAATGCCATAATAAGCCTCAATCCCTATATTGAAAAGTTCGGGTTTAACCAAGACGAATATTTTCCGATTTCCATTCAAATGGTTTCAAAAAACCATAAAATTTTAGGTTTGCCCATACAGCTTAAAACCGATTGTATCGGCTATAACAAAACACTGCTTGAAAAATCCGGTCTCCCTCTGCCGCCGCTGTCATGGCATATGGATGAATTCGAAAATTATATTAAAAAATTATACGCTGCCCAGAAAGCCAATGCCGACAAGTATAATAAAATTTATCCTATCACAGGAATTCCCATGCCCCGGCATATCATGACACCTCAGATCATTGATGAAATCAGCGGCAAGCTCAACACATCTGAAAAAATAAAAAAAGAACTTTTAGCCAAATTAATCCAGGAACAGCGGATATGGTCATATCTTCCGCCGCGCACGGAAACAAGGGAACTGGCCTCAACCGCCGGAGCCAGCGGCACAACAGCCATCTTTTCCATGCAGAGAGCTTTTTTACAGTATGCTCCGGCCTGGACTCTGATTGATCTCGGGAAAATCCGCGATTTTGACTGGGACGTGACCGAAGGCATATACTGGAAAGATAATGAAATCGTCCCGGTAAGCGACGCTTATTTGTCTATTGCCGCTATTTCCAAATATCCCGAAATCGCCTATAAGTTCATCAAATTTTACGCTTCCCAGTCCGGAGCCGGATATTTTGCAGCATCTAAAAACGGCATGTCTGCGCATATTGCTTCTACCAAAAAATTTTTTATTGCCCCTCCTGCCAATATCAATACCTATATCACGATTGTAGAAACCAGAAAAATGCTTAATACCAGGCCGCCGCTTAAAAACTGGATACAATTCCAGAGAACCTTTGAAGGTACATCTTACGGAGAAGAATTTTATACCGGTAAGGTTTCTGCGCAAAAATACATGGAGGAATATTATAAAACTTCTTCCGGAATTTTAGAGCCTTTTATCAGGGAATAATCAGTTACTTCTGTTTTAATATATCAGCATAGTGATCCGAAGGGAGTGCGCATGAAACAATATAAAAAACACGATTTTCTGAAAGTGCTTGACGGTATTTTAGACGCTGCCGCCAAAGGTACTGATGGCAGGGGGCTTATTCATCTAAATAATGAAACCGATGAAAAAGATCAGGGCTGGTTTATTTTAGCCGGCGCTGTGAGATCTTCCTGCTGCGGCTCTGTTTACCGCGACGGAAACCTTTACGATCAAATGGCAGCATGGACCGAAGGAATCGCAGATACCGATGACCCCAAAAGCGCATGGTCTACCTTTGCCCTGCTCTACTCCCTGCATTTAACCGGCGGCAAAGACGGCGCCTTTTACCGGGGCTTGCCGGAAAATATCCGAAGGCTGGCGGAAAAATTTATTCTGCAGATTGATATGAAATATCTGCGCGCCGCATCAAAAAATTATAATGCTGCTGCCGGACTTATAAACAAGCTGCGCCTTAATCTTGGATATATCAGCGAATCCGCCTGCGAAAAAGATCCGGAAGATGATATAGAAACCATGTTAAACGGTTATCTGGCCGACGGATTTTTTAACGATGATGATGTGCGCGGCGATCAAAACGATCGGCGGATAGACGGCTACAGCGCGGAAATTATCGGACTACTCATGCATTACGATGAAATTACCAACGGCCGTACCAGGCATCATCAGAAAATTTTTAATATTCTGAAGGATTTTGTCCGTTCCAATGTGTGGTTTATTGATAAAAACGGCGAATATGCCAAATGGGGAAGATCCCTGCGCGGCGCTTCCGATGCCAAGAAATCGTTTCTCTGGGAATATGCCGCACTGAACCGCCTGACCGATAATCCTGCGCAGGCCAAGCGCGTTTCTTCAATGATGTTTGATTTTTTTCTGAAATACGGCATTAATAAAAAAAATATGCTTGTTTCCAGGGATAAAGGACAAAATACCGGAATGTGGGATGAATATACAACATCGATACAGGCTTCAGGCTACGCTGCCTACGGGTTATCCATGGCAGTGCGTTACTGCAGCGACAGCATCAGCATGTCGGATTCTTTGCCTTCGGAAAACGGCAGTTTTGTGCGCTATTTTCCCGGTTCGGCGTTTATTACCGGAAATTCCTGCAAGAGTTCCATTCATTATACGGTTTGTCTCCAGAACCGCCTGACCAAACTCATGTATTTATGGCATAACCGGATCACCGGAGAAAATGATTATTACGCCGATATGTGCGCCAAATATCTTCCCCTGCCTTATTTTGGAAAAAACATACCGCAGCCCTATGCGTCGGAAAATTATCCTTTTATACCGGTACTGCATCTGCCGGAAAAAATTCTTTATCCTAAAAATATTTTACCCTCGGCCTGGGAGCTGATCTCGTGCAGCGAACAATCAGTGATTGTTCGGCTGCGTTTCGGCTACGCACTGAGCAGGCAATTTACCGCAGCCGGCGACGCGGAATGTGAAACAATAATTGAATATTCCGCAAGCCGGATTCGTTTTGAAACTTCCGTACAAAAATGCCCGCCAAACGCCCAAATTCGTATTTATTTTTACGGACCTGCTAAAAAACTGAAAATCAGGGACAATAAAATTATTATTAAAGGCACAAAGGCTGCTTATGAGTTTTCAGGGCATAACCAGCCGGAAATTAGTTTTGACGATAAAACACAGCTTTCAATCTACGGGCCGGTACATACGGCAGTTGCGCTGTTTCCGGCACAAACCACAGCCCTGAATTACACCCTGGCCTGGAAATAACACCCGATCAAAATTCTTCAGGTGCAATAATATCTTTTTTAAATTTTTTCCTGCAGGCGTCAAGTCTTAACCGTAAATCGGAAAGTTCAGATAAAAACTCGCGGGGAATATCAGATTCAGCAGCATACCATTTCTCAATTCTGTCAGTCTGTTCCAGAAAGCGGGAAAGACGCAAAGAGAACTGCTTGCTGTAATCTTCCCTGGAATATTTTTTATTCAGAATCTTCTGAAAAAGCCCGGCCAAATCTTCGTATACAGGTATATAACCGGCCGGAGTTTCTTTTACCTTGTATTCACCGTGTACTCTTCCCTCCATCCAGAGCAGCCAGATTTTTTTATCAAGTTTGGAATTAAGAAATTTCCCCTCGTCTTTCAGAAAATAATTGGTTTTAAAAACCAGCGGAACTTTGACGCACCTGGCGCCGAAGGCTATATGATTGGCGATATATTTTCCCAGGGGTATAACCAAAAAATCCATATTGGCCATGGGGCTGAATTTACGCACACCCGTCTGACCAAGAGTGGCGGCAGTGGTTTCAGATTCGATCGTTGCTCCTAAAAATACTCCGTGCTGCCAGGTAAGGCTTTGAAGTACAGGAACCGAGGTGTCGGAATCGCGGCCGCCGTAAATGATTCCGCTGAGTTCCACGCCGTTTGCATCATCGAGTTTTTCATCGACATTTTCCAGTTCTTTTAAACGTATGGTGTAACGGGCATTCTTGTGGGCATAGGGAATGATTTTTCCTTCTTTATCTTTTGCTCCAAGTTTCCATTTGCCGGAATGATTTTCGCCTTCTTCCGCAAGCGTCTTTCCCATTCCCGGCCAGTAAGAATGTCCGTTATTAACAAGAATATTGGAAAAAATCAGCTCCCGCGGAGTGGTGAGCGCTTTATAAATTACCGGATCATCAGCAGGATTAACATCTTCAATTATTCCGAAAATTCCCTGTTCTATATTTACAGCAAAGGGTTTTTTATTTTTTATTTTAATATAAGCGATATCATCGCCGACAATGGTTTGTCCGGGAATCATGGCAGTAGATGTTTTTCCGCAGGCGCTGGGAAAAGCACCGGCGAAATATGTCTTGCGGTTTTTTCCCTGCGGACAGGCGCCCATAATAAACATATGCTCAGTAAGCCAGCCTTGCTGATCAGCCCGGTTGATGCCCAGACGCAAAGCAAGCTTTTTCAGGCCTACAGTATTGCCTGCATACTGGCTGTTTACGGTAAGTACGCGGTTTTCAGCAATATCAATATAAATGCGTTTTTTCTCAACATCAACAGAATTACCCCTGCTGTCAAGCTTGCCGGCGGTATGTACAAAATAAAAAAAATCGTCTGCCGGTTTCAGTTTTTTAAACTGTTCGTATCCGGATCTGTATAAAATATCTTCGCTGTGCCCCACGTAGGCGGAGTCGGTAATCTGCAGGGCGGAAACGGAAAAATCCGAAGCCAGCGGACCCAGGCAGAAAAAACGGATAAAACATTCCCTGCCCTGCATGGCTCCCTGCATATAACTTTTTATCTCGTTTAGACATTCTGTGCGTTCCCCGGTATTAATCTGCCGGCTGATGGTTTTACCCGGGGGCAGCAGCACTTTGGTTTTTTCCGTATCGCGGCCCTGGTCTTCCATTCCGTCAAAATGAACGGTATGCCCGCTGATGGAAAGTTTACGCTCTTCGTAGTTTTTTACCGCGCATTCCCGCACATAAGCAATATCTTCCGGCGTATCGGTTATAACCGTAATTTTATCGGGATTTAAAATCGGCAGGAATTCTTGTAATATCCTGAAAATTTTGGGATTATCAAGGTAAACAAGTTTTTTATTATTTAAATCATCAATTTTTAAATTCATAATTTCTCCATAAAAATAAAAATGATATCTTCGAGGGTGCATTATACAATAGTATCGATATTTGATCTATAGCGTCCGCGTTATGGGTGCGAATTCATTTCTTGGGTAAATAAAATAGTAAAGTATTTTTTTGATAAAATTATAGAAATAAATTCTCACGGGAAGTAAAAAAAAAAGTATGCACCATGATATCAAGACTTTTCTGTAGATTAAATATAGACGTATGCCCAAGAAAAAAAATTGCGCCCCGCGTTATATGATGTAAATTTATTTCTTGGGTAAACAAAACAAGGTATATTTTTGATAAAATTACAGAAATAAATTCTCACGGAAAGTAAAAAAGGAGTATGCCCATGTTGTCAAGTATTTTCTGCTTTGTGGTATAAATATAGACGCGTACCCAAGAAAAAAAATTTAAATTAACACAAATATCGATAAAAGAACTGAAATTTAGAGACTATAACGGATTCCGATCATCTATCCTCTAAATTTCAGTCCTCAGTACCAGTCTCCTTGTGATATTATTTTTCAAATTAACATTTTTACCATTATCATGATAAAATATATTCAGGTTGATATAGGGATATGATGAGTCAGCAAGACAATCAGGTGGAATCCAGAGTGCAATTACCCGAAAATAAAAACATAAAATTAAAATCGCTTCAAAAAACAAACCTCCTGTTACCTTTAAAGTTCATTCTGCTTTTTTCCGTGCCGAATATTAAATAAGAGAAAAAGATGGCACGTATAATCATCGCCGAAGACGAAAGCCTGATAAGCGAAATGCTCCAGCTGCAGCTTGAACTTTTCGGACATAATGTAATAGATAAAGTGCGTACCGGGAAAGAAGCTGTAAAAGCCTGTGAACTCTATACACCCGATGTTGTATTCATGGACATTTCCATGGAAAAATCCGATGACGGTATTTATGCCTGTGCCGAAATAAAAAAAAATAATCCGGATATCAGGGTGATTTTTTTAACCGCTTACCCCAAATGTGTATACGCTGATATTCTTGTTAATATTCCGCACGACGGTTATATAGAAAAACCCTCCATCGCCGTGCATATCGGGAATGTACTTGCCAACCTGGGTTATCACACCGGCTAATTGCCATTAATACCCGCCGGGAAAAATACGGTATGCGGTTTACCAAGGAGAAAAAATGAATGAAGTTAATGCAACCGGAAAAATCAGACAGCAGAATCCTGATGAAATAATAACCGCTAATGTCCGCATTGCGGATCGCCTGATCGCGGCCCGTAAAAATAAAACTTCCCTGCAGATACATTATAAAGATAAAAGCTACAGCGGAATTTTCAGCAAAATCAATTCGGACAATATAGTCCTTCTTACCGAAAAGGTAATGCCTTTTGATTTTACCGATACCGATGTACTTGTTGAATTTGATCTGGAAGACTGCCATTATTCTCTTGAAACCACCATAATTATTTCCAGCAGCCGGGAAGTGCTTTTAACCCCGCCGGTAAAAATGCTGGTATTTACCACGCGTACCAGGGAACGTATAGATGTCAGAAATAAAATTTTTATTAAATTTTCAGTGATTGCGCAGCCGGAATCTCTGGCTGCCATTGACGCCGCCGCATCCAAACCATCTGCTATTTTAAGGGCTATTTATGCGGAAATTGCAAAAAATGAAATTGATCTTCCGACGGTATTCCGGCTGGTTCAGAAAGAGCTGGCAAAATTTTCCCACTCCGCAGCAATAAAACTCAAACGTAAAAATGAGAATTACGATTTAGCCGCCAATCTGGTACTGCAGTATAAAAAACCTCTTTATATAATCAAGGCATCTGATATGGCTAGCTGGCTCAGACCGCTAACGGATAACGGTTTTATATCTTTTCTGCCGTTTTATCAGCGCGTCAAGGAAATCGGCTGGACTCCCGAACAGATAAAAGATCATCTGCATATACTGGTAGAAACCTACGCAAAAAAGAATATTGGTTCCCTGCTGATCATGCCCATACTGCTTTTCGGAAACGTAGCCGGCTGGATACGGCTTCTGCATCGCAGTCCGCTGGCGTATAATATTGAAAAAATCAGCCAGATTGAAGAATGAACAGCGCTGATTACCGAGGCAGTATTAAAAAATTATCTTTTTAATATAGATTCAGCCCAGGATTTTTCCTTCCGGGCCATGGATTTAAGCGAAAAAGGCATGCTTTTCAGCGCGTCTGACCCATTTCTGCTTAAATATCTGCATTTAGGAACCGTATTAAAAATTACCCTGCGTCTGGATGAAAATGAAAAAATTATAGTGGAAGGAGCAATACGCAGGTTTGAAGAACTGTCTGAAGGGAAAAACATCGGTATTGAATTTACCAATATCTCCCTGCAGGCCCGGGTAAAAATACAGAAGTATCTTGAGACTTTGGCTCCGTCATTCCAGATTGACGAACTTCTGAAAAATCTTTAAACAAAAAATTATTTTTTATCTGAGTTCCACGCAGTTTATGGAGTAGGGGGGCAGCCGTATAAGGCCTTTTTCCCTGCTGGCCGTTACCGCATCTGCCGCAAGAGGATAAATCATTACTGCGGCCGGATCTTTTTCCGCATAGGTAAAACGCGTAAAATTTCCGCTGAATTTTTTTCCGTCAAGCAGGAGATCAAGCCTGGTTTCGGCCGGAGTTTTATTTACGGCATATACGCGTATAACCTGGTCTTTGCCGATTGCTGCCTTGGCCTGCACAGCCGGCAGATTATCAGCCAGCATGGGCCCTGCGGAGTGCGCCTGGAATAATTCCGAATCAAGAAAGCTTTTAATCATAAGATCAAACATAAAAGCGTACGGCCGTTTGTTGATATTCCCGTCTTGATGATGATACAGCCCCATAAAGCCGCCGAATAAAATATGAATTGACGCCATTTTTACCATTCCCTTTTCGGAAAATTCAATAATGGCATTAAACATATCCGCTGTGCCCAGCGCTCCGAGCATATTGAAAGAAATTTGCGGTGGAGCCAGCAAACCCCATTCCGACAGTAAAAACGGCCGTCCGTTAAAAATTTTTTCGCAGTCAGTAAGTTCTTTATAGAGCATACTGTACGATGAAAGCATGATGCGGGAAGTGTTCAGATCAAGTTCTTTATCCTTGACGCCGATATAAATATACGGATGAATTACCACAGCATCATAAAATTTTTCTTTTGACAGGGGAAGAGTCCAGTTTTCGGAATTCGGATTTTCAATATTAACAGCGCATAGGATATTTTTATCTATGCTTTTAAGCGTTGCTGTTACCTGTTTGCATTTTTCCATATAGGTTGCAACCGAATTCACTTCTTTACTCTGCTGTTTTTCGGCATAGTTTTCATTGCCCAGTTCTATCCAGGGAATAACCAGACCGCTTTTTTTCAGGAATTCCAGGCGCTTGGCAGAATATTCCGGAGTGTCGAAAAGTATATTGAAAACCTGGATGGAGGTAATATGGTATTTTTTACAAATTCTCTCGTAATCCGGATAACCGAATTTTTTTTGCAAATCTCCATGCGGCGGCTTCGAGTCTCCGGGAAGCATTTTGAACATGTCGGTTTCCCAGTTATACCAGTTGGCAACCGTACCGCCGGGAAACCGCAGCAGAGGAAGGCGGGTTGCGGATATAATATTTTCGATGCGCTCCTGGTCATAGCCGAATTCCGGATCTCCGGTAAACTGCTCGTTGCATCCTAACAGATTATTATTGAAAGGAGTTTTATTCCGTGTATTGATTTCCAGTCTGCATACCGGATCAACCGGAAGTGCAAACGGAAAAACATATTTTACTTCCGGAGGATTCAGGGAAAAAGCAAGGTTCCTGATAAAAAAAGTTCCTTCGCATTCCTGCATGGCTATTTCAATCAGCAGTGTTCTGGTTTGATATTCCGGTTTGAGGGTGCATTTCAGGGAATAGGGAGTCCATTCGGAAAAAGAACCTCCGGCAGAAATGTTGTTGGCAATATAAAATTGAGGATTATCTTTATCAATAATTTTGAATTTGGGGGCATGATAAGAAGCTTTACCGGGTTTGACATTAAAAATTTTAATTTCTCCGATAATATAAAAGGGCTTGCTTCCGAAGGCATCGGCAGGTACTGCCAGATTGGCTCTTAGGTACTCTCCGGGATTGCCATTTATTACAAGCGTATCATTTTCAATTTTTGCCCCTTCCGGAAGCACCCAGGCCTGCTTGAAATCAAGCAATGGAAAATCGGTAGAAAAAATATTAACCGCAATTAAAGAAAACAAAACAAATTTCAGCATCATTGCCTCCTGCGGTTTATTATAATAAAGTTAAACGGCTGTGTCAATGTAAAAAAGTTATATTACTATGGATAATATTACTGTGCTTAAAGAGTCCCGGGTTTTGTGAAGCTAACAGGACGCAATTTTTTTTCTTGGGTACGCGTCTATATTTAATCTGCAGAAAACGCTTGACAATATGGGACATGCTCTTTTTTTCTCCTATCTTGTAAATTTTGTGGGAATTCGTAAGCTAATACTATGACTTGCCCAAAATAATAAATAACATTAAAATAATATAAAGCAGCATCTGCTAAACAAACGGATAACTTTTGAAAAACATATTTTTTATTTTTTTAATTTTTATCACATCAGCCTGCTCAGCCAAACTGCGCTTTAAAAACTCTGCTGAATATGATTTAAAAAGCAATCATGCTCTTATGGGAATTACCTGGGATATTATTTTTGACGGTCAGACTTTTCACCTCAGCGATTTGGGAATTAACGAAGCGACCGAATATAAAAAAATAGATTCCGGAAATACCCATACTTTAGAGGTTTCCTATTCGCAAAGTAATTTCACCATAGGCACAGAATTTTTTGAAACTGCCAAATGGTATCAAAATTTAATAAATTTTGATTTCCGGGCAAATTACAAATATACCTATGAAGTGCGTAATCCGAGCGATCAAATTATCCGTGACGGAATGTATATTGTTGCCCCGGCAGGTAATATTATATCTGAAGAGGTATCGCCTTTAGCGCCGTAAATTTTTGAAATCAGGATATTAAGCCCCGTCTGCTTCAGTGCCTGAAAAAATGCGTCCTAGAAATAGTACACCTTCGGTTGCATTTTTGCGATCTTATCGCATCTGAGCCCGTTTCGACAGCCTGAATTTTTAAAATATACCGATTTTAAATACAAAAATACATTTTAAATCGTTTTTCTGTTTCCATTTGACACAGTTAAAAAAAAACCGAAGTGATTATTTAAAAAAAACTATATTTTTTATAAAATTTTGCTATTATACCTGTAAATACGGATAAAATTATGATTTTAATTCTTCTGCGAGCGATAAAAAATTGGCACAAAAAATGTAGGATATTAACATAATAAAATTATGGAGGTGCCTTATGTGGCTTGTACCGGAAAAATCTACATTATTTGATCAGGTTCTTGGAACTGCGCCGGAGCCTGAACATTTTTCTCCGCTGGCCGACATCATTGAAAAAGAAGACAGTTATGAAATTGACGTGCTTCTTCCCGGAGTCGCCAGAGAAAACATCGCAGTAGAAATTAAAAACGATATTCTGACTGTCAGCGGTGAAAGAAAAAACGTTTATGCCGAAAACAAGACCCGTTTTTTGGCAGAATCGGCGTATGGAAAATTCAGCCGGAGCTGGTTTCTGGAAGGTATCAGCGCTGAAAGTATTGAAGCGGAATACCGTGACGGAGTATTGAAAATTCTGTTAAAAAAACAACCGGCTGTAATGCCAAGAAAAATTGAGCTGAAGTAAAACTGCTTCGATATGCCGGAATTGATTATTTCGATTCCGGCATATCGGTTTTATTCAGGATTTTAATGTCTGAAAAAAGCCATCAGTCTGTCCGGAAAGCAAGCTCGAAAACACAATTTCCGGATTGTTCTCCGGTTAATATAACGTCAAGAACTTCGCCTTTTTGTGCCCGGGCTTTTAGCCGACCTTTAAGATAATTATCAGTTGTTCCTTCGCAATAATTATCCGGGCTGTCTTTTACGGTTTTTTCCACTACCAGCCGGCATCTCATTTTTTTTTGCCGCCGGCAATAAGCTGAAAGCAGCCGGCCGGATAAACTCATTAAATCCGCTACCCGTTCTTTTTTACAATCTGAAGAAATATTATCTTTTTTTTCAGCTGCCGCAGTACCGGGGCGTGCAGAATAGGGAAAAGCATGAAGACGCATGAATCCGCAGTCTGTCAGCAGTTTCAGGCCTGACTCGAAATCGTTTTCGGTTTCCCCCGGATACCCGGTAATGATATCTGTGCTTAGAGCCATTTCCGGGCAGCGTTTGTAAATATTCCCGCACAGGCTGTGGATAAACTGCGAATCGTATTTTCTTCCCATTTCGGAAAGAATACGGTCTGAGCCTGACTGCAGGGGAATATGCAGGTGCCGGCACAGGCGCGGGTGAGGAAAAATTTCGATCAGTTGCTGTGTGAGATGACAAGGCTCTATTGAAGAAATTCTGAGCAGCGGACCATCTATATTTAAAATTTTATTAATCAGGCCTGCAAGCTCAAGGCCCCGGTCATTATATGCGCCGATATTTATACCGGAAAGAACAATTTCGGGAACTTTATTTGCCGTTAAACTTGAAAATTCAGCCAATATTTTTTCTGCCGGTTTTGAGGCCGGCATTCCCCGTGCATATGGTATACGGCAGTAAGAGCAGAATTCCCGGCAGCCGTCCTGAATTTTAATAAACGCCCGGGTGTGCTCTGAAACCATACCTTCGATTTTTTTTTCATTCCAGACATCTTTTATACCCAGCCTGTCAAGGATCAGACTGCAGGCCTGGCTTTTTTTATTCTGCGGAATGGAGAAATAATTGATTCCGGGATTAAAGTCATTTGCCTTGATTAGTTCTGTATAGCAGCCGATACCTGCTACCATACGCACCCTGGATCCGCGGCAGGCAGCCAGCAGGGCGGCCCGTGATTTACGATCGGCTTTGCCGGTTACGGTGCAGGTAT
>Ga0154543_1306_pt1 | contig 21408 bp, 12 predicted proteins | sample RifGroF1_FD_105686 | JGI IMG/M metagenome (GOLD analysis project Ga0154543, IMG submission 105686) | Spirochaetes bacterium GWF1_41_5
AGGGCAGCGCGTTTGGCATCGGTAATAACCGGACTGATCAGGTGCGGTATGCCGTTATAAATGTTCAGCTCTACCATTTTGGGATCAATTAACATCAGTCTGGTACGCGAAGGCGAAGCCATAAACAGCAGGGACACAATGATAGAATTGACGCAGACCGATTTTCCGGAACCGGTAGCGCCGGCAATTAAAAGGTGGGGAGCCTGGGCCAGATCGTATATTACCGGAGCGCCGGTCAGAGACTTGCCGAGAGCAACCGGCAGATGCAGACGGCTGCTGCGGAATTCATCGGTATCGAGAATATCGCGCAGCATTACCATTTCGCGGTTGATATTGGGAATTTCAATTCCGATTACGGATTTGCCCGGTATAGGGGCGACAATACGCACCGAGGGCGCGGCCAGGCTTAAGGCAATGTTGTCGGCAAGCCCTACAATACGCGACACTTTTATACCGGCATCAATGGTAAGTTCAAAACGGGTAATTACCGGGCCGCGGAAAACAGACACCACTTTGGCGCTGATGGAAAATTCCTGCAGGGTACTCTCAAGTTTTACTATTGTTTCCTGTATTACCCGGTTAACATCCGAATGACTGATGGAAACACTCTTCTGCAGCATATTGGTATCGGTAATGAACATGCCGTTTTCGGTGTTTTCAGTGAAGTCAAAATTAAGCACGGCCGGGCGTTTGGAATCATCACCGAATTTTTCAAGCAGAGCGCGATCGATATTATCGGGATCTTTCCCGCCGGAAACCGGCGGCTTATATACATCATCGGGAACACTGCCTTTTACTTCGGAACTTACCGGCGGCTCGTTGAAATATATTTCAGGCGCAGCGCTTGTTACCGGTTCCGGATTGATCGGCACATCAGCCTTAGGCCCTGACCGATTACTCTCTAAAGGAACAGACGGAGTGTTTATTTTAACCGCCAGGCTGTCAACATACCGGCGCAGAGGCAGGCCGATTATGGTTTTTAACTTTTTTAAAAAATTAAAAATAAAAAGCTTAGCTCCGGAAAAAAAATTATAAAGAGAAAATCTGAATAAGACCGTTAAAAAAAGTATAAGGAGAAAGGTTTCAGTGAGCAACGAACCGGTACGGCCCAGGCTTAAAAATATTTTATGCACAAAACGCGGGTAAAGACCGGTAAGCCGGAAAGGCCGTTTACTGTAAATTTTTATTTCATTATTCCAGGGAATATAGGCTTTTTGCCCCCCGTATAAAATGCTGATTTTTAAATTTTTACACCCCTGCACCTCGAATTTCATGCCTTTATGGATAATAATATCACCGCGCGCAGGTTTATGGTAAAAAAAATTATCAAGCCATACAGCGGAAAAAAAGAAAATAGCCGTTATTAATATGATCTGATTAAGCAGAGGCAGAATTTTTCGGCTGCGCATCATATTGACAGCTATGAAAAATAAAACTGCCGGAATAAAATAACAGCCGATGCCGAAAAGATAAAAGCCTGCAGACGCCAGGACATTCCCGGCATATCCTATTAAATTGGACGGAGGAGCAGGATTTTTTATAAAAAACAGGGAAGAATGATAATTAAAACTGATATACGAAAGGGCAATTACCAAACCGCAGAAAAAAAGAATAAATCCGCTGATTTCACTTTTTAAACTGGCTTTTTCTTTTTCCATTGACAGATATTATTAATAAATTACATTCAGATTTGGCAGTGAAATAATTTCAGGTAACACTTTGAACCTTCTTTATTTTACAATACCAGGCAGGAAATCACAAATCATGGCTTGGGCTTACGAATTCCCACAAAATTTACAAGATGGATATTTTCCTGCAGATTAAATATAAACGTGTACCCAAGAAAAAAAATCGCATACTACACTTTTAAAGACTTTCATTTTAATTTTATACCAGAATTCTATTCATTCTTGAGTTATTAAATAAAAAAAATCATATCGAATCTGAATATTTGCAAATACATTCGAAATATTAACAAAGTATTATTAAGATATTATTAACAATAATGTAAACATAAACATGAATTTTATGAAAGAGTGTATGAATTACAAGGTGGTAATTTTTTGTATCCACTCAGATTTTACAATTTTTAACACGAAGAGAATATTATAAATAGTTAAGAAATCTTGTTATTTCAAGATTTCTTCATGTTTCTTCGTGAACTTCGTGTTATTTTTTTAAAATTTTAATTTTTTTACAATCTGAGTGGATACTGTTGAAGAATAAAACCGGAAAATGGGTATAATAATTCAGTGTTTAAAGAAGAAAATCTTGTTTATTTTTTGGGAGAAATAATTGCAGTTGTGTTTTATTCATATTCTGCCGGATATTGATGAACTGTATACATCCGGATTTTTAAATAATAGTTTTATCGTTATCCAGAACATGCTCGATTTTTCACGGCGCTTTAATATTAAACTTGATCTGATTGAATCCGTCAGGGTTTTTAAAAAATTTATAATAAATAAATCATATCAAAATTATGACGGTATTATTATTATTTATAATGACAGACTGCGCAAGGCAGAGCCGGAAAAAAATCTTGAATATATTGAAAAAACAAAACCCTGTCTTTATTTATTTAACCAGCGTGTTCCTGAAAACACCTGTGTTATTCTTGATGAAAAACAATCTGTAGAATTGTTATATAAACATCTGCTCTCGGAAGGGCATTCGGAAATAGTTTTTTATGCATCCAAAGACCTTTGCTATATTAAAAAACGGCGAGCAGCATATCTTACATGCAAACAAAAATACGGCAATAATTCTCAAAAAGTACATTTGTTTGAAAAACAGGATAAATATTCTTCCTTCGATAAAAATATTTCTGAAAAACGAAAGCTGGAGCATGATTTTAAAAAAATTTTATACTCTCTTGATTCGATTGACGCGATAATGTTCAGTAACGATTTTGAAGCGTTTCAATTTGCCCAATTCCTTGAAAAAAATACGGAATACTATATACCAAAATCAATCGCCATTACCGGATTTGGAAATATGCATTTTTATTTTAATACCTATGGATACAATTTTATTACTACTATTGATCAAAAACTCCGCCTGGCAACAGAAATAGGGCTTCGTCTGCTGGTTGATATTATTCGGCAGCGTGAAAATCAAGGCAAACAGATTTTAATATCCCCCCAGCTGATCGAGCGAATTTCATCTTTAAAAAAATCTTACATACCATCCCGGCCTGATGAGTTCCATTTTACCAACCAAGTCCAAAATTATATTATGACAAAATATGATGAAGAAAACCTGGCAAAAAAAATATCCTTTAATTTAAATTTAAATTATACATATTTTCTTACACTGTTTAAAAAAAAATTCGGAAAAACCTTTTCCGAGTATTTAAACGATATCAGGCTTGACCAAGCGGTGGAATTTTTAAAAAATACCAATATGACGGTTCTGGAAATATTAATAACTATCGGCTACAATTCCCGTGAATATTTTAACCGGCTTTTTAAAGAAAAATTTAATATTACTCCATCTGCATATCGTATATTAAACCACAAAAATCAGTAAACGTTTTCAATTATCTATTTATATTCTCTTGAAAAAGATACACTGTTAATTTTAACCTCGGCCGTATTGCCGCTGGTATCTCCGCGTTTTGATTCCAGCGAAAAACAGCTGTCGCCGGTCATGAGAGATCCAGGCAGCCCCCAGTCGGCAACGGTAATTCCGTGTTCGCCGGAAAAAGTTCTGGTTATATCGTTGCAATAAAAGGTGATGTCATAATATTTTTTATCAATCCGGCAGACGATTTTATGAGGGAGTGCAGGCAGCGTGTCGGCAGCGGCAAGAACAGCCCCCGGTCCATTTACTTTCATATACAATTTTACCATATTATTTCCGTAGATATCAACCCGTATTTTATCATCTGCGTTATAAGAAGAATTTTCTTCTGATAAAATAGAAATAAACAACATGCGCATATTGGAAAGCGCCGAACCGCTCATGCTGATGCCGTCAACAACCACCTGTGTTGTACTGTTAAAAAAATTTATATCCGGCAGCAGAGGGGAACGCAGTTGATTTATCTGAACATCAGGACCAAAATTGCTTAAAATCACAAAACTGCCTGTTTCCCTGATATTTCTGCTGGCAGTAGGGATTGAAGCATACCAGAAATTTGTTTCATAGGCGCTATTACATACAATGTTATTGCCAAAATCGTCTGTCAGCAGTTTTACTGACTCAATACTGTCCATATATACTTTCATATCGCCGGTATATGTTGCTCTTCTGGTCTGCAGAAATAAGGCTGATCCATCCGAATTCCAGTCGGCTGCAGAGATACCATGATTACCGCTGGCGCTGATAATTTCATCATCTGATATAAAATTCAGCAGATAACCTTTACTATCAATAGACAAGCTTATGTCAACCGGTAATGACTGCAGGTTTCCGGAATTTAAAATAGTATAAACCCCGCTGGCGCTGGTATTTACTTTTTTTGCCAGTGAATAACTCATATCCCCTTTTATTTCCACGCGCAAGGCATCATTACAATTATAACTATCTTTTGTTTCAGACGGGAAAAGAATCCAGGTAACTGCCTGTGCAGGATCCATATTTTCGGTTTTTATATTTAAACCTTTGACTGTAAACAACAAAGGATTAGTGAAAAAATCAAGATCCGGATTAATGTTTCTCCGAATATAACTTTGAAGATTTGCAGCAGCATCTGTTCCAAAATTGTGAAAAAAAAGAAAACCGTTTTCTTCTTTAATTTCTTTCACTGCCGAATTATCCGTTACATAATTCCAGAAATTCGGGTTATAATCACTAATGTTCCATTTTCGGTTATCAAAATTATCTATAAAAGTATTTTTAGTTCCCCGCCAGTTAATATATTCATAAGCTCCAAGATCATAAGCTATATCCCGATAAATACAGGTAGCATTGATATCCCATAAATATCCAGTGTCGCTCCCCCGGTTTTTACAGAGAGAAGTATCCAGTAAACGGTAATTTTCATTTTCAGCATCGGCCATTTTCGGATCTGTAAATATTGAATCCCGGTCCCAGCCGGTTTCTATTTGCCAGTCAGATGATTCATTGAGCAGATAATCATATGTTATTCCATTATAAATCCATAGCCATGCATACGGTGCAATATCTCCGGTTGTTTTAAAAAAAACATTATTATTATAACAAATTCCTGGTTTGGTACCGGTTTTGCAACCGGTTCTGATTAATGTTTCCTGCGCTTCATAAAAAATATTATTTCTGATATTAATTCGCGCGGTTTCTCCGTTAAAACGCCAATTTTGTATATGTGTTCCTTTGGGGTCAGGCCTTTGGGTATGCGACCAGCCGTAACCGGCATATACACAGGTATTATTTTCAAAAAAAATGTCATGAATAAATGAGTTAGTGGCAGCTCCCCAGAATTCAAAACTGTATTCGCAATTACGTATTATGTTATGATGAATGTAGATATTATTTACTTCTAACCCCCCGGCCCAGTATCCCTGTAAAGCGATTCCTGAATCATAACATTCCTTTATTCGGCATCCTTCGACAACAATATCATGCGCTCTAACCTGGGTATTTATACCGTTTCCGTTTCTGACATTAACCGATCCATTCTGATGCCCTCCGCCGATATACGAAACGTCGCAGTTACGGATTATAACATCGTGCGTTTCATCGGACAATTCAATTCCAGACCAGCCGCAATAACATACATGCAGATTTTCAAGTATTACATAAGCCGTTTTAGCATTTCCCCTGATTCCCTCTTCATGAATAATTACTTCGATATCGTTAAAAAGCGCTGCCGGATTGGCTGCAGAATAAATTTTTGTTCTGTTATTATTGGTTTCATCAGTCCAGAATTCATTCTGTGTATCAAGATTGCTTGCTTCCCAGACCTTTACCCCGATTTGACTGTTATTATTGAATGAAATAAATGCAACATCGCTATTTAACGGGAATTCTGCATCCAGTTCCCAGATATTTCCGTTGATGTTGATCCACTGTGATTCATTGTTTGCTAAAATAGAACGTCTGATCTGGGGTTTACCGCCATTACCGTAAGAACTATAAGTTATATATCCTGTACTATCGCCGCTTTGCAATATAAGTTTTTCGCGCCAGATATTTCCACTTTTTAATAAAACAAAGTCGCCAGGGGATAAAACCGTTCCATTGACTTTTGATAGAGTCTGCCATGGTCCATTATTGTCTGATTGCCAGGCGCTGAATTTCCCATTCCATTCGTCTTTTCCATATTCAGCATCAATGTAGTAAATAGCGCAAAAATTAAATTGCATAGCGGTTAAAATGTAAACAATACTTAGCTTGGAAAAAAAATTCATTATTTCCATAACACCTCCAAACAATATTGCCAATTAAATGTAAACGTTATCATCGCTCTGTAATCTTTAGTATATTTATTATAGAAAAAAAATTATTATATCGCATGAATATAGTTTAGGGTTTGATATGAACTATTTTCATTTTGTGATTTTATAATTCAAAATTACCGTCCCGGTAAGCGCGCGGAGTTATCCCTGCCATATTCTTGAATGTTTTTGCAAAATAGGCAGAATCGTTAAAACCGATACTGTGCGAAATATGTGTTATAGGAAAATCGGTATTTTTCAACAGTATTTTGGCTTTTACAATCCTTCGTGTTGTAATATAGTTAATCAGTGATATTTTAAACGTTTTTTTGAATTTAGCAGAAAGATAATTACCGGTAATCTGTAATTTACCGGCTAAATCCGATATTTTAATATCGTGATCCAGATGATCTTCGATAAAATCAAAAATATCCCTGAAAATGTCATATTCCCTTTGCAGTGCCGGTACGGACACAAGATATTCTTCCTGCAGGATTTGCAGTAGTGAGGTCAGAAACAGAAGCACCAACTCCTTTCTTGGCTTGGCACAATTAAAATAATGGATAATCTGAAAACAAGGCAGTAATATCCGTTTCAAAGCTATAGCATCAACATGTAAAATATTCTGATAGCGCGCATCGCACCGAATAAACGGCTCCAGGAATGGCACGCATTTAACAAGTATGGAACCATCGGCTGATTTTGGCAATATATTATAGATATCGGGGGTAAAGACAATGCTTACTCTCCTGCATCTCTGTCTGCCGGGTTGGATATTTATTTTCTGATCACTTTTCAAAAAAAATATATCGCCCTGTTCCAGTTTTCTGGTTTCGGTTGCCGTGACAAGTTGAGCGGCGCCCTCTATTAAAATGAATAATTCAAAAAAATCATAATTATGATACTGGAAGCCATGCCATTCATTGTAATATCCGCCAATCCCTAACGAATGAAATTTATTTTTTTGATAATATTTGCCGTTAATCAAGGCGACTTCCTGCCCGATCATCGCAAGTAATTCATGATAATCAAGAACATTATATAATCGGAAAACCGGATCTTTTATCATGATTAATAACCCCACCCCTTGCTTGCGGATATTCTCTTTTTAAACAATAACCGAGAAAACTCCTAACAAGTATTATGCATCAACCCTGTCTTTTTTATTACCAGCCAGTAGGAAAATACTCCTGCGCAATTAATAAGAAAGAGCATAATAAATATTTTTTGATATGCGGAAAATGAATATTTTATTATTCCGCCGATTGTTTGCTGAAGACTGCGATCAAGCATCATACCGCACAGGGGCTGTAAAATCGAAGCAATGAACAATCCGCCAAAACCGGTAAAAGCTATTGCAGCGCCGCGCATCTCCCTGGGGGTGTAATTACTTACCGTCGTATACACGAGAAGACTGGATGCGCCGCACAAACCTATCAGCAGAAAAAACGGACGGTAGATCCAGAGCATGGCATTGTGAATTCTGAGAAATATTAAAATTCCCCATCCGGCATTGGCAAGCGAAAGAAGTACAAGAACGGCGCGTTGTTCTCCTTTAAAAAGTCTTGCCATAAAACCGCTGGCAAGGCTTCCGAGCGCCACACCGGCCGGCAGAAAGACCAGATAGCTCGCAGCCTCGCAGCTGGAAAGGCCGTATACATGAATAAAAAAAAACGCTCCCCAGAGCGACGACAAAACCGTATACATGCCGAAGGAAGCGCCGAACGCACCTGCAGACAGATAACTGCGTTTGTCGGCAAATAAAGTGCGAAAGGCGCGGAAGATCGGATACGGAGCGCCTGCAGACGATTTATCCGGATGATCTTTCACTCTGAAAAAAACAAGAATCGAACTGATGACGCATATGGATCCAAGTACAATCTGGAGATTTTTCCAGCCGATTGTTTCATTCAGATATACGGATGGGCCGCTACCGAAAATCACTCCAAGATTTCCGATAAAAGCTGTTAATCCGGAAACCACCGGGAATTGCGCCCTGGAAAACCAGTTACTCTGCCATCTCATAATCGCAATAAAACCGAATGATGCGCCGAAACCGGTTAAGAAACGCAGCAGAGTTGTGTTCCCGAGGCCAACGGGGAACGTAAATATAATTGCAGCAAGCCCCAGGATAATACCACCGAATGCCGCCAGCCGGCGCGGCCCGAATCTGTCGGTCAAAATACCATTTGGAATTTGCATGACAGCATACGCAAAAAAGTATGCCCCTGCAAGAATTCCGGCAACTGCACCGGAGATTCCATACCAGCCGGTTATTTCCGCCCCGGCCACAGATATAATTGTTGATTGATACGTGGCAAAAAAATGCGCGGGCAGAAAAAGCGCCCACATGTACCATTTTTTTTTATCCGGCATTTTTTAGTCCTGCCGGGATTTACCGGCTGCTGCCCGTTCGGTAAATCCCGGCGGCAGAAGATGCTCCCATTTTGCAAGATCAAGATCGCACAGGTCAGGAAGTTCATCCCGACTCGCATCATAAATCTCGCGTTCAAACCGGGCATGACGATTTTCAGCAGACAAACCCGGCTCATGGAATGAAAACATCGGGTAATGATATTGCAGCGCCGGTTTCCATGTTTTATTATTATCCGCTGAAACGTCAAACACCCTGAATTCGTCGTTAATAATATTTCCCGGCAGTCCCCATTTTTTTTCCCATTCCAGCAGGGCGCGGCGTAACCGGTTCCGCACATCTCCTGTACCTGCTCTGAGTGATTCGCTTTCAAGTATATTCACACATTCGTCAGGATCCTCAGCCAGGTCAAACAGCGTTTCTCTGCCGCCGCTGTAATGATATATATATTTATAACGCACATCGCGGACCGCTATCCAGCGATGCTCCTCAAAGTGATGCTCCATATACTGGAGAGTACGGTTTTTATCGTTTCGGAACAGAGATCCTCCGGGTAATTCCCGGTTTCCCGGATATTGAATACCTGCAGCATCAAGCGCAGTCGGAAGCACGTCATTAAGATCCGCAAATTCATATATGGTTGATCCGGCGCTCAGGCGTGCGGGATACCTGACGATAAAAGGTATACGCGCAGAAGATTCATACGGCAGACCCTTCTGAAAACGTCCGTGATCACCAAGCATTTCGCCGTGATCAGAGGTATGAATAACCAGGGTATTGTCAAGCATACCGCGTTTTTCAAGGGCGAGGAGTATTCTGCCTATTTGTTCATCAACATGCGTAATGGCGCCATAATAAAGTTCCCGGATGCGCCGCAGATATTTTTCATTATACTCTGACGAAGATCGCTCTGCCGGAGATCCAATCGGTTCCGGCAGAACCCTGCCCCGGTAAATACCGGCAAACTCATCAACTACATCCCAGGGCGGATGCGGTGCAATAAAACTCGACCAGAGGAAAAAAGGACGGTCACTGGTATGATTTTCAATAAAGGCAACCGAACGATCGCCGACCCAGGTTGTGCCGTGATAACGATGTGGAATAAGCGAACGCTGCGGCTGCATGTACAGCAGATTACGTACGCCGTGGATATTAAGAATGTGCCCGAGTCCGTTCTCCTTAAGGTACAGTGCGTAATCGTCGTCATTGCGCCTGCCGGGAATTTCCTCCATAAGCTCCATGCGATCAAAGCCATAATGCCGGCGCGGCGGGACAAAATGCATTTTCCCGGCTGCATGAGTCACATAACCGTGATCGGAAAGCAATTCCGGCAGGGTGAGAAGGCCTTTGTTCATGGGTTCTTTATTATTTTCAAAGTATCCGTGATAGCGCGTGGTAAGTCCGGTAAGAAGATTATGGCGCGCTGGAATGCAGACCGGATTTGGGGAATAGGCGCTGGCAAATGTACATCCTTCTTTCACCAGGCGGTCAAGATTCGGCGTTATCATATGCGGATAGCCGCAGGCAGCTATGGAATCATAACGTTCCTGATCAGCAAATAGAAGCACAATATTCGGCTTTTTAATCATAATGTTTTTCTTTATGCCGGCCGGAGATTCATTTCATAACCGCAGCAGCATTTGTATTATATATTTTTTTTAATACCTGATCCGGAAGATCAAGTCCGTAACCTTTCCATCCCTTGGAATATTTTGTGCCTTGAAAACCTCCGCCTCCCGGTGCGTCAAAATATTCATCAGCAGTCTCGAGTACGCGGAACGTCTCACTATACATTGACTGATCTGTTCCCATATCCGTGCCGTACAACAGGCGATCCTGATAGCGGATGAAAAAATTACGCGCCTGGCGCGGCTGCCTGGCCAGATCGGTAAAGCGGCCTGAAAAATCAGCGTAAACAGCAGGGTGCGCATCAAGCAGAGCTCCAAACGCAGCGAGATCATGCGAAAGATTACCCAGGTGGCAGAGAATAAAACGGTTGCGCGGATAGAGGTTAAGAATTTTTTCCTGCCACTCAAGCTGTTCTTTCATTCCGGGCAAGCCCTGTCCGTAGGTGTTGTAGATCTGTGCGGAAAATGCAGCTTCGTTGCTACCGTCCGGCTCCAGGTAACTCCATACCGGATCGCCGGTATGGAGGGAGATCGGGATATTAAAAGCAGCGCAGGCATCCATAACAGGTTGACATTTTTCATCAAAAAGATGAAGGCCGCTCCAGGTATCACCGGAGCCTGCCAAAATTCCCGATCCTTTATCCACAATCTCTCCGATACCTTTCGCACCATTACGGATACAGGCTTTGAGATCAGCAATCGATCGTTTTGGGAAATCAGGTTTCTCCCAGTCGGCAGTGTAAAAACCGCAAAAAAGATACAACCGCTCTGAAAATTTTTCACAAAGATCAGCAATTGTTTTAAAAAGCTCGCCGTTCGCCATGGTAAGTACCACACTTTTTTCAACATTCACCGCATCCATTGCCGCTATCCACGCGCGTATATCATGCTCTGCAGGTAGTTCGCGCCCGCCGCTGCCCTGTCTGCCGTGGCAGTGCATATCAATCACGGGATATTTAGCTTTAGGCACTTGCGTAACAGGCACTACCAATCTGCTAACAGGCCTGAAATCCCTGAGCAGCAGCCGGTCAATCGCACCGCCGGACGCATCAGATTTATTTAAATTTTCCTGCATATGGATGTCCCCCTATTGAAGCTGTAGCCTGACAAGCGTATCCTTGCCGGCTGATACATGTACTGTCTGCACGGCTGTTTTGCCTTCACCGGTTGCCTGTATCTCGTAAGCACCAAGGAAAACCCTGGTGCGGAATGTTCCATCCGCTCCGGAAACACCGCTTTTCCTGCTCCACCATTTGCCGAATACAAGCTGGTCGTATTGCGTCATTGCCGGGCGGTAGGTCCAATCCCGGCGGATATACTCGGCTTTGTTCTGAACATACCGCGAATTTGTCTCACCGCCCCAGAATGACCACAAGGTAAATCCCCGCACTGCAGGATGACTGAAGGCTGCGGTAAGGAAATCAGAACAATAAACGCCATGCAGATCATCATCGGAGCATTCCGCAGTAAATTCGGTGATATGTACCTGCAGGCCTGTTTTGGCATATACTTCATCAAGGATTTCAATTACTTTGCCTATGGGCGTCAGCGGCTGCCAGATATGGGATTGTATTCCAATTAGATTGATCGGCGCCCCTCCTTCTCTGAGTTCGCGCACAATACGCAGAAATTTTTCCCTTCCCGGATCAGACAAACCGTTATCCCAGCGAAGAATTTCATTTTCATTGTAGGACAGCAATGCGCCCGAATCTTCCTCCCGCGCTATCTTGAATACTTCTATTAAAAACTCACTGTTCTTCCCGCACATCAATTCCGGCTTGTCGCTCGACTTCACTTCATTGATAACATCCCACACATCAACAGCGCCTTTAAATTCGCGTGCATATTGCCGGACATGCTTGCGTACCGCATCCCGGAATTCAGACTCGCTTTTATCCCGGTATTTCGGCGGAGTAAACTGTGTCTTGGGCCAGTACAGCGTATGCCCGTATGCGCCTGAAAAACCGTTTTCCTTAATCCATTGCAGCAGCTGTACTGCTGCCGGATTAACGGCATCCGGATTTTTTCTGTTCCACTTCAGATCGTTTGCCGGAGTGATGGAGTTGAAATGTTTTTTAAGTTCATTGCTGTATGGTACTGCATCAGGGCCGATAAGATATTCAGGAATAACAGCCGCGCCGAAGTTAAACGCATGACCAAGCTGACGAATACTGATTTGGGATCCGATAGCAGGATTCCCCGATTTATCCGTTATCTGTACATTTAAAATTCCCATACGGATTTCTTCGATTCGTTTTTCAGCAGCCACTCTCCAGGTATCGGGATTGGGAGTTCCGCCGAACCAGTCAACAGCTACTGTTGGATACGGTTCGGGATTTTTGCCATAGTTGAGCAGGCGTATGTTTTTTAATTCAACATCGCCGGCCTGATGGCCGAATCCGAAAATAATATCAATTTTTCCATTCTCTACGGTTTCCAGGGCAACATCTCTCACAACAGCAAATTCCTTCCATTCATCAGTCACCTTGGTATTAAATTCATGCAAAATACCCCATTTATTCTGTTTTTCCCTGGGATATGTCCACAACCGCAGGTAAATTATGTTTTCCGGTCTGGCCCGCGCCCAGAATGATATTTTAATTGTATCGCCCGTACGAATATCGGTTTTAGCGCTTTGCTGCAGTAATGCAAGCGAGTTAACAAGACTCTTGTTGTCAGCCGGGGGTTTACGCCCATCAGGTATGGTAATGGTGATTATTTCCCCGGAGCCGATTTCTTTTCCTCCGGAAATTCGAGCTTCGCAGCCGTTGGCATTGACAAGATCAAATGCTTTCAGTTCCGGATTATTTTGCAGTGTCGGATTATCAGCACAAAGATTACAGTGCAGCATGAATGCCAAAAACAGAATAATCAGACTGATTCGGAGTAAACGAATATCTGCTGCTTCGGGATAGACTACTCCCGGCGTTTTCCCGCGGTTCATTGTTTGAGTAACAATTTGATAAGTATTCATGAATTTATCCTTTATAAAAGTAATCATAATGTATACGATGCTATTATAGTATAATGTGAAGCTTGTTTTCTATAAGCGGATTGATAAATATTATAAAATATTTGACCTTATAAACTGGGAAGTTTTAAATTTTTTCGAATTTAGTATGAGCAATTTTTTTCTTTGATATGCATAATGATTTAATCTGTAGAAAATACTTGATAATGCAATTTATACTCTTTTTTCCCTTCTGTGAGAATTTATTTCCGATAGTCTATTAAAAATTTATTTATGCGTTGTTTTGCTTGCCAAAGAAATAAATTCGTATCCAAATCTATTCATCGGTAAAAACATACTGTATAATATGTTTATTATGGAAAACCAATCAAGGCCCGATAGTGAAAATAATTATTCAATCATTCTTTTTAGTACCAAAGAAAACATACAAAGCTCCCGGTGCGTTCGTCCGGGTTTTCATGAATTGTTATATGTACTATCCGGGAAAATAACTCATACTATCAACGGAATCGAACACCTTCAGGAAAAAGGGCACCTGACATTTCTTCGCTCGGCCGATACCTATTCAACACACGGAAGCGAATTCGAACAGATCATCATCAATTTTCCCTCTGAATTTCTGAAACAAATGGCAAAAAACTCCCGGCATGAAAAACAGCTCGCAGCGTTTATCAGGCAAAATAACACGCCGATTATCAGGATAGGCCCCGGACAACAGGAAGTTTTCGAGGATTCGGTTGCCTTTCTCTGGCGGCATCAGCATTCATCGTTCAGCCAGCTTGTGTTAATGCGTTTTTTACTGGATTTTTTTATTAATTATATAATTTCAGCGGCTGCACCGGAGACACTGTGTTTGCCGCAATGGCTCAGGGATGCAATTCAGTATGTTGAAAAAAATATCGAAAACGACATAAGCATAGCAGCTCTTGTTTTTGCAACCGGAATGACCGCAAGCCACGTATCTCGTTCATTTAAAAAATATTTCTCCATGTCGCCATCGGATTTTATCAATAAAAAACGGCTGGAAAGAAGCTGCCTGCTTCTGGAGCATTCAAATTATCCTGTTACCAATATCGCAGGCAGGATTGGTTTCAGCAGTACAAGCTATTTTTGCAGCCTTTTTAAAAAAGAATATCAATGTTCCCCCAGGGAATTCAGAAAAAAACGCAGCCGCTAAAACCAATTACGATCCGGATATCTGTCCCAAAGAATCAGCAGAAAATACTTGATAACATGGCGCATACTCTTTTTTTCTCCCACCGTGCGAATATATTTCTATTATTATAGAAAAAAGCCTCTTTTAAAAGTGCGCGTTTACCCTACCCTTGAAATAAATTCGGACCCCATTAAACTTGCTAAAATTGTATTTTTTAATTATACTTATTGCATCTTAAACTTGTTTTAACAAATACAAGATCAACACTTTCAAAAATGTTTAATATCTTTTCTGAAATTCCGGGGTCTGCTGAACACATTCCGGTTACCTACAAGGCTATAAAAAGAAAAATTATCGAAAATGAGATTATTGGCGCACAAAGAAAAAAAGGCGGCAAATTACCTTCCATCCGCGAACTCGCGTTTAAACTGCACACCAATCAAATCACTGTTATGCGCGCCATCGGTGAACTCGCCGGAGAGGGAATACTCGTATCTGTCGAAAAAAAAGGCGTATACATTAATGATATTGATATATGCAGAAAGTATCTGGTAAAAAACAATATTATAGGTGTAATTTTACCCGGTATTGATAAAAACAATATCTATTATTTTGACAGGGTGCTCATGTCAATAGAAGCAGCTGCTTTTAAAAACAATTATAATCTTATAATTCAGAATCTTTCATGGTCTACAAAAAAAATTGAACATTACCTGGAAAATTTTGTCGGATATTACAGGGCAGCAGGCATTATCATGCGCCTTCCTTCCTGTTTTACCAACAATGCACTTGTTAAAACCGCTTCCGAAATGGGTACCTGCATTGTGACGATTGACAGTGAATTTCCCGGAGCTTTTACTGATGCGGTAATCGTTGATAACTTCAGGGGCGGATATCTCGCTGCTGCCGAACTGATAAAAAACGGGCACCGGCGCATTGCTTTTTTCATGGATACGGTGTCAGATCCATCTGATCGAACCGACATTGTGACTGACAGATACCGGGGATATTGCAGCGCTTTGCAGGAAAACAATATTCCGGTAAAACAGGAATGGAATATTTCACTTGAAGAACCGATAAAAAATTACCGGAAAAAAGATCTGGCCCTGTTTATTACGCAGGAACAAATTACCGGTATTTTCTGTTTTAATGATCACAAGTGCTCGGATCTGGTAAATTATCTCTCCTTTTCAGGAATTAGTATTCCAGGAGATATATCGGTTATCGGTTTTGACAATATCAATCTTTCTAATAATGCCGGTATACACTGCGCAAGCATTGATCCGCGCCGGGAAGAAATGGGCAGCAAGGCAGTTGAATTTATTAATGATCGTATAACTCTTCCGCAAATTAAAGAACAAAGGCGCTGGATAATTAATCCTTGTCCTGTACCTGGAACTAGTATAGCAGAACCTCGCGTCTGAATCACCAGCCGTTAACAGTATAAAATATGGTATTTCCTTATTTTATTTTCACTATTTTTTCATCATTATAATTTTTTTTTTATAAAAACTCTTGACAGAATTATAAACATGTATTATAATGGATTTATCTGCTATTCTGCGCTTAGCAGATAAGCAGAAAGGAGCGAATATGAACAGAAATTTTTTACTATTGATTTTTTTATTACAAATCTCAATGATAATTCAACCTGTAATTGGAGCATTTCATGTTTTTATTCCTGAAAGAAACATTCCCATCAGTGTTTTTATAGAAAAAACAAGCGGTACATCAATTGAACTTGCCGTAAAGAAAGAAGTGTTACAGGGGATACCGGCAGAAAGTATTAAAATAGCCTGTAAAAGCAGCGATTCTCTGGTTTATTATAATCCGACCGAGATAGATGTTGCAGGCGGAAAGGTAAAACATAACAATTTAAGCGCAAATGGTAAATTTGTGGCTATCACTACTGTATGGCAGAATGATTTTCCAATTGTTACACACTGGGATCAGTCTTTGAACAGCGGGCGCGGAGGTGTACGATACGGCGCAAGTGACGGCATAAAAGAACAGGATTTGGATGCAAACGGCAATGTAGTTTATATAGACAATGTATTTGATACCAATCACGATTCTCCATATATGTATAATACCGAAAATTATGCAATGATTGCTGATGATCCATTGGCGCGAGTACCCTCGTACGAACAATATATCGGAGAAAACTATTCGCTTTTAAAAGTAGGAGATACCCAGGCGCTTGAGATAGCCGATTCAGTCATAAAAAACACCGGATATCCGATTATTTTTATCTGCAATACCGGTACAAATAGCGATGTATTATTGACTGAAGGAGTTCCGGCGTTCCAGCATATAAACGGCCTGCTGATCGGCAGTGGAACCGTTTATAGCCTTGCAACGGTTATTCTGCCTCCCTACTGGGATACGGCTCCCGCAGTAAAATATCCGGTTTTGTTTCATTCGTATTACGATCTAAACGAAGATGCGTTCCGCCTGACAGAAACACGGTCTTACTGCAAAGTTATGGGTAATCTGGTAAATGCAGGCATTGGATCTGCAATCACCATACTTTATAACGGCGGCGGCAGCATGGCTACATATTGCGGCAATCTTTCCCTGTACACCAATGTAAAATTACTTTTGAATGCAGCGGCAAATTACCTGGGAGCAGACAAGCACAGCATTGTTGCATCCGGATTCTCCCGCGGCGCGTATGGTCCAATGCTGTACGCAGGCGCGCCGGAACGCAGTAATGCGTTTACTATCAGATACATCATCGCCGAATGCGGTGTTTTTTATAACGGCCAGTGGAGCTATGATACTGCTCCGGCAACCCACCCGAATCTCGCGTACGCAGCAGGTTATCTGAACGGTTATAAATTTTCATGGATGTCTTCCTGGAGAGATCCGGTATCCGGAATGCCGGGCAGAGATCTCAGTCTTCTCGCCATGTTTGGTTCAACAAACCGCGTTTATGCGGACAACCGCTCTGCCGGATCGCTGGAATTTATAAACAATATGAAAGCCCAGGGAACAAAGCTTATACTGATAAACGGAACCCACGACGCATTCAAGGCTTTTCCGCAGGTAATTGATTTTATGGAACAGGCTCGGGGAGCCGGCTTCACTGTAGAAAACTATATAAATTTTCGTACCGGCCATAATATTACGGGCTTTATAGGCGATCCGGTGATAACCGACAGGTTTATTTTATCAGAGAAAATATTGTCGAACGAATTTGCAGGACACGGATATTCCGTTACCGGAAATACTTTTTATATAAAAAGAAAAATAGAACGCGAACCGCTGGGAGAGTACATATCTGCCACACCGCAGCACTCGCCTTTTTTTTGCGAAGTACCGGTTCTGGCGCTGGTGGGCGAAGAAGCGTCTTTAACGGTGACAGGCCAGAAAGGCTGGGATTACAAACTTGCTATCCAGAAAATCAACGATGCGGAATGGGTGAAAGATCCGAAATGGATTGGAGAGAATGTAGTCCGGGAAGGCAGCGAGATTGTGCTTATGCAGGGAACACTGCCGGTTAAACTGGGCAATGAATCATACGTCCATCAAAAAATGATAGTGCCTGAAGATTCAGTATCCGGTTATTATATCTATACACTGTATTACAAGGAACACTCCTCGTCAACATGGCTGAAAGTAAACGAACATCAGATCAGTCATAATATTTTTGACGGAGGCGGCATTGAAGACAAAAAGCGCTATGCAGTGTTTCAGGTCCGCACATTTGCTGAAATCGGTACACTGCCCACGGCACTTGATGTAAGGGCTTTGAGCGATAATAATATATGCTTTGGCCTCAGCGAATATTGATACAAGGTTTAATTATATGAATGGACGGATTTAAAAATTTATCTCTTACAGAGCTGCCTTGCCTGCTTCACTTACTCTTTTCTATGCTGTTTCACAAAGTCGATCATATCTCTGGGGCTTAATGTATGCCCGATAGAGCGGCGTTCGAAAACCGCTTTTTTAAAACCAAGAGTTCTCATTTTTTCCATAATCTCTTCCGACTGTGAAACAGGAACTACATTGTCTTGTGTTCCATGAACAATCTGCAGCGGGATATTCCAGGCTGCATCAATCCAGTGGATCGGGGAGCGCTCCCTGTATTGTTCATTAACAGCAGAATTTGTTCCCGGAGCGCCGCCCAAGCATGTTATCAGACTTTCCCTGTATCGCGGATTCTGTTCATACCATTTTGCAAGATCGCTGATTGGGCACCAGGCGCTGATTGCAGCCCAGAAGTGAGGATGTTTTCCAGCCATTAAAAGCGCCATATGCCCGCCTCCTGAAGCTCCAACAAGATAAATTCGTTTTTCATCAATCAAATAATTTTTCTTCATGTATTCGACTGCATCAGCAATATCCTGAACCGCATATTTCGACCCTGTAGTTTTGAGAGGCTCTTTGGCAGCAGGACCGTTTGGTCCGCGATAATCAGGACAGAGTATATAAAAACCGTATTCCAGTCCTATATCGCCGTATGCTTTTACTTTTTGCAGATAATTGCCTCCCCAGGAGTGCAGCGCCACCAGCAACGGGCGTTTTTCATTTTCTGCGTTTTTTGGCAGCAGGAGTAATGCTTTTTGCGGTTTTTGATCAAGCGAAGAAATAATTTCCAGGTTTTTTTCAGAAGAATCTGAATTAGCTGATCCGGAAATTTTTATATCTGAAACTGCAGCGGTCTGCTGATCGGTTCTGCCAATTTGGGCACCTATTGATAAAAGCGAAAGTTCGGCAATAACGGTATTTACTCCCTTGATATTTATAAATTCCAGTCTGAGCATGCCGCCCTTGGCGATTCCTGAAGGCAAAATAATATTCGTTACTGCGGGTTGCGACGGCAGGACTACATTATCATATATCACTTCATCATTTGCCGTAAGTTTTTGTATGCGTTCAGAAGTAGAAAGAAAAGTAATTGCCAGTTCATATTGCCCGGCCGGATCCAGTTCCCGGTATTCAACAATAATTTTTTCCTTATGATGAGCAACACTGTACTCTGGAGATGATTTTCCGCTCCAGGATGCAAGATGTTCACCCTGCACCAGATGCGGCGATTTGGCTGCCAGTCCGAAATCATCATAAAAAAGCAATATTTTTTCAGCGTCAGCCGACCATACTGTTATACTGAAAATACCCGGTATAGCCATGATTAATAAAATAATTTTTTTTAATGACATATTAACTCCTTGGAAAATTTATTTGTAAGACAAAAAATAATCCATTGCCCTCAACGAGGGCGGTGGATTATAGGCCTTATCGCAGCGTGTCATTTTCATGGTTTCGGATGTTTCTCTGAAACATGATGACTCCCTGGAAAATACCGTTTTAAAACGATAAATTCTCTTAAAAATGCAATTTCAAAGGGTTTCACGCAGAGGCCGCTGAGCCCGCGGAGAACTTAATCAACCTTGAGGTTGGTCTCTGCGAACTCTGCGCTCTCTGCGAGAACCATATTTTCATCGTTTCGGGTGTTCAAGTTGAACATGATGACTCCCTTTAAATTTCATAAAACAAGTATTTCATGAAATTTTACATTGCTTCGGTTGTTTTGTATTTGCAGCGGTCGCAGGCGAAACAGACAGATGAAATCAATAAAAAGTAAAAAATTTTACTGCACATCGCGTATGGTAATTGCAGCCAGAGCGGGAATTACTTCTGTCCCCAGCGATACAAAATCAATAGAAGCGATTAGTTTTTCAGGATGAGGATTTACCCATTCGTATTGATATAAAGCAGGAGCGCCGGGAGTAACATCGCGTCCATCCTGAGCTTCTGGCCAGTTTCCGGTCTGGGCACGTAAAACATGCCGGATATGATACGGGAAACGCAGATGCAGCGGCGGGCGTATGGCTCCGACATTAAGTCCATAACGCATAATTATATTTTCCTGCGAGCCATCGCTGTATTTTACAAAATAACAGGCAACAGGATTAAAATGAGGCATTTCCGAAAAATTGCCGTTGGTACGGATACGGTTGCGGAATGCTTCTTCTTTTTTTTCCGGCAGATATGCAGTATGCAAAAAGATTACAGATGAAGCGCGGCAGGATAAATTTATATCAGAAACTCTTAACCGTTTTTCGTCAAGCACAATACACTGATCTGTAACTTGCATTTCTATACCGGCAATATCAGTTATACCCGGATGAAAAGCAGATAAATCATACTCCCATCCGGCATTAAAACAGTCTTTACGGAGTGAGTTCGCTGCTTTGGTTATATCTAATATTTTGGTTTTTGATGATTGTTTGGGAAATCGTTCCTGATTATAATAATAACAAAGGGCATTACCGTAGCGGAATAAATAATCAGTCCGTCCGAGTTCTCCTTCTTCCCTGTTACTTACCGCCGATTCATTATTCCATGCCAGGTCCCCGTAACGGAGAATAGAGGTGTTGAAGTAATAATTATGCGATGATGCTCGGCCATAGGTAAAGCTAAGCCATACGGAAGTTGTAAAATCATTCAGCATATAACCAAACATCTGCTGATCGCAAATTCCATTATGCTGATATCCCGTGGAGCTTTTTAATACGCTAAAACCTTCCTGGAGCCAGCCGGGAATAGCCGGGTAATCATGTTCCCCGCTCCAGGGAACGAGAATGATGTCTTTAGGCATGGTTCTGACAAGTTCTGTTGTCCGAAATTTCGAACCGTTGTGCAAATCGCTGAACATATCAGCCCACATCATCATGCGTATACCTCTGGCTTTAAAAAATTCGTGCCGTAAATTGATATAATCAAGCAGCAACTTGTTATAGGGAATTCCCTTACAGTACGGACATTCATCCCGTAATTTTTTATGGCTGTTATCGAATAATGTCCAGCGTACTTCATCGCCGCCGATATGAAAATACGGACATTTTTCTTTCCCGCCGAATAATTCAATTACTTCCGTAAATATATTACTGACGGCCAGTAGCGCT
>Ga0154543_1054_pt1 | contig 20089 bp, 14 predicted proteins | sample RifGroF1_FD_105686 | JGI IMG/M metagenome (GOLD analysis project Ga0154543, IMG submission 105686) | Spirochaetes bacterium GWF1_41_5
ATGTTTTTATTTTCATGGGGCTTTGAACCTTATGCTGATAAAAATGGCAAAGCCGTTTTATTCGATTTTGAAAAAGATAAGAGTTCCTGGACTGTTACAATTAAGAGTTCTAATGTTGAAGATGTATATTTTAATGAAAAAACCCCTGATAACGAAGCGGCAATTACTTATGAGATTCAGGAAGAAGGAGCCAAATCTAAATGCGGAGGCAGAAAATATGACGGAAACGGAGCCTGGCGTCAGAAAAAATATAAGTCACTCTGCTTCTAGGTAAAAGGCGACGGTTCGGCAAGCTTTATTCAGTTGCGGCTTATGACCGGGGAAGAATTATTTGTCTATCAGTTTAATCTGACAAAAAACGATTGGGAAGAAAAACGCATTGCCCTGGAAGATTTGAAAAAAAGCAGTGAAAACAAAACCAGTCAGAATATTGATATTTCCAAACTAAGTTATGTGTATTTACAATCCACCAAAAAATTTAAAATGTCCATCGGCCCGGTTAAACTTGAACCTGAGACCGGCGCCCAAATTACGCTTGCGCCGGTGCCTCAAGTTCTGGCCATGCAAACCGAAAAACCAATAAACATTGATGGAAAAATTAACGAGAAAGAATGGAAAAGTGCTCCGGAATATAAGCTGGAATATCAGATTAAGGATTGCGGCCAGCCCAAAGAAGCTACCGTCTTTAAACTGCTCTACGACCACAGCTCTCTTTATCTGGCAGCAGAACTTGCAAGCAGCGATACTGCCAAATTACGAAAGGAAAAAACCAAAGACGGCGGCAATATTTATGAAGATGACTGCCTAGAATTTTTTCTCAGCAGCAAAAACGATCTGGAAATATATATACATTTTATAGTAAATAGCCTGGGGGTTAAAACCGTACATAACCGCAGTTATGACAAGGTGGCGGATCGTATAGAAACAGACACAGCATATAAGATTCCCTGGCAGGCTGCCTGTCATCTCGAACCGCAAAAATGGCAAATTGAGATTTCAATACCGCTTGCTGAACTGGGACTAATCCCGCCGTTAAACAAAATAGCCGGTTTTCAGATTGGCAGGGAAAATCATGTATTGCCGGAATATTCATCTTTTGTCCCGACTGATAAATTTCCCAATGCCAAAAACTTCGGGGTACTGATTTTTGCCGGAACCAGGGACAATATCTGGCAGGCAGAAAACGTTAATCTTCAGAAAATCTCTGATAGAAAATTTACATTAACCGGCAATGTGCTTTGTAAAAACCAGGCAATCGGCAGCGGCCAGACGCTTGACATACTGGGAGGGGTGGTAAATTCCGAGAGAAACAAAATATCCGGTCAAACGGTTTTAAAAAGTTTTTCTTTTCCGGCACAGCAGTTTTCCCTTAACCTTGATTATCCGGCTGAATCCGAAGGGCAGCATCGTCTGTTTGTCAAAATTGAGTCCAGCAGCAAAGACGCTTGCTGGCAGGCATATAATTTTCAGCACACACTGCCTCTGAAAGTAATTTACGGAGAAATAACGGTTAATCCCCAGCCGAAAAAAATCAAATGGGGCAAGGACTTTTTAACACTTTCCGCTGTTGAAAATATTATTTATATCATTAAAAGCGCATCCAGCCGTACAGAAAAAACAGCTATTTTTTTAGCTGAAGAACTATATGATTATTGGGGAAGAAAATTTAAAGTAGAAAAAATCGATTCTGCAGCCGGAAAAAAAGGCATATTCCTGCTTGCCGGCGCAGATATCCCTCCCGAATTTAGCACCGGGGATTTTGCCAAAGAAGCAGTAAAAATACCGCCGGAAGGTTATTATCTGACAGTAAATGACAACGGCGTGCTGCTGAAAGGCAGCGATGAACCGGGCCTTTATTATGCTGTTGTTACTCTCATGCAGGTAATAAAAGGACCCATGAAAATCACAGAACAGCCACAGGTAAAAAAAACAGAAATACTGGACTGGCCGGATCTTAAATACAGATATTATGGCGAACATACCATGTGGCACAGAAAGAAAAAAGAAAGAGATACGGTAATTGAAGAATATAAGAAATATATAAAAATGCGTATTGCCGGACAGAAATTTAATATACTCAGTATGCAGCTTGATCACAAGGTGTTTTCCGAGCGTCATCCCAAAGTTGAAAACGGCAATGGTTTTATTACCAAAAAAGACCTGCAGGAAATTGAGAAACTCTGCAGGGAGCATTTTATTGAATTTATTCCGGGCGTGGCCAGCGCCGGTCACTTTAACTGGGTGCCTGCTTCAGTATATCCTGATTTATTTGAGCCGGGATTCAGCCGCGCTGCTAATTTTCTTAATCCCGGATTTTATGAATTTATTTTTTCCTACCAGGCAGAAATAATGGAAGGACTGAACTGCAAATTTTTTAATATTACGCATGATGAAATATGGAGTTTGCCCCCCAAAGAAGCCGTCTCGGAATTAAACGGTATTCCGCGTAAAGAGATACTATACAAGGACATTTTGAAACAGTATGAGTTTTTCAAAGCCAGAGGAGTAAGAATGCTGATGTACGGCGATATGCTCCTGAAAACACATAATGGAGATGAAGAGGGGCCCCGCAAAGGCATATATGAAATAACTTCCAGACTACCCAAAGACATTATAATTGTCAACTGGTCATCAGGACATGATCCGGATTCGGGGAAAACATTCAGTGATCAAGGTTTTGAAGTAATTAATGCCAATAACGGTTTTATTCCCTCTCCCGGAGTAAGAGAGTCGCTTGCCGGTTTCGGGATGCTCTGTTACGGTACCAGCCATCTCATGTCCGGCGCGGGAGATGATATAAAGTCCCTTCAGTATGGATATTCTTCAGTACTGCGATCCGCTGATTATGCCTGGAATATTAAAAGCGATTCCGGAACCTCAGTCAGGGAGTTTGAGCGAAACAAAATGATAAATCTCTGCTCTGTCAACGCGGTAAAAGCCAATCCCCGAGCGAAAGCAATATGCGAAACTGTTGATTTGTCGCGAATCGCTAACGCTGAACTTAAAAAAATCACAGATTATAATCTGGCAATAAGTGCAGGCCAACAGGATATAGGCTTTGTTCCCATGCTGCTGCCCCAGACAGCCGGCAATAATGTAATTGCTCTTGCTGCAGGAAGCAAACCAATTCTTGATCTGGGGAAAAAAGCATCGGCTTTATATTTTTTACAGGCATTTCATGTGGATGCCAAACTGCGCCCTAATCTGTGCAAGCGTTACGGAGAATATATCTGGGGCATTATTACGGTAAACTTTACAATTACTTACAGCGATGGAACAACATCTGAAGCCAAGCTCCGTTTTGGCCTAAATACTCTTGATCTATGCCCTCCTGACAGCCGCTGCATCTATATGCCTGATGTGCGCTATATATATCAGGCTAAAACCGAGACCGGCGCAGCAGCTTTTCTTTATCAGTGGGAATGGGTTAATCCGTATCCGGAAAAAGAAATTCAGAAAATAGTAATGATTCCGGCTGATACTGAAGCAATACCGGTTGTTTATGCGCTAAGCTTGCGCGGAGTAAAATAATGAATCCAAAAATCCAGAAAGCCTGGGATACAGGCCTGAACATTTTGAAGCCTGGCGAAAAAGAACTCGCGCACGGCCTTGAGCTTCATAAAAACTCACTTGTTGTTGAGTCCTACGGATTTACCCCTCTTGCGCCCTTACGTGGCGAAGGCCTATATGAAAAATTTAAAAACGCTCATCCCTCGGAATATAAATTAATAGAAAGCGATGCCCGATCCCTGCGCTGTATTGATAATCCTGAAGATCTGGCAGAATTTAAAGAAGCATGGGACACGGCGGGGGTTACCTGTGTGATCACCAATTCCGGCGGCGGTTCGCCTGCGAGTATGCTTAAAAGAATGGCCTGCCGGACGCATTTAACTGACATGATGAAGGATTTCATTGTAAAAGCTGTTTCTGCTGATGACATTCTGCAGGTAAAAAAAACCGGAAAACACAGCATTATGTTCACTACCAATGGAATTCCTCTGCCAATGGATTTAAAATCAGCAGAAGATGAATTATCTTTAATAAAATTATTTTATCAATTCGGCATAAGGATGATGCATCTTACCTATAATCGCCATAATCTGCTTGGCGACGGCTGCGCGGAGAAAAATAACAGCGGCCTTACTGATTTTGGAAAAGTTGTTATTAACGAAATGAATAAAACAGGAATATTAGTTGATGTGGCGCATAGCGGCTGGCAGACCAGTCTGGAGGCAGCCAGGGCATCATCTGTACCGGTAGTTGCCAGTCATTCAGGCTGCGCTTCTGTTAACAGTCATTGCCGCAGCAAGCCTGATGAAGTTATTCGGGCCATAGCCGATACTGGCGGTTTTATAGGCATTTGCTGTATACCTGCTTTCCTGGGAAAAACCGGTGATATAAATTCGCTGCTTGATCATATTGACTATGCTGCTGAAAAATTCGGCGTTGATCATCTGGCCATCGGCACTGATGTTATTTATTCTTCCGGTATACCTGATGATGAAAGAATTACAGCAATTTTAAAAAACAGCAAGGATCGGCCGCGTTTTGATTATTTCTGGTCTTCTGATGATGCTCTCTTTGATCAGCGCTGGAAGCAAAAAGACATGCTGCAGAGTCTGGAATGGACGAATTTCCCCTTGTTTACAGTCGGCCTGGTTCAAAGAGGCTACTCTGATTCAGATATTCAGAAAATAATAGGCGGCAATGTATTACGCGTTCTTAAAGCAGTTGAGACACGGAAAGTTTAAAAAATAATTTCTTACGAGGTGAAACATGAAAGCGTTGGTTAAAAAAGAAAAAGGCGAAGGGCATATTGAGCTTTGCGACGTTCCGGAGCCCGATCCCGGTCCGCGTGAAGTAAAAATTGCAGTTAAAGCTGCCGGCATTTGCGGTTCGGATTTGCATATTCTGCATGGTGATATCGGCATCCCCATGCGGCCGCCTTTCGTTATCGGCCATGAGTTCAGCGGCGTGGTAAGCGCAGTAGGCGCCGAGGTGAGAGTTTGCCGGCCTGGCGACCGTGTTACAGCCGAAAACTCGCGTTCTACCTGCGGGCATTGTATTTTGTGCCGGACCGGTAATTATAACCTTTGCCCTGAAAGGCTTGCTACCGGGTATGCTTTTGACGGAGCCTTTGCCCCCTATTGCGTTGTTCCGGAGGAAAGAGTACATCTCTTGCCTGATAATGTGGATTTTCCCACCGGCGCCTTGTCCGATCCATCAGCTTGCGCTTTCCATGCGGTTCAGGAATTAACTGGAATCGCCGCCGGCGAAATAGTGCTCATCACCGGCCCCGGCGCCATGGGCCTTTTTTCACTGCAATATGTTAAAGCTAACGGCGGTATTGCGGTAGTAGTCGGCAGAGAGCAGGATCGGCAGCGTCTGGATCTCGCTGAAAAGCTGGGAGCAGATTTCGTTATTAACATTGATGGCAAAGATATAAAAGCAGCGCTGCAAAACAAATTCGGGCAATCAACAGTTGATACTTTTCTGGAGTGCTCCGGTAAAGCTCCGGCTCTGCAGATGGGCCTTGAACTTTTACGCAAACAGGGTAAATATACGCAAATCGGGATTTTTGGCTCCCCGGTAAAGGCCGACCTTGATTTGCTGGTTTATAAAGAAATACGCGCCTGCGGATCATTTAGTCAGAAATATTCTGCATGGCGCGCGGCAATTCAGCTTGCTTCCCTAGGAAAAATTCAGGCTGCCCCGCTTATAACTCATCAATTACCGCTCTCCGCATGGCAGGAGGGTTTCCGAAAATTTGAATCCGGAGAAGCAATAAAGGTAGTTTTTATCCCGGAAAAATAAAAAAGGTGATACAGCTATGAACAAAAGAGAATTAGTTATTAATGCGCTTAAACACCACGGGAACGGCCAAATCCCCTATCACCTTGATTTTTCCACAAAAATGAGGGAAAAATTGCAAATTTATTATAAACTGGAAAAGCCAGAAGATGTCGGCAGAAAATTAGGAAACTGTTTTTCCCAATTAAACATCGGGACCGTGACCGGCCCATCGGAAGGCATTATTCCGGAGATTTATTGCAAAAAAATTGATGAACAGCGAAATATCTATCAGGACGACTGGGGCGTAAAATGGCAGCGCGAAGAAGATGACGATATCGGGGTAGTAATTGAACCGGTACTGACCGAAGCGAATTTCAAAAATTTTACACCGCCTGTACCGCAAAGCAGGAGAAAATTTCTGGAACAATTCAGCCGGCAAAACAGTGAGTTTTTTAAACTGGCAGCCTTGAGCTCCCCGCTTTTTCAGAGAGCCTGGTTTCTCAGGGGTTTCGAAAATTTTTTAACTGAACTGACGCTTAATCCTGATTTTGTCAATCAACTGCTTGACTATGTATTCGAGTACACTGCAAAAGTACTGCTCGAGGCTGTAAGCTATCCGCTTGACGGTATTTTTTTTCTTGATGATTGGGGTCAGCAAACAGGTCTGCTTATTTCTCCGCAAATGTGGCGGGAATTTATTAAGCCCAGAATGAAAAAATTATGCGATCTTGTAAAAAAAAATAATAAATATATATTTTTTCATAGCTGCGGCAATATTGAAGATTTGATACCGGATATTATTGAAATCGGGATTGACGCTCTTAATCCGGTTCAGCCAGAAGTTATGGATCTTTATAAATTGAAAAAAAAATATGGGCGGGACTTGTGTTTTTACGGCGGGATCAGTACGCAACAAGTTCTGCCGCTTGGTTCCGCCGGAGATGTAAAAAAAGATGTACGGGAAAAAAAAGAGAAACTGGGTAAAGACGGCGGTTATATTCTGGCGCCGGCCCACGCAGTGCAATCTGATGTACCGATAGAAAATATCCTGGCGTTGGCGGAGGAAATGCAATGATTATAAAAAGCCCGGGCAATCTTGCAGGCGAGCGGGCGAAAAATTCGCATGGCGGACAGGGAGAGTATTTCGTTCGTACTTTGCTTACTTGTGAATTTTCCAGCTCGCTGAAATATATGCGTGAAATAATCCTTGAACCCGGATCGTCCATAGGCGTTCACCGTCATGAAAATGATGAGGAAATCTATTATATTATCGCCGGGAAGGGGATTATGACTGTTGATGATGAAACGCGCGAGATAGGATGCGGAGACATTGTACTCACCAAATCAGGCAGCAGTCATGGCTTATTCAATAATTCATCGGGAAAACTGAAATTTTTCGTTGCCTGCGCGGCCCTTTGACCGGCAAAAAATAATATTCTTTTAAAGCGGCAGAAAAAAGATAATACTTTAAAAATAAAGCCAGATAAGCAATGCCGTGTTTTTTACCGAAGTTGAGAAGGACAAAGCCTCTTTATGGGTCAAAAAGTGAGGCTCCTATTGTTTTCTGTGAAGTACGCGGGTTTTACAGGAATGCTAAATTTTGGCTTTTAAAAAAAATTATGATCGTAATCATTTAATATTTAAATATTTATTGAAAAAATTTATAAATTGATTATTAAAATTTTTATAATGAACACTTGGGGACCCAAAAAAATTAATATCGAAGAAAAATGCAATATTACTTGAATTTGTCGTGCAAATATCTTTTATATATAAATCTATCGCAAATATCTTGACATTTTTGTATAAATCGATTATAATGATACAATATGATACACTTAAGACGGGGGCAAGTATGACAAGTAAATCCATAGATAGCTTTAAGCGTTCGCTTCGGTTCCTGGGAGCCGGCAGTTCAACTTTGTCAAAAATTTATCAGTCGGAATATGAGCCGGCCGTTATAGCGCGCGGCAAGGGGTGCAGAATATGGGATCTGGACGGCAGGGAATATATCGATTTCCGGAATGGGCTTGGCCCGGTAACGCTCGGATATTCCTTCCGGGAAATAAATAACGCCATCATACAGCAGCTTAAAAAGGGCATTGTTTTCGGGCATCCGCACCGGCTGGAAGCGGAAGCAGCAGAAAAATTGATATCCGTAATACCTTGCGCAGAAAAAGTCCGTTTTTTAAAAACCGGCGGCGAAGCTGTTGCGGCCTGTATAAAAATTGCCAGAGCCTATACCGGCAGGGATGATATTATCCACTGCGGCTATAACGGCTGGCTTAATGTTCTGTCTAAGGGAGAAGGTTTTCGGGTGAATATAAACAGAGATGCTGCTCTTAAAGGCATACCCGTTGATATAGCAAAGCATCATCTAAGCCTGCCCTGGGCAGATTGTGCCAAATGGAAAGAAGCAATAGAACAGCGCCATAAGCAAATTGCCGCTGTTGTTATAGCCTGCGATTATGCGGAATTTTATCAGGCAAAAGAATTTCTGCCATTTCTCAGGGAATTGACCGCCCAATACGGCATCTTGATTATCATGGATGAAATTGTTATGGGTTTCAGAATTGCCCTGGGAGGTGCTCATGATTTTTTTAATATAAAGCCGGATTTAGCAGTTTTTGCCAAAGGCCTGGCCAATGGAATGCCGGTAAGCGTATACTGCGGCAGGGCAGAGCTGATTGATCTTTCCGGGGAAATAGGTATATCCAGCACTTATGGAGGCGAAACGCTTTCCCTGGCAGCGCTGATTAAAGTCATTGCCTGCTATCAAAAGTACAATGTAATCGCCCGTCTCAAGGAATCCGGAGAATATATCTGGAATAAGGTTAATTCCCTTTTCCAGATAAAAAAAATTCCGGCAGAGATGAAAGGACATCCGGCCTGCAAGGCATTAACCTTTGCAGAAAAAGATGCGGGAAAAAAATTTATGAAAAATTGTTTCAGGCAGGGAGTCTCGCTCTATCATGTAGCTTATGTTAATTATTCACATGCTAAAAAAGACCTGGACGAAGCATATTGCAGAATTGAAAAAGCCGTTCAAAATATCTAATGCTGTTTTTGTAAAAGCCGCCGGGAAGAAGCAATGCAGGTTTCAAGATTTTTTTTGCTTTCCAGATACGGAAGGAATTCCTTCAAAATTTCCTGTGTTAAGGAATATTCTTTTTCTGCTGCCGGAACTGCCTGCCGGGCGCTGGTTAATATAATGCTGTCTTGTTTTACCATTCCGACGGCCGGAACCGAAATTTTTTCATTATTAATAAGATTTTGGGCATTGTCATCAATAAGAAATAAAAAAAAGTCACGGCACAGATCAAGATGCTGCGATTTGCGGCTTACAGCAAAAGAGCCTCCAAAGAGATTGGTGATCTGCTTTTTAATAAAAGGCGTATATGTATAAGAACATGCAAAAGAGAGAGATGGCACTGTGTTCAGAAAATAGGCATTATTGATCATGCACGGAATATTACCCTGTATAAATTGTTCCGGGCCGTCTGCAATATGCGCCAAACCCGGAATAAACAGCCGGGTTTTTAAAAATTTAATCAATTCTATTGCCCGGCCGGATATTTTATGTCTGTTTTCCAGCAGTCTGACTCCTGCGGTATTAAACCAATGGGAAAATCTGTTGAAAGGCGTCTGGAAAAGATATCCCGGGCCGCCGGATTTTTTTTGGAATTGCGCAAGCATTCGGGAAAATTCCGTAAATGACATGCGTAAATCCGGATTAACTGAAATGCCTGCTTTAGCAAGCAGGTCTTTATTATAAAACAAAAGGAGCGGAGAAATGGCAAAAGGCAGTGCATACAGTTTGCCTGTGTATTCAAAAATATTCCGGGCTGATGGCTCCAGGCGCCTGATTATTTTTTCGTCTATAATCCGGTTGACAGGCAAAAGCTGTTTTTCCCACTGGTGTTCGCGGAACATGGTTTCCGCCATCAGCAGCAAGTCGAATCCGGGCAGGGACGCGCCGAAACCTGGTTCTCTGCTGTTAATTATAATCTCCCTTACCCGGATATTTTTCAGCCTGCCGGCATATGTTTTCATAAACAGATTTATCAGCGCCTGCGATGAATCCGATAAAAAAAGATTACCGGAACGAAGTATAACAAGCTCGTCCGAAGGCAGCTTGATAAAAGTACCCTTGCCGTGTATTGTTTCAAGAATGTTTTCACGAACCAGATCATTAATAGCTCTCTGGATGGTGGGAAGCGGGGCTGAATACTGTTTCATTAATTTTCGGATCGGAAGGATCCGGTCCCCGGGTTTAAGGGTTTTTTGTTTAATTCCGGAGCGGATATCTGCGGCTATAGAGCTGCGGAGATTTATCTGCTTTATATTCATCGGATTGATTGTAGATTATTCATTAATTAAAAGCAAGAGAATTCTGTGAGGCCTTATGATAATTGATATGCACGTACATCCGCCTAAAAAAAACAGTCCGTTATCACTTTCGGATATGGCAGAGGCGGCAAAAAAATGCGGTATTGACCGGATATGTCTTCTCGGCCGCGTGGGAGAAACCAGGGCTAATCCGTCAAAAAATGAAATAAAAAGTATAAATAATGAAACAATGGAATTAGCTCTGAAATATCCGGAAATATATTCCGGTTTCTGCTATCTTAATCCGGCGCACGATGAAAAATTTCTTCAAAATGAAATAAAAAGAAGTATTACAGCCGGCCCCCTGCTCGGCATCAAACTCTGGGTTGCTGTAAAATATTCTGATCCAAGAATGAATTTTATTATGAAGAAAGCTCTTAAACTGGGAATCCCGGTTCTGGTACATGCCTGGTATAAATCAACAGAATATCATTACAATGAATCAACCCCCCTTGAAACAGCTCATCTTGCCGGCAGATTTCCGGATTCGGTAATTATCATGGCGCATCTTAACGGCTGCGGCTTTCGGGGGGTACAGGATATAAAAAAATTTAATAATGTATTTATAGAAACAAGCGGATCTCAGCCCGAATCCGGAATGATTGAATATGCTGTTTCTCACCTTGGGGCAGAACGGGTCATATTCGGATCTGATGCAGCAGGCCGGGATTTCAGCAGCCAGATGGGAAAAATTTTAGGCGCTGAAATAACAGAAAGGGAAAAATTGCTCATCCTCGGAGAAAATGCCAAAAAAATACTGAAATTATAAAAAATTTTATACTATTTTCAAAGGAGTCGTTATGTTTTTAAGAGACACCCGAAACAATGAAAATAATTGAACCACCCGCTCCGCTGGAGTACACAGAGGTCACGGAGCCCGTCGCTCAGGCCTTACGGTGTATGAGGCTACAATATTTCTCCGTGTACTCCGTGCTCTCCAGGGCGCAGCCCGGGTGGTTAAATTTATATTTTCCAGGGAGTCATCATGTCCCTGTGGGACACCCGAAACACCTGTGCTGAGCGCAGTCGAAGTAATGAAAATGACACACTCTGCGATAAGACCAATAATCCACTGCCCTCGTTGAGGGCGATGGATATATTTTTTGTCTGGCAACACCAGGTTATAATGCTGTTTTCTGGAAGCCTCGGCGCGTTTCGCGTCCGCCTTGTGGACAGAAAATAGTATTATAAGCTGGCATTGTCCCTTATAAATAAATTTTCCAGGGAGTCGTCATGTCCGGAGGGACACCCGAAACACCTGTGCTGAGCGCAGTCGAAGTAATGAAAATAACGCGCACTGCAGTAAAACAACAAACCACTGCCCTCGCTGAGGGCGATGGAAATATTTTTTGTCTGACCACACCAGCTTATAATACTGTTTTCTGGAAGCCTCGGCGCGTTTCGCGTCCGCCTTGCGAACAGAAAACAGTATTATAAGCTGGTGTGGTCTCTTACAAATAAATTTTCCAGGGAGAAAAAATGTTAACAGATACAAACGTCTGGATAGGTTCATGGCCGTTTGCCAAAACCGGCATCAGTGATATTTCACACCTTTCCGCACATCTTGAAAAAGAGGGAATTGACCGGGCATGGGTTGCGCCTCTTGATGCAATTTTTTATTCTGATTGTGGTATCGGCAATGACACATGGTTGCCTGAAATATGCAGGCATAAGCAGCTCCGGCCGGTTGCTGTAATCAATCCGTCAATGCAAAACTGGCAGGACACTATAATCAAAGCGGAAAACGAGTGGGGTGTCAGGATTATCAAGCTTGTGCCCGGGTATCATTTATATAATTTGGCTTCAGAAAATATTTTTGCCTGTGTGGAATATGCAATAAAGGAAAATATTCTTATTTCCATACAAATACGCATGGAGGATGAAAGACGCCATCATCCGTTGATGAAAGTTCCCTCCTGCAGCATTGATGACATCAGACGGCTGGTCAGGCGCTATCCGGAAACATTATTCCATATAGCAAGCGCATATTTTTCAGAAGCAATATTATTGAAAGATTTAAATAATATAATTCTGGAAATATCGGGTATTGAGCATCTTGATACAGTTAATACAATAGGAAAATATTTGCCTTATAATCGTCTCTGTTTCGGAAGCCATACGCCTCTTTATTATACCCGTTCTGCCATATTAAAAATTCAGAAATCAACATGCAGCGCTGAAGATCTTGAAATTGTCAAAACGGGCGGCAAGCTGAGGGATTATTTAAAAAATTTTTAAGCTCCGGATATTATGATTTAATCCGCTGCAGGAAGTTTTTAAATTGAAGAAAGGAGTATATTTCTAACAGTAAAAATAATACGGTAATAAACCTTCTGCGGCATGTCTGGAATCAGGATTTAAATATCTTTTTAAGCAATTTTTAATTTGCCATTATTCCTGGAGAATATTATAATTTTTCCGGAGTAAATTTTAAATTATTAAAAATTTTATCTGTAAATTATATACAGCGAAAACAATGTAAATACCAGGATACATAAACTACCGCCAGCAGAGCCGGTGGTTTTCTTTTGGGTGATAACAATTTTTATGAAAATTTTCAGGTATATAGTTATAATAATTCCCGGACAGTATTTAAAGAAAAAAAACACACCATTGCCGAAGACTCAGTGTGTACCGGGCGGCATTAATTATGTATAAAAACATCAAATACACCCTGATTGCGGATGATCTTGAAAAAAAAATCCGGACAGGAGCATTAAAGGGTTTTCTTCCGCCTCTGCATGAAATTATCGATATTTATCATACTACGCAAAGTACTGCGACTAAAGCAATACGGATTCTCAAAAAAAAAAGACTGATAACGTATAAACCCGGAATCGGCAATATGTTACCCGGGGCAGGCGATTTTACTGTTCGGCAAAATGTGCGGCCGCAATTACGGATCGCCTATTTCTGCCCCTTGAATGTATTGTCGCCTTTCAAGCATGACTATATATTTAACAGTCTGAGCGGGGTTATTAACAGCTGCCGGGAGTATGGATCTGTAGTTGAAATATTTAATTCACTGGATTCCGATAATGAAAAAACGCTGCGGGAAATTATCGGTTCAAAAACCATTGACGGTATTATCTATGATCCGCTGTACAAAATTACAAATAAAACCATAATCCGGCTTTTTAAAAAATCCCGTAAACCTGTAATATTAATCGGAGAAAATTCCCATAAAAATTTTACTAATATCGATTTTTCCGACAGAATGATCATAAAAACCATCCATGCGCATGCAGATCTGAACAGGAATACCTATCTATTAAGCTATGTTTCCGGCAATGAATGGATGCAGCAGAGAGAAGAATGGTTTAAAAAATTTTTCAGGAATAAAGCGGTAATTTTACGCGACCCCGGGCAATATACCCTGCTGTATGACAACGAGAAAATTTTAAAACATATCGGATATAATTTAGTTAAAAATAATTTTCATACCATAAAATATCCTGCCACTATCATCGGGATTAATCATTTGCTGGCTTACGGGGCAATGAGATTTTTTTTACATAAAAAAATCAAAATTCCAGACGCGGTTTCAATAATCGGGATTGACAGTTCCAGTATGCATCCGTTAATTACAACTGTAAAACTTAATCTTAAAAAAATAGGCTACTTTGCAGCTTTACTGATGCATAAAAAATATTTTGAAATTGCAAATGGAAAAATTTTTCATATCCGGATACCTGGAATATATAAACAGGGTATCACTTCATGATTATTGATTAAATACATATCTAAATTCCCTACTATACTAAGATTTTTAATCATTTTTAAACTAATTTTACTTATTTTTCACCTTGACAAATTTAAAAAAATGAAATACAATAAATAATATGAAACGTTTCATATATCGTTTCATATTATTTATTGGAATCCTAAAATGGCTCATGTCTTTTCTATTCGCGGTTTTAACATGTGCGAATCACTACTGCGCCATAATGAATCCCAGCTGCGTACCTTTATCCGCAGAATGAAAACTTTAAATTTAAATTATTTAATAATTCATTACGACTATGGCTGGAAGCGCTACCAGGAAATTATTAAAGAAGAAACTCAAAAAGCTGGAGTGGATGTCTGCCTTATGGTATTCGGCCCAAGAAGTTTCTGGAAATATACAAAATGGAATCCTGAATGGTTTTCGCGCAAGGAGGATGGCTCTCTGTATACAAACCTTTTGGAATGCGAAACACTCCCCTGTTCAATTAATGCCGATGGGTTAAATGCATTCTCTGAGGGATGCAAGCAGTGGATCAGAGAAGTACCCGGCTGGATTAAGCATATCCATATGCGTTCTGCGGATGGTATTGACTACTGCGAGTGCCCACGCTGCCGGCTTTTAAGCGCCGCTGATAAATGGCAGCCTTTTATTGATATCTTCGCCGCGCAGGCTAAATCTCTTGCTCCGGAAAAACAAATAGAAGTTGATATTTACACCAAACGCTATCTTTTACCATCCGCAACCACAACGCATGAGCAACAGATAGACCGCATTATGTTTGACACTTTTTTCCGGGATTATTATACGCCATTGGATCAACTTTCGCGCTACAGCTCTCTTCCTCCAGAAATGATTTCCGGTAATGAGAGAACTGATACAGATAGAAATATTTACCTGTTTTCCAAACTGAGAGAATGGACGCAGAAAATTCCCGGAAAAGTATATATTTTTGAAAATCTCATGGGCCAGGGCAGACTATCGGTCAATCCGTACATTGACTACTGCTTGAGCCATGATCTGCTGCTATACAGAAGTCTTGGTATAACCGGAGTGTTTTACGAAGCTTATGAGCCGGGCTATTTTCATTTTCAGGATTCATTTAATTATCTCACTTCCTGCCTTAGTGATCCGGAACAGGCCCTGTCATATAAACCATCAAAGACTGAGCTTAAAATCCGGGATAGCGCATTGAATAACGAATTCGTAACCTTCTATCCGGAACATTTTGCCGAAGAGCCTCTGCGTACGCATTTGAAAAATTGCCGCGATTATTTCAGTCAACCGGATGCTCAAAAACTCAAACGACTGCTCGAATTTGTCTTTGCAAACGAAGAAAAATTTGATCCTCTGTTTTCTTGTTTTCATGCGGCGCAATATGGTCTAAAAAAAGGATGCTGCGATCCAGGAGCTGTAAGCGCGGAAGCGAAATATATGCTGGGTTTCCGTAAGCTTTGGGATTTTATGGAAGAAGTAGATGAGACAGACGATGCACGCAGTGTTACGCGGGACCTGGCATATAATATAATACGAAATATGAAATAGATTTTATTCCTATGCAATCAGACGCCTTAATTATTGGTCAAAAATGTATTCATTATCACATTGGCGGCAATAGAGCCGGAGTTTTAATCACCGGGGCGTATGTATGAATACTATTAAAAACATAGCAAAACTGGCCGGCGTTTCCGTTGGCAGCGTTTCCAATGTGCTTAATAATAAATCCAGCGTCAAGCCGCAAATACGAAACACTATTTTACAGATAATAAACGATACGGGTTATATCCCCAATAATAAAGCCCGGGCGCTTGCCCGCAGAACAAAAAACGCCGGTAATAATCTCACTCGTCAAGTTGGCATCCTTTTCCCGGTATCCCTGCATATTTTTTCCAATCCCTATTTCGGCTTAATTCTTGAAGGCCTTAGGGAAACTTTAATCGCCAGTCAATTTTCCATTGCTTTTATGTATTCTTTCAATGAAATGGAAGACCCTTTCATTCGCGCTAAAATTTTTGATCATGAGCAATATGACGGAATCATCATCCTCGGCGCTATTGAGGCAAAAAAACTGGCCTCTCTCAGGCAATATTATCAGCATTTGGTTAATATTTACAATTACCAACAGGACGAGATTGATTCTGTCTGCCCGGACCGTATTCCCGGCTGTATGAGCGCCATGCAATATCTGATTGACCATGGGCACAGGGAATTTTTTTTCAGCGGCGGATATAAAACCGAACCTGCGGAATTCGACAAGGAGCGGCTCGATGCATTTTTTGCTGCTCATAAAAAAAATCACCTTGAGCTTCGTAAAGATCACATCCTGGCATATGGCAATGAAAAAAAATTTCATGAAATGTCCATTGCCACGCCCCAGGCGGAAATGGACAACGCTTTAATTGATTTCGGTTACAAAAAAGCCATAGATGTTCTTACTCTCAGACGGGGAAAATGTGCGGTCTTTTGCCATAACGATTACATTGCTTGCGGAATGTTAAGATATTTCAATAAAGCGAATATTGCTGTGCCTGAAGAAATCGCTGTCCTGGGTTATAATGATGACGCTGTTTGCACAATATGCAACCCGCCTCTTTCCACAATTGCGGTTCCTAAAAAAGAACTTGGCATTATAGGCGCGAAACATTTTATAAATTCATTAAAATTAAATGATAAATCGGAAATGCCTGTAAGAATAACTGTAAATACCTATTTCTTAAGGCGCGCATCGTGTTGATTTCTTATATTCATCCGGTCCTTGAAGTTAAATTAAAAAAAATCCAGGATTCGCGATGTTATAAAGAATTAATCGATATGGCTTTTTCCAAATTTAATAATATTTTTTTAACGTCAAACAGGAGAAAAATTATGAGAATTATTTTAAAATTTATTTTTCGGTTATTTTTGCTATTCAACATCTCATTTATTCAATTAAATTCATTATGCGCCGAATCGCCAGAGCACGAAAGCTCCATAGCCCGGGATTTGAGTTTTTATGCCAGTTTCAATGATGGCTATAACGCCGATTATCATCTGGGAATGGCTGCCGGAAAACCTAAGGAGAAAGACGGATTTACAATCAGTACCGTAGCGGCAAAATACGGCAAAGGACTGCTGGTCAGCATGGCCGAGAAGAACTCCCCTCCTCAATTTAGCGCTGCCGGTAACATTTTACACTCCCGGGGCACAATAGCAATGTGGATAAAGCCTGTTGATGATGTCCTGGCCAGTGAGGAGATAAAGAATACAACAAAATTCGTTTTTTCGGCATCTGGCATCAAGGTATTTTTGCATAAAGGCAAGGTTAAATTCTGGACTTATTCCAAAGAAGGAAAGGAAGGCCGCAATGACTCATACGAGCCGCAGGCAAAAATAATATTAGACAAAGACTCCTGGATGCATATCGTTATATCCTGGAAAGAGGCAACTCAGGAAAAAAAAATTTATATCAACGGTAAAAACATGACTTCCTCCTCAGCCAATAATTCCCTGCCGGAAAATTCATTCTCCGATAATGCCGCCTCCTTTGTACTTGGCAGCTCACCCGGCCAGGCTAAGCATTTAAACCTCAACGCAATATTTGACGAAATGTATATCTGGAAGCGCGTTTTGACTGAAGAAGAAATTTCTGCGGTTTATCAGGGCAAAATGCCCTCGATCAGGCAACCCGGCAAATCCGTGGGACAGGCTGCCTTTCCTGATATCCAGATAGAGTATGCTGAAAAAAACATGGCAGATGGTATTTATTATATCGGGAGCAACATAGTAATCACTACACCTATTCAAAATACCGGTTCCCAAACCCTAGTTGCGGAACTGGAATATAATCTGCTTGACTACTATGAGTCCCTTAGGCAAAAAAAATCAAGAACCATAACTTTACAGCCGGGAACCAGGCAAAACGATATTCAATCCTGGCAGCCTGGCGCTTATGGAGTCTATAAAGTGAAAATCATCGTGCGATCAGGAAATAATATTAGAAAAAAAGACATCGCAACCTTCGCGGTTATTCCAACAGCACTAAGCGAACGCACTGCTGATGAAAACGCCTTTTACGGATCCCATCCTAAATTCATCGGCGTGAACGTGGGCTCTGGATATCTGCTGGATATTGAAAAAGATATTTATCATCTGGAAATTGCAGGTAAACTGGGACTGAAACAGGTGCGTAATCTTGATTTCATACAGGCCACTTACTGGTACCGGGTCCAGGAAAAACCCGAGGCCTTTGATTTTGAAAAAAGCGATTATATTTTAAGGGAGCTATCCCGGAAAGGATTGTCTTTAATGGGAATGATGTACGCTACACCCTTATGGGCGCAGATTCCCGGCAGGCATAAGAATAAATATTTTTCTACCGGCAGTCCAAGAAATATGAATGACTGGGAAAACTATATAAAAACCGTTGCGCAAAGATATAAAGGAAAGATCAAATCATACGAAATCTGGAATGAACCCGATTGCGGGCCAAGCCATTTTGACGGCACTCCCGAAGAATATGTAAAAATGCTGCAAATAGCTTATCAGACAATAAAAACCGTTGATCCGTCAATAGAAGTTGTCGGCGGCGGCGGGCTGCATTGGCAGGTACTGCAAAATTTTCCAACGGAAATATTCAAGCTTGGGGCCTTAAAATACATGGATTCCCTCTCTGTTCACTGGAAAACCAAACCGGGCGAAGATGTTATGGAAGGACTTAGCTGGTTTAGAGATTTCAAGGCGTTAATGAAAAAATACGGAGAGGAAAAGCCAATAATCAATTCCGAAGGCGGCATCTGGAGCGCCACCTACTACTCTGATTTGGACTTTAACGAGCTTCCTCCTACGGACAACAGAGATCCTGCATATACACAGTACCAAGAGGGAGCTAATACCTTTGTTAAGGCGCTTAGCATCATGCAGTCCGAAGGAGTCAAGCGCTATTATTCCTACTGGCTGCGGGGAGATGGGAACATGCGCAATAAAGCTAACGCGGATCTGATATATTTCAGCGATAATCTGCTCGATTGGGGCAATGCTCCTTTTACCCACTCGCCTAAGCCTATGGCCATAGCTTATGCTTTCCATGCCTATATTTTTGCAAAAATGAAATTTAATAAACGCCTGACTATAAACGATGTATTGTGGTGTTTCACTTACAGCGATGATAAAAAGAGCGCGGCTACTTTATGGGCTCAAACGGAAAAAAGCAATGAAATCAATATCTCCCTCAACCTGCCTGTCGCCCAGACACAAATCTACAACCTCATGCTCGGCTCCAGGCAAGTTAAAACCCGGGAAAGCGATGCGCTGCTATTGTCATTATCTTCGGAGCCTGTTTACCTTATTTACCAGGGCAGCTGTGCCGACATCGAAAAGGCCTTTATAAATTTACATGCTGATAAAGATATCTCCGCACCGCTGGCCATTGACGAGCTTTCTTTAGTCATGAAAAATATAAAAGGTTTTGCACTTGCCCGGGAAGCCAGGGAAAGCGACTGGAGGATCATAGATATCAGGGCCTTTTGCAATATGTGTTTTCTTGATAACGAAGCGGCTGATGGCAAAGGCGGCTGGACGGATGAAGGGCCATTAAATAATATGGATGGCATCAAGCTTGGAAAAAGGCAGGAATACCAGATCCCTTTTGAAATAATTGATCCTCAAAAAAATAACGATAAATCCTGCATGGTATTACAGTCAACGAAAACATCCCCGCGTCTGCCGCAGGCAATAGAAAATATTCCTATTAATGATTCTGTATACTTCATATATTTTATTCACGCCGCCGGGTGGGCAGGTAAGGAAACAGAGCCTTACGCCAAATACATCATCAATTACGAAGACAACAGCCGAGTGGAAATACCGCTAGCTATAAATAAAAATTGCGCTGACTGGTGGAAGCCACCGCTGCCGGATGAGGAAGGCAGACCTGTCCTTGAGCGGGTAAAGTCCACCGCCACGCCGGGAAACAAAAATAATGCCCGGTTTTTCAGGGTTTTTGAATGGGAAAATAAAAAAAGAGAATATAAAATTAAATCAATCGATTTTGTGAGTTTGAATAAACAGCCCATTCCCATACTATTGGGCATAACCATCAGAAGATAATTTTTTAATATCTGCTGATTAAAAATCCCTGTGCCGAGAGCACAGGGATTTTTACAAAAAAGTCAATAAAATTCCTACTATACTAAGGCTTTTAGCTGT
>Ga0154543_1285_pt1 | contig 19543 bp, 15 predicted proteins | sample RifGroF1_FD_105686 | JGI IMG/M metagenome (GOLD analysis project Ga0154543, IMG submission 105686) | Spirochaetes bacterium GWF1_41_5
CATTTTCATGGTTTCGGGTGTTCAAGTCGAACATGAAGACTCCCTGGAAAATACCGTCTTCTAACGATAAATTCGTTTAAAAATTCAATTTAAAAGGGTTTCGCGCAGAGGCCGCGGAGCTCGCGGAGAGTTGGATCAACCTTGAGGTTGGTCTCTGCGAACTCAGCGCTCTCTGCGAGAACCATATTTTCATGGTTTCGGGTGTTCAGGTTGAACATGACGACTCCCTGGAAAATACCGTCTTAAAACGGTAAATTCGCTTTAAAATCCAATCAACAAACCCCCACCTGAGGTGGGGGTTTGTTGATTTCACAGATTAAAAGAATATTTTGTCTGAGGAAACAAATGCAAATAAAAAACGAATTACTCAGTACGCCGGTAAAGGGCATATATGATGTTATAGTGAGCGGCGACGGCCCGGCAGGAATGGCGGCTGCTTATTGTGTAAAATCCGGAAAACTGCCTCACGAAGCGCAGTGGAAAGATATAACGTAATCTGCCCCCACCACAAGGAATTAAGACGAAATTACATTGATAATTCCAGTATAAATTTAATACAGTTTTATTTTATTTCGAAATGGCGATCAATTCAATGCCTCCGCTTTTGATCACACCGGTGCGTTTGGTGGCGTATATTCTCTAAAAGACAAGGATGGAAATATACAATTCCCCAAAAAACAGATAACTGTAATCGTATCGTATTGGTTACTTTTGACTCTTCTGGCTCTGCTTCAGATGACTTATTGAGAAATTACAAAATTAATACTGAAAAAAACAGCCTTTTTCTTCGATCTATAAATACAAAAAAAGTATATTATTATGTTTCAAAAAAACATAGAAAATCGCTTGATAAATTGGCAAAATAATAATTGAGTCAAAAATCCTCAATCTCGGCGATATAATTTTTATTCATGATAAAGAAATTATTAATGCCCACCCATCAGCAAAATCCGAAAGGCGGAATATCTAATAAAATGGAAAGATTGCTCGCCTGTCTGCATGCGTTACGTAATAGATTACAATTACCGTCAAACGGCTATTTACCAGAAAAAAACTCAAGGCTGCTTATAATCAAGCCTTACGTTTTCCGGCAAACGGTAAGTCAGTCTTTGAAACATTTCGCTGCTGCCGCTTTCTTCGGCTTTTTCCTGGAAAAATTTGATGGAAAATCCGAGTGCTGCTCCCAAAATTACAAAACCGGCTGCACGGGAAAAAGCTCCACCTCCTGCAGACATAATCATTGAGATTGGATCAAACAGCAGACCGGCAATGGCCCCGCCGATAAAACCGCTCATCAGTCCGGTTTTCAAATCACCGACAGTATTTTCCTTGATTCCGTAGGCAGCACCTAAAAGCATGCCAAAAACAGCCCAGCCGGCAGTACGGGCTGCCATTTGCTGAAATAATCCGGGGCTTTGCATATTAGACAGAATAAAACCATATAAAAAATTGGCAATTAAACCCGATATCATTCCTCCGAACAGACCGAAAATTCCTCCTGTCTTTGAGCCGCTAATCATACGGAATCTGTTTTTTGTATAATATCCCTGGGCGCCGCCTAAAAATGCTCCGATTAATGCGCCCATTATTCCAAAAACGCCGAATAGATTAAGCAGCTGCGCCGACATGCCGGTTTTACCTGCAGTATAGCGGATAATCATTTCAGCAATCAGAAATCCGGCAAATGCTCCCAGCATACCGGTAAAGGAAAAACGCATCACTTCATTGGATATATGATAAAAACGCCAAGTATAATTATAAACCATGGAGCAATGCGGGCAGGTGATTTTTATAGTTTTATTAATCCGCGGTACGCGCAGCGGCTTGGCGCAGTTTTTACATTTTATAATTATTTTTTCCGGCATAATAATTCCTTGCTGTTATTTACTGCTGGTATTATATAATGAAAATCTCCCATCCCCAAATTTTACTCACACACTTAACATTGTTTTCCTTAAAAATCCGGGTATTTACCATAAAACATCAATTAAACGAAAAAATACGCTTGTGAATTCCCGCAAAATTACAATTATTTATAACCAAGATTTAGATATATTTTTTTCCCCATTTGTCGATATTATAAGCAGAATAATATAATCTATGAAAAAAATCCTGTTATTTCCGATTGCTGTTTTTTTTCTTACCTGCACACAAAAAGCGCTAATAAAAGATCCGGGCACGCCGGTTATAAAAAACAACGCGGTTTTCAGTACTTTAGACGGAGTATATATTGACGATGAAGAATGCCTCTGGAAAATCAGTATGCTTGGAGGCAGCCCGGAGAATGCCCATTATGCCTTTGTTTCCATTTATAGTGATAATGAAGTTAAATATACGGTTAATTTAAAAAAAATAAATCATGAAAACTGGTTTGGAGACTGGACAACCGAAGATTATTATGGCCTGATCAGGATTTTTATCCCGGCCGGAAAAGACGCAGTTTATCTGATGTTTGACGGCGGCGGGAAAAAAGACTGTAATTCCATATCTGCACAGAAAACCCTGATTAAGGTAAATGCCTGATTATGAATAATGAAGAACGCCGCGAATACCCGAGAATAAATGTAAACCGCCTGCCCGAACAGCTCCAGGAACTTCTTATTCTGCATCCGGCCAAAATCAATCTGGTTGTAAAAACCTACGACGCCAGTATCGGCGGTCTTGCCTTTTGTTCCCGGGAACAAACCGCACTTTTCCATGAGGGTGAAAAACTGGAACTGTCGTCTATAGACGGCACTTTTTCCCTGCAGGGCGAAGTAAAATATTCCTTTATGGCCGGGGACGGAACCAGTCTTTTTAAAACCGGTGTGGAATTTTCCGATAAAAAAAATCTGAATAATTACCTGAAAATCATTATTGACAATATTTTAAAATAATCCGCAATTATTAAATTTCTATTTAAAATATTCGCCGCAAACAGCAAGATACTTATGCAGCGCCTGCAGGCTTTCCTCTCTTGTTTTACTGTTAAAAAACTCCATACGTAAATCACGGAGCGATGGAAACCCTGCGATATAACGGGCAAAATGCTTGCGGAATTCCTTAAGCCCTTTTATTTCTCCGTAAAAATCCGCACTTGCATTATAATGAAACATGGCAACGCGGATTAAGGCAGCCATGTTCAGGCTGAAGGTGTTTCTTTTCAAATACAGTAAATCCAGCCCCGGGATTGCAAAATCGGAATGAGGAAACACCTCTGTGTCTTTTAATTCCAGGCAGGCGGTTTTACCTTTAAGCAGATAAAATATCCAGGGGCTGCCTACAGCTCCCCGGCCGATCATTACTGCCCGGCAGCCGGTAGCAAGCATTTTTTTTAAGGAAATAAAATCAATTATATCACCGTTGCCGGTTACCGGTACTGAAGAAAGACGCACGGCTTCGGCGATTTCACTGTAATGTACGGTACCCGAAAACATTTCTTTCTGATAACGCCCGTGTACTGTTATCATATCCGCACCGCAGTCTGCAGCCAGGGGTATTACGGTTTTATAAAGTTCATCCCCCGGAACCAGGCCAAGGCGTATTTTAACGCTTAAAAAGCCTCCCCAGACCCGGCGCACCGCTTTGATGATTTTTCCCGCAGTTTCCGGAGTGTTCATAAGAGCAGAACCCGCTCCCTGTCTGATAACTTTTTTTACCGGGCATCCCATGTTGATATCCAGAGCGTCTGCCCGGCCAATTAGCATTTCCGCTGCTTGTGCCATAGTATCCGGGTCGGCACCAAAAAGCTGAACGTATAAAAGTTTTTCTCCCGGGAATCCGGCGAGCAGTGTTTTTAAAGCCTTGCTGCGGTGAATAATTGAGTGGGCAGAAATCATTTCCGTAACCGCCGCATCAGCCCCGAAAGCGCAGGCGAGTCTCCGGCAGGGAGCATCGCTGTAACCGGCCAGCGGCGCAAGCAGCATGGGAATTTCAGGGCTGCTGAATATATTTTTCATCCGCCAGCGCCCTGACCGTGGGAGTATCGGCACGGCAGAATTCATCTGCCGATCCTTCAAAAAGCACATAACCTCCCTTTTCTCCGCCCTGCGGACCAAGTTCAATTATGTAGTCTGCCCGGTTGATTACAGCCAAATTATGCTCTATTACCAGCAGGGTATTGTTTTTTTCCGTCAGGGATTCAAGCAGATCAAGCAGCCGGGCAATATCCGCCGGGTGCAGGCCGCTGGTCGGTTCATCTAAAATATAAAGCGTACTGCCTGAAGAAAATTTTCCCAGCTCAAGCGCGATTTTCAGGCGCTGCGCTTCTCCGCCGGAAAGCGTAAGCCCGCTTTGTCCAAGGGTCAGATAATCAAGACCGGCCCGGTTCATCAGGGTGAGTTTTTCCGCAAGACGCGGCCAGGCTGAAAAAAAGTTTTCTGCTTCGCCGAAAGTCATTTCCAGAACATCGGAAATATTTTTTCCCCTGAGTTTTACTTCCAGTACCTCGCTTTTATATTTTTTTCCGCCGCAGTTATCGCAGACTATATGCATATCGGGCATGAAATGCATTTCGATTCGCAGAGTACCGAGTCCCCGGCATTTATCGCAGCGTCCTTCGCGGGAGTTGTAGGAAAAACGGTTTTTACTGTAACCGCGCAGTTTGGCTTCGCCCAGCGAGGAAAATATCTGCCTGATGTCGTCAAAAGCTCCGATAAAAGTCGCCGGACTGGACCTGGCGCTTGCTCCGATCGGATCCTGATCAACATAATAAACGGTTCTGATACCCAGGGCTTCAACTTTTTTAAATTTTCCCGTATCTTTTTTGGCTCCCATGATTTTATTGGCCAGAGCCGGGTACAATATCTGATCCACCAGTGTGGATTTACCCGAACCCGACACTCCGCAGATCACGGTAAAGAGATTCTGGGGTATACTGACACTGATATTTTTAAGATTGTTTTCTTCTGCTCCGCTGAGCTTGATGAATTTTTTCCCCGGCAGTCTGCGCTGCTTCTTTTCCCGCAGGCTCTGCGCCTGTTGACCATAAACATACCGGGCGGTAAGACTTGTGCCCGATGAAAAATCTTTCTGAAATCCCTGAAAAACAACAGAACCGCCTTTTTGTCCAGCGCCTTCTCCCATTTCCAGAATATAATGCGCGCTGCGTATTACAGCCGGATCATGCTCAATGACCAGAGCGGTATTTTCCCTTTGTACGATTTTTTTTATGCTTTCTACCAGCCGCGCAGCGTCGTTATGATGCAGCCCGCTGGTCGGTTCGTCGATGATATAGGTTACTCCTGTCAGGCCGGAATCAATCTGCGATGAAAGGCGCAGGCGAGACTCCTCTCCGCCGGAAAGGCCGGGCATACTGCGGTCCAGGGAGAGATAACCGAGGCCGATATCGATCAGGGATTTAAGGCGCTCCCTGATTTCACCAAGCAGTTTGGCTGACGGCTCATGTGCAGCTAAGGTTTGATCGGAAAAAAAATCATACAGGCCCGTTACCGGCAGCGAGGAAAGATCAGCGATTGATTTTTGATTTATCAGGCAGGAAAGAGCCCAGGGGTTAAGTCTCTGCCCGCGGCATTTTCCGCATTCGGTTTTTTCCATAAAACCTTCAAGCTGCCTGCGTATAAATTCCGATTTTGTCTGTTTAAAACGCCTCTGGGCCTGGGTGATAATTCCTTCCAGCGCCCGGGTCTGTTTAACACTGAAATTTTCACTTTTATAGGAAAAATCGACTTTCTTTTCTCCTGTTCCGTAAAGCAGAATGTCAAGCTGTTTTGCGGTGAGATTTTTAAGGGGTTCGTCAAGTGTAAAATCTCCGAATTTGGCAAGAGCTCCCAGCCAGGTCATTATCCATTTTCCATTTGCTGAAGAAAAATATAAAACCGCTCCCTCGTTTAATGATTTTTCCATGTCAAGCATGCGCTTACCTGAAAATTTCATGGCTTTACCGGTTCCCCGGCATTCCGGGCAGGCGCCGGCAGGGTTATTAAAGGAAAAAAGACGCAGGGAAGGAGTTTCAAAAAACAGATTACAATCCGGGCAGGAATATTTCTGGGAAAAAAAAAGTTCCTTCCCGGGGCGGCGTACCAGCACATAGCCTCCGGAAAGAGCAAGACTGTTTTCCGTATCTTCAGCTAATCGTTCTTTATGTCCGCTGTTCATTACCAGACGATCGACAATTACATTTATATCATGCGCCTGTTCTTCCGCCAGTTCCGGAAGATCTTCGGCCAAATAGGTGTTTCCGTCTATTTCAAAACGCAGATAACCTTTTTTTATCAGGGAATCAAGCACACCCCGGAAATTTCCCCGCCGTTTTTTTACCACAGGCGCAAGTATCTGGATTTTTTCTCCCTCCGGCAGTGAGCGGATTTCAGATATTATGCGATCCAGAGGCGCTGCACTGATCATGCGTCCGCAGCCGGGGCAATGAGCCTGGGCCTGATTGGCAAAAAGTACGCGCAGCAGATTATAGATTTCGGTTACGGTTCCCACGGTGGAACGTATACTGCCTGAGAGCTTTTTCTGTTCAATGGCAATGGCCGGAGAAATACCGGTGACAGATTCAACATGCGGCTTTTCAATCTGGCTGGAAATCTGTCTTGACTTAAGTGACAGGGCTTCTAAAAATTTACGGTTAGCTTCATTGTAAAGCACATCAAACGCAAGGGTTGATTTACCCGAGCCCGAAGGCCCGGTAATTACCGTAAAATGCTCCCGGGGAATCCGGGCGCTTATGGATTTAAGATTATGTTCGCAGGCTTTGCTAATATTGATAAAGCGCATTTTGAACTTATTTAAAAAAGCCTAGGGATTATTGGCAAAACAATACTATTAACATATTTATAAAAATTTTCTTTTTATAAAATACAGTATTTTTTCTGCTGATGTTATTGCTGACATCACATCACTTTCATCAGGTATTAAACATTCTCCCGGATACCGGAATTCTGCCGCGAAAGGACTTAAAAAAATTACATCTTTTTTTAAAATAAAAAACTCATGATCAATAGCGCTGCAGGCATCAAGAAGCGGTTTGAGATGATGAGTTTTTTCAATTTCTCGTTTGTGATAAACTAAAAATGCTTTAAGCGCTTTTTCAGCGCATTGCTGCGTGTGATAAACAGAAGTGTCAAGCAAGTTAGAATTGCTCTTAAGCATTACGGCTGCCTGTAAATCATGTTCAGCCTTGATCAGCCATTCCTCATGCGGCATCATAGATTTTTATTCCTCTGTTTTCGATTTTATGCTGCAGCGACGAAGGATGTGCAGCTCTCAAAAAAAAATCTGTTTCAGTATAGACATGAAGATCTACTGTTTGTTTAATATCCCATAAAGCCTCAATACCCTGATAAACCCGTTTATAGGGTTTAGCGCTGCTTTCTTTAATAATAACTGCAATATCCAAATCGCTATCGATACCAGGCGTTCCCCATACATAAGAGCCGAAAATATAAATTGCCTTGGGAAAATAAATATTTTTTAGACGTAATTTTATCTCATCTAATATTTTTTTTTGAATATTTAAAGATGACGGTATAATTTTTTTTTTTATCCTGGTCATATATTTCTCCGGTTTTAAAGCGTTAAAATTAAAAACTAAAATTTAATATTAATATCTGCCTTTCTTCTATCAGGGCTGCTGCAGTTTTATTTCCACCGCCCGGTAATATATATATTGTCTCAGGGCTTTTTCATTTTTGACAGTCTTGAATATGGAATTATTATTATATATATTTTCTGCAAATTTTGCCGAATTGGTCTGGCGGAACTCGTTAATATCAAAACGCCCGGAAATTTTTGTGATGATATAATCTATTTCGCGGCGTAAACTATCGCGCGCTGCTCCGATTTTCATATTCCACTGCTCGTGCAGGGCCCCAATCATTTTTTCCAGTTCTTCAGGATTATTGGCAATGGGCGCAATTTCCTTCAGAGTCTGTTTGTGAGAACGGCTGTGGGATGAAGCCTTGGGTTTGACAACAGCAGTATGAACCGCGCTGTGTTTTCTGTTTTTTATTTCCTGCAGCTGTTTTTGGGCCATGGAATAAAGATATTCATAATCGGGATGATTCTGATATTTTTCCAGAAAAATAGAGATTTTTTTCGGTTCATGCAGGGAACGCAGTTCATACAGCAGGGCATCGGCCTCGTTAAGCTCTCCCAGCCTGCGGGTAACCGATGATAATTTTTTTCTGCCGAAGGAAAAAATCGAGCCTAAAGCGCCAAAAAACCAGAAAATTATTCCAAGCAGCGGATTGGAGCTGTCGTCCGCGGCATCAAAAAAACCTTCAAACAGGCCGCTTTTCTTGCCGCGTTTTTTTATACGGCGGGATGCGGCTTTGGCATTCTGCTTCATACTGGCGTAATCCAGCCCGAAAATATCGGCAAACTCTTTTAATAAAAACTGCCGGTTCTGATAAAGTACATCGTCAATAAAAATTTTTATTTTTTCGGCCTTTTCTCTGGGCGAATATGAATTTAATACCAGATTACTGTTCTGCAGGCCATATTCTTCATAATCAAATTTGGAGGGAAAAAGAGTGTCTACCAGAATTTCCATCCCGTTAGATTTGCGGATAGTGTCAATAATAGAAAAAAGACGTTTAAAATAGCCGCTTAAATCATCTTCGGTAATTTTTAACTGGCTGCGCTTTGGAATTTTTTTGGGATTTTGCGACCATAAAATTTCCAGTTTTTTCTGCAGGCGCGCTCCTTCACGTATAATTTCAGCGCTGAACACGTCTATCAGCCGCCAGCGGTGACAGTATTCGGGAATGGAATCACGGTCAATACGTAAAACCTCAAAACCGATGGAGTTTGCTTCCTGAACTTCGCTCATAAGCCCCATCATGGATCTGATTTCCTCGGCTGAATATTTTTCGCCGATAGTCTGCTTGCGGGAAAAATCGCGGAACTGCCTGATTTCATCCATGCTTACGGTACGATAGAGAGTACGTCCGCTTTCATCACGCTCTTTGGGATTAAGCAGCAGCTGGTTAAATAACGCCTTTACATCGGATTTTTTGTTTTTTTCATGTAAATCCTGGTTGGTAGATTCAAGAAAAACATTAAAAAGATAATAATAAAGCAGGCAGGCAGCCTGGAAAACATAATAGAGCCGGTCGGACTTGTTGAGCAGTGTAAACAGCAGGGTTTCTTTTAGTACAAAAGCCCATTTGTAGCAATTTTCATTTTTTAAATCCGGGCCTTCGGGGGTACCTATAAAATACATCTGCTCAAACATTTTTTTAAAATTCTGTTCTGGAGATGAAATACCGGCGCTTTCTTTTTTTTTATAGCGTTTTTCATATTCCCGGCTTACCGAATTAATCAGGGCTTCATTATAATGACGGCTGATGCAGTCAAGAATGATTTTTTTAAAAAAACCGTTAAAATCATTTTCATAATAAATCAGAATATCAAAAGGTTCGATTCCCTTTTCATTAAAATCAAGCCGGAACAGATTGCAGCCGTCGGGGGATTCTGAATGCCTGATGCCCAGTTCGTTAAGCCGCAGGGTATTCAGCAGATTATCGATATTTTCTTCGGGCTTGAGATTCAGATGTCTGGTTAAATCAGCAGTTCCGGCAAAATGGTTATTTTCACCGATTTGCGCAGTAGTGCGGTAATAATTCCGTAAAAATTCCCTGAGATCGGAATAGAGCAGGGAAGATACCCGCTGCCCCTTGTTTTTTAATACAATAATATTAGGAGTTTTCTGATCAGCAGCCAAGGATCTGATGATGCAATAATCCCTGGCTGCCAGATTGGAAAAAAACTGGCGCAGTTTGGCTCTGACATTTCCGCCGATAGTAAGACCGCTGATGCCTAGTTCCAGTACATAATCTGAAAGTTTTTCAAAATCGATAATTGCATTTTTTATTTTTTCGGCAGAATAAACGCAGATCTCGTGCCAGAGCCTGTAATCAACATCAAAAAAACCCAGGGAACTGGCAATTTCATCGCGCTCTTTGGTATAAACCGGCTGCGTATAATCCGGCGGGGGAATAACTTCTTTAACGGCAGATGGAATTATTTCTTCCCGCGTTTCTTCCATGACCGTTCTTTACCTGATATCCCGCGGATCAGTAAGTCTGCCGGTAAGAGCGGATGCGGCTGCAGCAGCCGGACTTACAAGATGTACCATTCCGCCTTTACCCATGCGCCCGCGGAAATTACGGTTAGTAGTGGAAGCACAGACCTCGCCTTCAGCCAATACCCCGGCGCTCATGCCCAGACAAGCCCCGCAGGTAGGATTAATAACGCAGAAACCGCTGTTCATAAAAATTTCAAGCAGACCCTCTTTAAGCGCAGCGGAATATACCGCCGGCGTGGCAGGAGAAACAATTCCCCGTACGCCCGGGGCTATCTGTTTTTTTTTAAGAAATCCGGCAGCTTCCCGTAAATCTTCAATTCGTCCGTTGGTGCAGGAACCGATATATACCTGATCAATTTTAACATCATTCATCTCTCTGATATTTTTAACCTGATCGGGTTTATAGCCGAAAGTAACCTTGGGTTCAATTTTATCGGCATCAACACTGACTGTTTTTTCATAATTTGCATCAGGATCCGAACGCCAGACGGAAAAGGCTTTATCTGCAGCTTCTATGTTTTTATATTCATTTTTAATAAAAGGCCAGAGATATTCTGCGGTAGTTTTATCAGGCTCACAGATTCCGCAGGTAGCCCCGGCTTCAACAGCCATATTGCTTAAAGTCATACGCGCTTCCATGGAAAGGGCAGTTACGGCCGGGCCGGAAAATTCTATCACCCGGTTGGTAGCGCCGTTTACCGTAAGCAGACGTATTATTTCAAGAATAAGATCTTTGGCATAAACATATTCGCCAAGCTTGCCCCTGACATCTATCCTGATGGTTATCGGACGCTCCAGCCTGCATACGCCTTTCAGAATACCAACAGCCAGATCAGTAGATCCGATACCCGCGGAAAAAGCGCCGAAAGCTCCATAAGTACAGGTATGGGAATCGCCCATGATAACGGTAAAACCCGGTCTGATAAAACCTTTTTCGGGAAAAAGTGCATGACATACGCCGTTTTTGCCTATATCAAAAAATTCAATACCGTGGCGGTTTGCCCAGTCGCGCAGTACTTTACCCTGAGCTGCCGATTCCGAATCTTTGGCTGGAGTAACATGATCGATTACCGCCTTGATTTTATTTTTATCGAACACACGGTCTTTACCCCGGGCTGCAAGATCATCAATAGCCAGGGGTGTGGTTATTTCGTGGCAAAAAACTCTATCAAGATTGATTACCGCATTTTTTTCATCAATGCTTTCTCTAATATGCGCTTCAAATATTTTTTCTGCAATTGTTTTACTCATAGCGAATCCCGGGAAAAATTTCGATAGGACTATTATATAATTTAAAATATATTTTTGCAAAAAGTCTTTTTAGATTATATGTTTTTATTTAGAAAAAATCTTATCGGGTTTGTCAAAGTGATTGTTTTTATATCAATCCGGGTAATTCAACAGGCGCAGTGTCCGTAACGGACCTAATCTCCCAAATATAAACACGCCCAAACAGATCAAATCTCAACTCCTTACAAATTCCCACTTGTCATTTTTTTAACAGTGGGAATTTATGAGATAAATATTTCCACATTAAAGCAAAAAACCGGAATTTTTATGCTCTCAACTCTCTTGGCGAAAAAAAGGTTTTATCAGAAAATATCATGAAATAAATGATTGATGAAAAGAAACGGATTCTGCTCAATAATATATACGGCGTTGATATTGACCCGCAGACGGCTGAGATTACAACTTTAAGAAAGATTACCGCCAGGCTGTCGCGCAGCCTGTTTTTTCAGATATTGTTTTTAATCCGCCTGTTTAAGACGATTTTCAATATATTCCCGGTACTGCTCCAGGCCGGGATTAATTCCATACCGGTATATAAATTGCTTAGCCAGTTCACAGGAAAAAATTGCTTTTTGATAATTAAGCGGAACGCGCCGGCAGAATTGTCTGATACCTGCGGCCGAGAGCAGGGAACGTGGCACATAGGACTGAAAAATTTTTTCTGCAAATTTTTTATTTTCAAACAGATTACTGCCGGATATATCGGTATTGATGCGGTTTATTTTTTCGCTTAATAAATCGCTCAGTTCGGAAAAAGGTTTTCCGGTATTCTGATGTTCCCGCCACAAAATTTCAAATTCCAGTCTGCTGTTTTCACGTATTTTATCAATTATTTCGTTTATATATTTTTTTCTGAATTCAGGAACCGGTTTTTCGGGATTAACAATCATGCGCGCGGAATATTCCTGATCGGTAAACGCCAGTCCGGAGAGCACTTCATAGGAAGATGATGTCACCCCCCCTTTGTTGGTTGAGCTGTCTTTAAAAAGAATAACGCCTTTTTCCTCGAGTTTCAGACGCGCTTCCGGAGTAATAAACAGGTTGGCACCTTCTACAATATATTTAAAAACCGGCGTGCCGTTTTTATCAAGTAATTTTTGCCAGGTGGTAATATCTATTGAGCGGGGACGGCCGCCGCAGGGCACAAAAAGATCAGCTTTGGCCAGCGGATTTAAGTGAAAGGTATTGCGGAAGGATTCTCCATTTGCCGCAATACTGCCGTCAGGTAATTTAACATTTTTATCTGTAATCAGTACCAGAAATCCTTTTCGGCTTAACTTGTTTTTGTTAAAAAAACTCACCGTCCGGCGTTTTTTGGCCAGGCGTATCAGTTCGGGCCGGTTAATTCCGTCCGGATCATAAAGCACGCCGCTGCCGTCAATAACCCCGATGGTTTTATCCCTGGAAAAAAGTATTTCATTGCTGCCTAAATCCCCATCCGGGCCGCCGGTTTGTATTTTGGAGATATTTTCTTCTTTTTCACCGGTTTTTTTCAGAATTTGCATTACATATTCATGTACGCTGTTTGTGGTCATTCCATAATCAATATGGGATATACCCCCTAAGCGGCTTGATTTGCCGGTAGTAAATCCTTTCCAGTATTTATAACCCCGTATCCGTGCCCTTTCACACGCCCAATCCATAAGTTCGGCGCTGCCTTCATCCGGCCCCAGAAAGAGTACCTCTTCCCTGAAATTAACTATATATTTTTGATCTCTTACAAGAATCAGATCAAGAATACTGTCTACATAACGCTTGAATGCCAGTTCTCCGTCACTGCGGCTGCAGCCGTAATCAAGCAGAATAACTCCCTTGGAACCGCCTTCGGCTATATCCTTATTTTTTAATTGCTGGGTGGCTGCCAGACCGTAGCCTTCTTCGTAAACACTGTCGGAATTATCAAGATATTTATCAGGGTTGGGAGATAAAATAATGCGTATTCCTCCCCGGGCTATATCCTGAAACCTGGTATGAAAACCGGTAAAATTCGAACCGGAAATATAAATAAGCCCGTAGGGAATATTTACATAGCCGCTGGTTTTTAAAAAAGCGGCGTTTAATTTAAAAGCAGCAGCGCTTTTACGGGGCAGAAAGAAATTTGTACAGATAATATTATCGATAAAAAGAATGGCGTATTGAAAAATAATCTGTTCGGCTTTGGTAACAACATTTTCTTCAATCAGCAGATCAAGATCCCTGCGCACTTTAATATTTGCGGACTCACGGTTGCGGGAAAAAGGATTAAAGCGCAGCATGAATAATTTGAGCAGGCTGGCCCGGATTTCGGAATAAGTGATCAGCGTGCGCTGAATAAAATCATGCGAAAAAGCGTCTTTATCAAGTTTGCGCTGCAAAAAAGAAGTAATAGACAGCAGCCGTTCATTTCCGGCCAGACCTTCCTTGAGCAGTTCCAGGTGAGGGGTACGGGCGGAAATAAACTGATGGATAAACTGAACCAGCGCGTTGGTAAAAAGCGTTTCCTGAACTCCGCATTTTTCCTGATCATACAGTTTCCCGATGAAATTATCGGGGATTAAAAATAAATTGTTCAATTCGCTTTCCAGGTTTTGCGCTCCGATTTTCAGGAATTGCTTTTTCGGGCAGTAAAGTGAATAAATAAAAGCAGTCTGAAGACCGTTCGCCGTTACAAGATATTTCCGGTCTATTGTTATGCCATAATTGATAAATAATTTTGAAATTCGGGAAAAAAGGCAGGTTCCGGACTGCAGCCAGGAAATCATTATACGCTTCTCGCCGGTTGACGGAGCATCCGAAATGCTGATTTCGATATTCTTGCCGCTTTTTATTCTTAACCGGTAAAACTTCTCATATCGTTCAATGGCAGCCCTGGTTTTTTTTGCTAAAAAAGCCGGGTGTATGCCTTCTTCAACCGCCTGGGTTTTTTCAAAAAAATTAATAATGTACAGAATGATGCCGGAAATAGTTTTGTATACGGAAATACTGCAGGTATTTTTTTCCAGCAGTTTTTCTATTTTGGCTTCAATACCGCTGGTCTGCGTGCTGTTGCCTATTATTACCAGACCGCTTGCGGTACGGTATTCTACGAAAAAGAAATCATTTTGTTCACGGCACAACTCGGTTTGAATCTCATAACTGCGGTTAATTATGATATGATTGGCGATTTCCGCAGGGGACAAGGTAAGAAAATAATACTCGGGAAGCCCGGCCTGCGTAAGCCACCAGAGCATTTCCTGCAGTACGCGTTCCTGGGAAAAATCTACCAGGACGGAAAGCGCATTCTGTTTGTTGATCTGCCGGTAGATTTCTTCAAGCCGGTCAATAGTAAAAGATACCTTCGTACGCGAAGCAATAAACTGCAGAATAAAATTCCTGGGATTCAAAATAATATTTTCAATATCAGCGGTTTTCCGGGCGGTCAAAAAATTCCCGGGACCTGATCGATCGGGATTTTTTTCCAGCAGCCAGTACATACGGGCTAAAATAATTTTTTCTTCCAGAAACGGATGTTCTGCGCAAATGGTTTTAAAAAGTTTATTCAGTTCCGCAGCGCTGAAAGCAGATATCCGGGAAAGTCTGTTTAATACCGATTCCGGAGTTTCCGCTCTAACACTGTCAGTCTGCGCTGTTATAAATTTTTTTTTACCGGCAGGAGTTCTGTGGCTGTTCATTTTTTGCCTCCCTGAAAAATTTATTTATAAGGGACAATGCCAGCTTATAATATTGTTTTCTGTCCGCAAAGGCGGTCGCGAAACGCGCCGAAGCTTCCAGAAAACAGTATTATATGCCGGTCTTGTCAGACAAAAAATATTCCCATTGCCCTCTAAGAGGGCGGTGGGGTATTGGTCCTGCCTCAATATGTCCTTGCGGACCAACGTGAAACATTTTCATAGTTTCGGGTGTCCCACAGGGGCATGACGACTCCCTGGAAAATACCGTCTTCTAACGGTAAATTCGCTTAAAAAATCAATTTAAAGGGTTTCACGCAGAGGCCGCGGAGCCCGCGGAGAGCTTAATCAACCTTGAGGTTGGTCTCTGCGAACTCTGCGCTCTCTGCGAGATACATATTTTCATGGTTTCGGGTGTCCTGTGGACATGACGACTCTTTCGGCATTTATCCGGCATAATGTATCAATCTGCTGCGGAGAAAATTTTAGGGTATTTTTTAAAAAATGCGCACAATCCGCAAGAGTAAAAGAAGATCCGACCAGGCATTTTTTTGACGGATTATGAAGATAACCGTTTTCCTCTAAAATTATATCATTGCCAAGAGAATTATACTGTCCGGGAGGCATTCCGGCAATAGGAGAGGCGTCACTGACAATTATCACATTTTCAATTCCTTTTAAATTAATAATACCTTTGATCAGATAAGGCGGTAAATGATGCCCATCGGCAATAAGCATGGGAATCAGCCCGGGGTGCAGTAATCCGTTTATCAGCGGATTATAATGGCGATGTACTTCATTAGGCATGCCGTTTCCCAGATGCGTCAGGGTTTTTGCCCCGGCCTGATAAAGCCGCTCCAGGTCGCTATAACCGGCAAGCTGATGTCCCAGAGAAACAATGATTCCCATTTTCACGGCTTCGCGGCAAAATGCTTCCGCTCCGTGCAGTTCTGCCGCTATGGTAAGCAGAATGATTTTCCCTTCAGCCAGGTCATTAAGCTCTTTAAGATAATCCGTATCGGGTGTGGAAACCCACTCCGGATTATGCGCTCCGACTGCACCTGCTGACGGGGAAATAAAAGGACCCTCAAGATGAATCCCCGGAATCTTGTTTTTAAAATATGGTTCGTTTATCAAAGCAGCCAGGCGCGGAAGATTTTTTTTATAATTCCCGCGCGCAGAAGTAATTACTGTGGGAAGAAACGCACCTGCTCCTTTTTCCAGATAGGAATTAAACGCCAGTCTGATATTGTCTGTTGTTTCATCTGCAGAGCTGAACTCAATTTTTAAGTAACCGTTTACCTGCAAATCAAAATAATTATGTGTCATTTTAATTTTACAGAAGGCTCCTTTCCGTAAGTGATCACTGCCGGCTTACCGCTGTTGGTAATGGAAAGCCGCCCGGCTTCCATTACCAGTTCATTGTAATAACTGTTGGCCGGAGTGGCAAGTATGCCTGCCTGATCGATTTTTTGTATTATTTCCCGGCGGCCGTCAAGATCTGAACGGGCATTTACTTCATTCACGCAGTTCAACAATTTTTGTATGGATCTGTATCCGTAACCGACCGGCTCCAGACCGTCGCCTCCGTACTCCACGTATTTAAAATAATCAGGACTGGGTTCATTATAATAAGTATCGCCGGGCTGAGTACCTTTTTTCAGCAGGGAATATTTTATGCCTCGGTATTGATCCTGATGAAACAGATAACCTGCGTCTTTTTCGCCCCTGCACAGCATCTGCAGGCCCTGGGTATTACCGCCAGGAGCAATATCAGGATATCCCATGGCATTCTGCACATTCAGACAGGCACCGTTGTTCCAGATAACCCGTCCGTCGGTATAGAGATAACCTTCTTTCCCGTTAGGGTATTTATTGATAATACCGTAAACGGAAATTTCCACAGGCAGCAGTCCGGTAATAAAATGCACCTGATCGATATAATGGCACCCTACATAACTGAACATATCGGAGTTTTCTTTGGTACACCAGTTCTGAAAATTGGAATTACGGTAATACCAGGGTTCCACCATGGTAGCCTGACCCAGCATGAATTCTCCAAAATCGCCGCTTCGGTAATGTCGCCTGGCCATTAACGCCCGATCATCTGAGCGTTTATGATATTCAATACCGGTGAACAGACCTTTTTTAAAAGCCAGTTCTTCTATTTCTCTGGCTTCTTTATATTTCAGCACCAGCGGTTTTACGGTAATTACATGCAGATTACGGCCAAGCGCTTCTTTAATGGCATTATAATGCAGCTGATCCGGCAGGGCAATAAAAGCTATGCTGCCGGGGTCTGCCTGGTCAAGTACTTCTTTATAAAGATCGGGAAACGGTTTGTCAAGCGGTTCTCTGGTAAAATCGGGAAAAGATCTGAAAGAAAACCCCGGGAAAGCGGTTTTTATACTTTCCGATTCCGCCAGACGTTTAAGCGGTTCGCCGTTAAGAGCGCATACGGAAATATCGCTGATTACGCCGATGCGTTTCAGCTGATAAAGAGACGGGAGTATCTGGACTTCAGTGATCATACCCCCGCCGATCACAATTACCTGCGGTTTATTTATCATGCCGTATTCCTTATCCGAGTATTTCTGTACAGGCTTCATCAAGTACCGATATTCCTTCCAGCAGGGCATCTTCATTAATAATCAGAGGCGGAGCAATTTTTATACACGAGCTTTGTATTCCAACCGGGGCAAACATCAGCAGACCTTTCTGAAAGCATTTTTCATTGATATTAAGAGCCAGCTCGGGGTTCGGATCTTTAGTGCCGGACTTGACTGCCTGAATCCCTGCAACCAGCCCTCGGGAAAAAACATGCCCGAGGGTATCCGGGTGTTTTTTACATATTCCCTCTAATTTTTCCTTTAAAATTATCCCTAATCGGGCAGCGTTTTCCGCAAGTTTTTCTTCTTTAAGAATTTTTATATTGGCCAGGGCTGCGCTTACCGGCAGAGGAGAAGCGGAATGGGTGGATGTCATGGAACCCGGGGCGTACAAATCCATAATATCTTTTCTTCCGATTACTGCTGAAAGCGGCAAACTGGAAGTAATACCTTTACCGCAGCAGATTAAATCAGGCGTCAGATCATAATGCTCATAGCAAAACCACTTGCCGGTACGGCCGAAACCGGACTGTACTTCATCCATAATTATCAGTATATCATGCTGTCTGCAGAATTTTCCCATTTCCCGGGCATAATCATCCGGAAAAAAATGCGGACCTACACCCTGATAAGATTCGGACATAACTGCGCAAATTTGTTCCGGGTTGATATTGCGTTCCCTGATCTGTTCCAGAAAAGCGCTGAATGAGATTTTGGTATTACGGTATCCGTCAGGAAAGGGAATAACGGCAAAATCTGGATCAATATTGACAATCCATTCTTTAAGCCCGGGAAGCCCTCCTGCCATCTGCGCTCCCAGTGTACGTCCGTGAAAGGCATGTTCAAAAGTAATTATAATATTTTTTTTTCTTCCGTATTTTTTATGTCCGTAAGTACGGCTCAGTTTGATGGCATTTTCTGTAGCTTCAGAACCTGTAGACAATAAAAAAGTGGAATAATTTTCAGGCTGGGGTGACAGATTGGTAAGTATTTCGCACAAAGCAGCTCTTTTTTCATGCACAAATACATAGGTCCCCAGAAGCCCCCGATCGATTTCTTCTTTAAGAGCTTTACGGATTTCTCTGCGGCCATGACCGGCATTGGCCACCAGCACGCATGATGACCAGTCGAGCCATTTATTCCCCCAGCGGTCAAAAATATAAATGCCTTCGGCATGATCCCAGATTACAGGAGGCTGTCCCATCATGGATTGCGGTTCAAATTGTTTAAGTTTGTTAAAAATTTCCAGACTTTCCGGTACCGGTAATTTGGTTTTAATAATTCTATGTCTGGTTTTTACTGCCGGCACAGCAGCGGGTTCAAGATTGTATTTGGCCATTTAATAGCTCCTTCTAATAAAATTTTATAATTTTTAAAACTTAGTTTAGACTATATACAATGTATAGTATAATCTATTTTTACAGATTTTGCAAGAAAATTTTATTTTTTTTAAATATAATATTATGCGATAATTACCCGATGGACACATTTAATCCGCAGCAGATAAAAATTGAAAACTCGCGTCTGCTTCTTCAATATGTTCAAAAACGCCGCCAGACCACCAGGGCGGAACTGGCGCGGCTTTCCGGACTTACCCGCGCAACAGTTTCGTCAATTGTTGATGATTTAATCTCCAGAGGGTATTTGGCGGAAACCGGTTACGGCCCTTCCAGCGGAGGAAAAAGACCCACAATGCTGCAGCTTGATACTTCCAGCATTCGTTTTTTAGCAGTGGATTTTTCCGGATTAAAAACCATCAAGACTATACTTTCTGATTTGCAGGGCCGCATCTGCGATCAGAAAATAATCAGTCTGCAGCCCGATAAAGCGCTTGCGCAGATAAATGATCTCATCATGTTTTATGCCGAAAAAAACCAAAAATCTCTGCAGGCGGCTGTACTGCCGGTACGCGGAATTCTGACATTAAACCGGCGGGGTATTGCTGAAGATTTATTCCCGGCTAT
>Ga0154543_1372_pt2 | contig 18749 bp, 13 predicted proteins | sample RifGroF1_FD_105686 | JGI IMG/M metagenome (GOLD analysis project Ga0154543, IMG submission 105686) | Spirochaetes bacterium GWF1_41_5
ATATTGAAGAATTCCTGCAGATACCTGAAATGGATCTGGTTATGATTTGTGTACCCCAGTTTGCCCACGCGGAGCTCGCCTGCCGCGCCTTCGCTGCCGGTAAAGATATATTTCTGGAAAAACCCATGGCCCGCAATATTGCCGAATGTGACTCTATTTTGGCAGCGCGCGATAAAGCAGGCAAGGAATTATTTATGGGTTTTAATTTACGAAATCACTCTGTTTGTCTGAAAATCAAGGAATTGCTCTCTTCCGGCATAGTCGGAAAACCGCAGACTATTGTCTGCACGGATTTTTACAGCGGCGGTATGACTTATTTCCGGCGCTGGCACAGATTAAAAAAAAATTCCGGCGGCCTGATAGTAGAGAAAGGATGCCATTCACTTGATCTGCTGAACTGGTTCATGGACAGCCGGCCGATATTGGTCGCCAGCCTCGGCGGGCTTGATGTTTACCTGCCAAAAAGCGAAGCAGCCTCTAATTGCCGGAATTGCAAACTGGCATCGCAATGTCAATATTTCGTGGATGTTTTTGACAAACAGCACAAGGTAGACGAATGGGGGCATGACCCTGATGAATTCGATTTGTGTATCTATAACTCTCCCAAGGATACATTTGATAATCATATGGTTTTAATCGAATACGCCAACAGCTGCCGCGCAACATATATAGAAAGTTTTGCCAGCAGAGTTACAGGTAAAAGCGGCAGGCAGTTTATTATTAACGGTCCGCAAGGACAGATTTGGGCAGATTTGAGTATCAATAAAATAACAGTCTATTTTAATCACGCTTTGGGGGAAGTAAAGGGTCAAAGCTGCGAATATTTTTTCCCGGAGGAATCAGGCAGCCATGGCGGAGCAGATATACGCCAGCTGCATTATATTATTGACTGCCTTTACGGGCACAGGCAAAACAAACTCTTTGGCGAAATCGGGCGGGAAGCGGTACTGGTGGCGCAGGCTGCGGAAAAAGCAGCTTGTGAAAAACGGCTAATCAATATCAGTAACGGTAAACTCTCCCATAATGCGTGAAAGTGCAGCCCGATAATTTTTATTTTGATGTAAATTCTTACTATTTGGCAGTGTTATAAATTACCAGGCACTGAAGTAGTCGCGCAAGACTTCCTCGGAAGAATTTACCGCGGTTTTTTGCAAAAAAACCGGGACTTTTTGTTACTATAACGCTTGACATTTTTATTTTAACAGACTAAATTTTCCTATCCTTTTTTAAAAAACGGAGTTATATATGCGGAAGCTTGTTATTATCATTGCCGGATTAGTCTTGATTTTAGCATCTATGCTTTTTTCTGATTCTACACTCTACAATTCCACAGAGAGATTGTTTTTCAGCGAGAGCGATTATCTTCGTTATGCAAGGTATATGAACGCTATTGATAAGTCCTTTATTGACGGCGGCTATACCATGGATTTTGCATCAGGTATCGGTCTTTTTAGCATTTCCGGCGCTCTCAAAGCCAGAGCTTTTATTCCATTTTTACATGTATTTTACACAGGCGCACAAAATCTTACCTATATTGAAGAACGACAGGATGCGGATGTAGGCCTTACCGTAACAAAATATACCAGTATGGGCATGGAGACCATAACAACCAACACTAATACCAGCGGTGAGATAAAAAAAGTCTACGATAAGCCCGGGGATATCATGCATTATTTCGGCGGGATTGCGGGTTTCAACATAAAAAAGAATAAAGTCAGTGTAGCTGTTAATGATTATTTCCGCATGTATTATGACAGAGATGATTACAATTTTGATAAGACCGATAATGAATACCTGGTAAATGCTCAGGGTTTTACCAACAGTGGTACAAATTACTGGGCTGAGCTGTATAGATCGGATAATTACTCGGACAGCAGTTCTACCTGGACAGTGCCTCTCAATTCCTATAAAGACGGTCTCAGGCAAATTACTGCTGTTGATTATAAAAATAATAATATTATTTATAATAAGATCAGCTTGGCAGCCCAGTTCTCCTTTCTTAAAGCGTACGCATCAGCTGATCTTATTATAAATAACTTCTACACGAATAACTATTTTTATATAAAGTCCGAAAGCTCCATATCCAACAGGCTTTCTCCCGCACACAGTATTGACAAGCTCTTTATCCAGAGTTATGAATGTGAAGGCAAGACATTCACTGCCATATCAGGCAATAATGCTTCCTCTACCTTTGCGCAGGAGGGAGGCCTGAATGTTGACCTGATTGGCGGTATTGACCTTAATTTTGTAAAAACAGCGAATTTCGGCGCAAGCTTCGGTTATACTATTTACCATTTCCGCGATCATAATCTGACTGTAAGCAGAAAAGAGTTCCAGGAGTTTCAGCGCGGCGCTGAAATATCCAATACTATTATTGCAGCAAAGCTTCATGAATTTTGGAAACTTGAAGATACCAATTATATGCCAGGCTGGAGCTCATCGCAGTATTACGGTATTCTCAATACTAACTTTACCTTCAGCAGTAATGTTTCTATGACGAGAATTTACCGCGGTACGCCGCGTAATATATCCGCAGGTCTGGATATTGAAAAAGTAGTTACTATTGACGATGTTGAAATTAATATTTTTCCTGCATACGGATTCAATTATAAAAAAAGCGAATACAGGGATGATACAACAACAGAGTCCTTTTATACGGGTGATATCAGTGTAATCGGGGTCTATACAAATATCAATCCATATCCCCAGCATACCAACCATCTTACTTTAAACCGCACAGAGCATGTAGTAATGACTGCCTACGGTGACGAAATAAAGTATACAGGCATTTCCCACAGCATAAGCCTGCCTGTTGCGGCAAAAGTTACCATTACTGAAAAAGTACAGATTTTTGCAGGCGCCAAGGTACAGTTTACATTTACGTCATACAAAATCGAAAGGGAAAAGGGTCAGGATGTATCAAAAACCGAAATTACATTAGGCTCAAAAAACAATCCTGAACAGATAGCGCAGGAGATCATTACCCGCAGGCCAATTACAAAATTAACAGAGACAGGCAAATATTATACTATTACCAAAAGCGGCGGTCTCGGGGTCCGCTTCCTGCCAAGGAAGAACCTGGCTTTGGGTGTTGGATTTACTGTGCAGAATAACGGTACGGTAAATGTGAGTACTGATGTAACAAAACGGTTTTAATTAATAAATACAGGATACCTTTTATGAAAAGGATAAAAAAAATATTATTGAACGCATCAGTACTGCTGCTTTGCTTGGCAGCCCTGGCGCAGGGAAAAACAAGTTACGACAAGGGTTCTGACGGTATTTACAAGGATACTGCTGATTATGCTGATGATCTGAAAAAGCCGTGGAGTGTAAAAAAATCCATGCTTTATTTCGGTTATGAAAGCGCTCCGGAACTCATGGCTTCGCTGAACCTGGCAAAGATTCTTACTCCCTATATCAAATTGCGATACAATACTTTAGCTTACAATCCTCTTACCCAGTACAGCAATTTTCAGCAGGATAGCGGGTATATCATTAGCACAGCACGCTGGACCCAGCCTGCATCATCAGTAATTATTAGCGAAACGACAAATACCCAGAATTACATCAACTCCAATATGATGGAGCCGTATTATCTGCGGCAGTCTTTTACAGGGATAGGCGGCCTTGCTATTAATATCGGTAAATTTAGCCTGGGTGCCTATAATTCCTATACCCGGAATATAACCAATTACCGGGAAGCAATGACAGCAACTAATATCCAGCATGGTGATACATATATCTGGAATGGAGTGCCTTGGGCAGTTAATACATATACAACTGCTGTCAATAATATTAATGGTATGACTCTTGCCGGTAAAGCTTATAATTTCAACGGCAACAGGATGATAACTCTTAAAAACCGGGGCGATAATACTTCCTGGGAAAACATAGCCGGGGCTTCGTTAAAAGTGTCTTTTGTTGACATTTTCGGGCAGTGGGCCTATAAAAAAAATCTCGGATTTTCCGAAGACTATATGGAATTAAAAACAGTGAGTGTAATTAGTAACACGAACTTTATTCCGTATGAGCATGAAACTCACACTTTTGATTCTTACTTTGACGATACTGTCATTCAAAAAGGCAAACTGTCTTCCGACAATCCTTCCCAGGCATTTATGCAGGAAGCAGGTACGCACAGCAAATGGATTGCAGGAGCTTTTATTACTCTGGTTTCCAACTACGAAGTGGGCGGGTATTATGCCTGGACTGAACATAATCCATCTAAAAAGGGACTAAGGGAAGAACTCACCGAATACCAGGTTTTCAGCGCAGGATCGCAGATTCTGTCAGGAGCCGCTGTAATGAATTCTATCCCTGCAACTTCGCCTGTATGGACCAATTATCCGGGCAGTACTGTTCAGAAGGATGAATATGTCTATTATTACAGCAATTACCTTAAAACCAGGAGCTATACCCGGATAATGGACAGGGAAGCGCATGCATATATAAAAATAAAAATACCTTTCCCGGGAGGGGAAGTGGGCATTTATCCCAAGTACACGCTTAACATAAAGAAATGTACTGTTACAAACAATATCAGAATTGCCGAATACATCGAATTAAAATACTCTCAATCCCCTGCAATAGACTACCAGCTCGATTCCCTGAGAGCATATCCGGGCAGCGGAATTGACTGGTCGCAGACTGTTCATACGGTTGCAATCCCGATCGGCGGCAAGATAAATTTCAAAAAAGCTCTGACTCTGGTTGCCAGTATGACTCCCAAAGTCGAGATCACAAAATCCAGCACAGAGACTACAAGCCAGGAAGCATTGGTAGTAAGCGAGTATACGGAAAGAAACCTAGGACAGGTTACGAATACCTGGAAACGCGATCAGACCGCGCCTGTTTACACCCAGACTCAGACTTCCGTATCTTATGCATTTTCCCAGTCAGGCAGTTTGGGACTGATTTTTCATCCCACGGAAACATTTGATATAGGCACGGCAATAACAGTCAGTTCCAGCCGCACGGTAAACGTTACTTTTGATATTACAAAGCGTTTTGCCATAAATAAAAGATGACTTTTAAATTTTTTTTTAAAACGCAACAAGATAGTAAATTTTATGTGCCCGAGAGCGGTGAATGAATTAACAGAAAGGCTTCAGAGTAAAACGTTTCGGATACATCAGGAGCGGCGCGGACAAACGGAAGGCCGTATCGCGATTGTAAAAAATAATTTTACGACCAGACCCCTTCGTGCGAAAGGATTCGCGAGCAGAGAACGTTCAATTGGTATTTCGATTCTAACGCATAATCTGTGGTTATTGGCACGGATTATTAATGCCCTACAGAAAGCGGCTAAAATAGCCGCATAAAAATTGCCTTTCTATTACAAAGACAGGAGAGGTCTGTCTTCACAAGTAAAAAATACCGTGCAACTGCACCCGTATATCGGGAATAAGAAATTTTTCCATTGCCGGTAAAATCTATTCTGATGAAGAATGTGGCATTTTTTAAGATAAAGCTAAATTTCGCTTTTTAGGGACAAGCCCTAACTAATTTGTTCTTTTTATGTAAAAAGATTATCTCTGTATTGTTTTGCCGGAATGCCTGTAAATTTTTTAAATATACGTGAAAAATAGTTATTGTCAATAAAACCTACAGAGAAAGCAATTTCTGAAACAGACTTATCGGATAAAAAAAGCAAACTTTGAGCTTTCTTTATTCTAAATCTGTTTAAGAAGTTTTTAAAATTTTCTTTGAATATGTATTTAAATTTTCTTGTGAAGTAATATGGAGTAAGGTCAAACGTTTTTGCAATTTGCTTTATTTCAATTTTTTTTGCATAGTTTTGTTCAATATATGATAGGACTTTCCAGAATTTGAAATCAACTCTACTATTGCTGTTATTATTATTTTGTAGTTTCATATTTTTAAGGTATGTGAAAAAATTTAAAACAGCATTTATTCGCGAGGCAATATCTTCCTTTTCTATTTGCAGGTTGTTTTTGATAAACCCTGGCAAGCTTTTATCCGGATTATGCTGTACGGGGGCAATTTTATATAATAAATCAATATATTTAATGTATTCATCCATATATAAAGAACCTTCAAACCAACTGCCAAGCGCGTATATATCAATAAAAAAAGTTAGAACATTAAATACATTGCACTTATGATTGATAATATGTATAAGGAATGATGGTACTATTATCATATCCCCGCGTGAAAAAGAATATTTTTTATTTTCAACTTGTAATATCCCTCTTCCCTCATAAATATATACAATTTCAGTAAATGCATGGTAGTGGATTTCTTGTTTAATTTTCAGTAAATTGACAGGGTTATGGCGTCCAATAGTGACTGGGTTTTTTACTGACATATCTCTATCGCGGAAACTGATCCCGTTATATAAATACTCTTTAACTGTCATAAAAAAAATAATGTTGTTATGTTTTTGTAATACTTAAATTCTGCTACAAAGTTTGAAAAATTATCTAATAATTTCAAAATTTTCCACCATTAATATTTTAATTCTATCAGCCTCAAACTTTATTTTTGATTCTCTATGTTTTTGAATTAATTTTGCTTTCTCTGATTTTGTCAATTTAATTTCCATCGATTTATCCTCCTTTTATTTATCCTCCTTTTAAAAGAAGAATATCATTAAAATTTTCGAATGTAAATTCTAATTTCCATGTTGGTTTAGTATAATATCTAATATCGATTAAATGAATTTGTTATTGTGAGTTATTCTGCAAAATAGCCAGTCTGGATATCTCTAAAAAATGAACCTGGCAAAAATATTTGAATGCTGTTTAATCTATAATGTTGCAGTTTTCCCAAAATATGCGAAAAACGCTGGAAAAACATGACTTTTTTAATGCACTGCACAAAAGTGGTTTTTATCAAAACGTTTCATTTTCCTTGCAAAAAAGGCATTTTTACTTCTCCGATAGAAAAAGTGCAACTTTATAGTGTTTAATTATAAGAGAAAATTACTCAATCTCATCGCACGGTTTGTCATTAACCCGTTTCTGGAGTCTGTGCAGCTCATCCTTCAATTCTTTTAGTTTTTTCGAATATGAAGGATCATTATAAACATTTTTCATTTCATACGGGTCCTTTTCAAGGTCAAAAAGTTCCCATTCAGGTTTTTTGGGTTCATCTATTGCATTCGGCTGGTTTAAGGCTTCTCCATAATAATATATCAGTTTAAAATCCCTTGTCCTTACGCCGTAATGCGCTGAAACATAATGGTGTGAAAGGTGCATCCAGTACCTGTAATACATTGACTGCTGCCAGTCTGAAGGCACAACCCCGTGAAGGATATCTCTGAACGAATATCCCTGCATATATGAAGGGATATCAATTCCTGCCAAATCCAGGTATGTCGGCGGGAAATCAACATTTGTTATTATTTCATCATAATTGATTCCTTGTTTGATTTCTTTCGGGAATCTCATGATATACGGCATTCTGAGAGATTCCTCATACATAAATCGTTTGTCAAACCAGCCATGATCGCCTAGAAAAAATCCCTGATCCGATGTATAAATTACTACGGTCTCTTCAAGAATGCCTTCTATTCGAAGGAAATCATACATCCTGCCAATATTATCATCCACAGAGGCAACACAGCGCAAATAATCCTTTATATATCTCTGGTATTTAAAATTTTTAAGATCATCATGATTTTCAAAAAATATCTTTTCGCCGGTTTCCTCAGGGATCAGATAAAATCCGTCAAGATTATCGGGATGCGGTATAAAGTCCATTTCGGTTTTGCTTTCAGGAGGCAGTAATTTCAAATCTTTATACTGCATATTAATTGTAATCCGCATCTTTGCTTCTTTTGCAGCTTTGCTTCTGTTGGAATAATCATCATTAAAAGTGAAGGGCAGGGGAATATTTTCACTTTTATACATTTCCTTATGTTTCTCGTCTGGTTCCCAGTACCTGTGAGGAGCTTTATGATGACACATTATAAAAAAGGGTTTTGTTTTATCGCGGTTTTTAATATAATCAATGGATAAATCGGTTATTATATCAGTTGTATAACCATAAAAATTTTTTTCATTACCATTGCAAACCATCGGAGGATTAAAATAAGGCCCCTGGCCTATTAGGATTTTCCATTCATCAAAACCGGTTGGCCAGTGTTTAGGCCCCTGACCGAGGTGCCATTTTCCGATATGCGCAGTCTGATAGCCGTTCCTTTGAAAAACTTTCGCTATATTGTCCTGCGTATTATCCAGATGAGCGCCAATGGTTGTAACACCGTTAATATGATTATATGTACCGCAAAGAATAGTAGCTCTACTTGGTTCGCATATGCTATTCGTGCAGAAGCAGTTATTAAATCTTATTCCTTCTTCGGCAAGCCTGTCGATGTTGGGAGTTTTATTGATTTTGCTTCCGTAACAGCTTATTGCATGCGCTGCATGGTCATCGGTCATGATAAACAGTATATTGGGTCTCTTGTCTGGCATAGCTGATTTTATAATCTTCCTTCGGTAATATTTCTAATCGTTATATCAATCAATTTTTTAACTTCTTAATATACTAAATACTTTTCAAATGCTCCCATAACAGCATCAATATTCTCAACAGGCTCGCCCGGATAAACCACGTGCCCTAACATAAGACCCCCTTTTTTATCCCCTAACTTAATAACGCATTCCCTAATATGATCATCAACATCTTTAGGACTGCCGTGTATAACGATACTCTGTCTGTCAATATCAAGCTCAATGCATATCCTGCCTCTGAGTGTTTTTGCCAGGTTATCAATACCGTTGACAAGATCCTGAACATTTATTATATCAATACCGCAGTCAATAATATCCTCAATAAGATCCATGATATAGCCGTCAGAATGCATGTGAACAAGGGCGCCTTTTCTCCTGGCAATAGACATAAGCCGCTTGTAACTTGGGGCTATGTATTTTTTAAACTGGTCAGGTGAAAGCATGGGAGTATTCTGCATGCCGAGGTCCTCTGGGTACTTTATCATATCAACGCCGATGTCAATATATTTTCTAACCTGATGTTCAGCAAAATCTTCAAGCATTTTTATTAATTTAATAAGCCGTCCATCTTCATCCGTCATGTCAAATATTATGTTTTCGTAACCCCGTATATAGGTAAGATAGAGAAATAAAAATCCATGCTGCAGATTTCCGATAGTAAGTTCATCTTTCTCCTTTGTTTTTATGATGTTTTTTTTAATCATGTTCCAGTCAATGGAGTCTCTATATGTAAAATTTTCAGGATCAGGGGCTTTATATAATGCAAATTTATCCCAATCTTGAAGCGGATGCTCTATTGCAGTGCCTCTGATACCGTTCATTAAAGTTTTCCATCTGCAACCCCATGAATCAACAGGAGTCTTTTCAATATTGCTGTAATCGTCAATGTTGACTTTTTTCCAGTCATAGTCACCTTTTTTATGGCCTGAAAAGAGAACCGGATGTTTGAACATCAATTTATCAATTTCATGTTTGTAATATAAAACCGCGGCAGGGCTGAAATGAACGCCTGATGGTATAATGTCTGGATAATCAAATCTTGCAGCCCGCAGGAAATTTTCCCTGTGATTCATTACCGGCTCCTTGTCGTAAAATTACTGTTTTCTTTTTAACTTTTTTTAATATTTTCGATCTTCTTTACAAATTTCTCTGTTTCTTCCATCGTATCAAATCCAAAGTTAAAACACAATTGTTTAGAATTTATTTTTTCCCATATTTCTAAAGCTTTTTCCGGAGGAACGGAAAATACCTGCCCAAATCCAAGCTTGTCAATTTTTTTATACAGGTCCATCCAGTCCCTATTGGCCGCTTCGCCCGCCCCCGGTTGCCATTGTATTACAGAAAGTCCTTTTACATTTGTTAGTGAATCAAGGTGCCTGATGGTATCAGGGCCGTCCAGATGATATTCGGCGTTTTGAAGTTCATTGACTTCATACTGCAGGCAGGGAATTTCAAATTTATTAAACATCTCTTCACTGATCATAGATGAAAAATCGCACTGCGGTATGTCCATCCTTCCTGTTGAATACATGCCATGTCTTGTTACAGTGCCTGTATTTTGAATATCAAAAAGTTCATCAATTGCTTTCCTAACTTCGCTTATCGCCCTGTTTATATCTTTCAACGCCTCTTTTACTGTATCAGGTCGCTCAATTAAATCAATTAATAAATTATTTGGATTCCGCAATGCTGCAAGACAATCTAGACCTCCTTGTAACTGTGTAGGGAATATTATCAATGAAGAAGAGCATTCTTTTCTTAATTTTTCCGCAACATAAACAGTTCTTTCCCACCATCGGTTGCCTTTATTGAATTCAATTTTAATATGGTCCCAGTCGTTAATAATCGGCTCTATCCATCCTGTCTGCATTTTTTCATCATTATATTTTATATCAGCACCAAGCAGGGCCGAAAAATGATCCGCACAAAATGATACTTCATAGGCCGGGACAGCATTGTATAAATAATGGAAACTCTCTGCCCATTCTATAACCTTGTCTATTAAAGCCTCTATATTTCCATGTGCAAATAAATACGGATTTGGCCTTGATAATTTTCGTTCCTTGTTTTTCGGTACCTTGATATTCATAGCAGGCATATGATTTTCGCCTTTCCAAAAATTGTCCCAGCTTTGTTTTGCGATCTCAAAATCGTCTTTTAATTTAAGTTTCAAAAAGAATATCCTTTTTTAAAATATATATTACCGATTGATTCCTGATTTATTTTGTTGTATAAATGTATTTATTTTTTTTGCAGAATTTGTACATGCCGCAGGCAAGGATAAAGAGCCTTTTATATTCCTAACAGAGGCTTCCAATTCTTTTTTTAACAAAAAATCAATTTCGTCAAACAAATGGGTTTTGGGGAAAATAGATTCATGTTTCTCCATAGATCTTAAAATTATTTTAGGATAATTCTTAAATGCTGGTACTTTTAAAACAACTTTTTGTGCTAATGAAGATCTGGATGGGATATCACAGTTTATTTTACTTCTTCGTATTTGAAAATTTTCACTTACAAGTAATTTTAAAAATTTCCATGCATCATCAGGATGTTTTGTTTTTTTGGAGATTGCAAAGCATATATATTGCCCATCTCCATTTATACGCCTTTTATTTCTGAACATTGGTGAAATACCCCATTCAATCTTATTTCCAATACGGCTGGCCATATGAGTACCGGTCGTATACATTGCGAGCGAGCCTATTTCAAACATTGTATTTATACCGGTTTCTGATACTTCGCCAAAAGTCGGCGCAATATCATGCACATAGATCAAGCTATAATACCATTTTAATGCACTTATTGCATCCGGATGATCCAGATAGCATTTTGTAGCGTATTCGTCAAATACTTTAACGCCATTCATTGCACAAACCAGGTAAGCTCTGCCCGCACCGTATATATTTAAAGCATATCTTTTTATTTTTTCTGGGTATGATGTATTTTTTATTTTCAACCCTATTTTAATAATTTCATTAAAATCTAGTGATTCATCAGGATATTTAAGTCCGGTAAAATCAAACAATTGTTTATTAAAATAAACAACAAGACCATTATTCCAAGCGGGAAGCGCAAACATTTTTCCTTTTATTTCACACGAATATAGTACTGTCTGGTAAAAATCCGGCAAAATATTTTTTTTAAAATCAAGGTCGTTTTCAATAAAAGGTGTAAGATCAAGTAGCATATCTCTATACTGAAAATTATATAATTCTGTTGTAGTCAGAATTAATATATCTGGCATTACACCTGCAGCTGCCATTGATATAATCTTGGAAGAATATTTAGACCATTGAATATGATTCATCTTTATTTTAACCAATTTAGATTGTTCATTAAAAATATTGCAGGCATAGTTAAATATTTTTATATCGTTGGGTGCTCCTCTTGATTCCAATATTAGGAAATTATGGTTATTGTGCTTTATATTATTATTCATACAACTGTTTAATATACTAATAATTATCAGCATTTTTAGTGTTTTTGAAATACGCATAAATCTCCTCTAAAAATTTATTCTATGTTTCCCTTTTTACCGGTTGTTGCCTGAGGACTTTTTAAATATGCAACAAATATTGTCTGCGGTAATGCCGATATTATAATCAATATCCTTTACAAAATACCATGTATCAGGCGCATCCATTGAAGCCCCCCATCTTGTACTATTAGCTATCACATAGTTATCCGAGTTTTTAACTTCAATCAATCCCATGCCTTTATCAACATAAGAATGGCCCGAAGTCCCAATAATATATATATTTTCTGAAGAATTAATTAATAAAGACCTGCATGTTTTATATGCATCCTTCGGTATTTCTTTGCCTGCTGTCTGCAGGACTGCAGCAAGTGCGTTTTCCGCCTTTAACATAAATAACGAAACATTTCTGGAATTTCTTATTTCTGTTTGATAATCGCTTTTACAGTATTCCGGGACTAGAAAATAAATATTAAGCGTCTGTGTCGTGCCTTGAATTAAAAGGTACCTGAAATTCGGATGAAATGTGCCCTGTGTCATACCTTGAAATACATGATACCATTTACCGCCGCCGTTTCCGGTAATTAATATTCTTTGCATATCTATTTCTCTTATTTCATCCTTACCCCTGTTTTTCCATAACCATACTTCCCGTACAATGGATTTTTTACCTGCCATCCATTTTACAAAATAGATTTTCCTTTTGTGAATGGGCATATATACTTTAATAAAGGAAAGGGATGTTTCTGCATCAGGATCGTCAGCTGTCTGTATAACTGGAGTAAAATCGCTTACCTCCCAGTTGTCCGACGGATTAATTATGCTAAGATTTTTAGCAATACCGAAAAGATGAGTATCCTTTTTTAATAATAATGTATTATTTACCAAATATTCTCCTTTCGGCAGAAATACCTTTTTCCCCTTGTTAATTGCCTTTTGCAGTGCTTCGGTGTCATCCGTATCCCCGTTACCCTTTGCTCCGAAATCTTTTACATTTATTATATCGTTATCTTCAAATGTCGGGAAATCCTCGCTCCATAAATGGCTCGATAGCAGATCCTCTGGTATTTTTTCAATTTTCAAATCCAGTGAGATAACCGAATGATCTGTAAACTTTCCATTAATTACTTTTACATTTTTATAAACATTGCAATAGGCATATTCCTTTATTCTCACCCAATTTTTGATGTTTCCGGATAGATCATCACCGTCGTCATTTTCTATTATTTTTTCAATATTCTTAAAATAAACATTTTTTATGTAAAGAGAACGGTCTTTATTATGGATTGCCGGTTTTGAAGGATTTCTGAATTCAATAGAACCGTCAATTAACGACAAATTGCCGCTACAATGAAGATCGGCCCTATCTATTTCAAATGCATAACCGTCTGTTTTGATAATTTTAAACCCAACTAATGTAAACGGTGTAAACTTGTTAAAATATACAGCAAGCTTATTCTGATTGATCATTGTTATACCGATTGCAAGTGGTCCCGGAAGGCTTAAATCGCTGTAAATCCCGTATTCGCCTCCAATAATTTCAATATTAGCCACGCTTGCGCCATTCCCTGGCATTCCGAATACCCCTGCAAAAGAATTTGAAGCGATTATTGTAATATCCTGTGCAGCGCAACCCTGAGCGCCCTTGAACCGGATGCCTACAGCACCTTTGTGGTCCTTGCCGCTCAGATCTATTGCCAATCCTTTAATAACCTGATTATAGTTTCTGTTGCCGTTATTAAATTCTATATCGACAGTATTAGGATCGGAGTTAGGGGGATTCTGCCAGAAATTAAAAACAGCCTTTAATGTTGTTTTTTTTTCAATTTCCTTCTTTTTCCAGTCAATTTCAGTTTCTTTCACTGAATCATCGTTGAAGCCAGCCGCATTATCAGCAAGTTTAATTACAGGACGTTTCCCTTTGCTTGAGCCAACCAGCACATTTGCCTTAATAGTGTTGGCATTATTATAATCTGATGCAAACTGAATACAGTTAATTGTATCCGATACTAGATACGTTCCTGATGGGAAAAAGCATACCAGATTATATTCATAGGCCTCTCTTACTGCTTTTTGAATGGCCTTTGTTGAATCTTTTTCCCCTGAGGGATCTGCGCCATATAGCGTAACATCAAGACACCCCAATTCTGTATATTTATTATTGGCTGCTTTTAAAGGCAAATTCATTATAAGCTCAGTTTTGGCAATTCCATAAAAATATAATAAAAAGATTAATTTAGGTAATTTTTTATTATTCATTGTTCTTCCTCATGCAAAATTTGCCTTATTGCACATTTTAAAATTATCGATATTTGATAACATAATTAAACTATATATATTATACTAAATACTTATATAAAATGTAAAGAACAAATTATGGATTTAATAGCACCAGTTAGTTAAATACATTTTTTATACACAAATTCCTTCAAAGTTGGAAAAAAATCTTAAAATGCTGTATTTTACGGTATTAAAATAGTAAAAAGTGTTTAACTTTGAAGTTGGAATAGTATAAAAATAAGATTATAAAAGCCCTTTGAAAAATTTGGAATTTCCAAGATGCATAATCGAGAGTAAAAACCGTGACAAAGTAGCATTTGCCGAAGGCCACGTACTACAGGATTTTATTTCAAAATCCGAGGAACGGAGCACATAGGCACTGTTAATTCGTAATTCCACATTGTCGTAGATTGCACTTTGAGGAGTCCTGTTTTTTACCTACTTAAGGTGTCCACTTTTCAATCGTTGCTAACAGGATAAAAATAATACTTGACAAAATATAAAAAATTAATTATAATGTTATAAAGTAATAATGTAATACATTATAATTAACAGGAAAAACATGAAAATTCATCCTATTCAGAAAAAATACTTTGTTGATCATGCTGTTGCGGAACTCATTACATTAATTTCTGAAGCCGGCAGTCATGCGCGTTTGCCGTCAGAAACCGAACTTGCCAAACAAATGAACGTCTCCAGACCCATTATCCGCGAGGCTCTTCAGGGCCTTAAACTTACAGGATTAATCACATCCAATAAAAAAGACGGCACAAAAATCAGCGAACCGTCTGTTAAAAAAACTCTTGCGCATTTATTGCTGTTTCATAAAGCGCAGAGCAAACGCTGGCATCAAATTGGCGAGCTGCGTTACGCCCTGGAACTGGGTATGTTGGATATTGTTTTGGAGCGCATGACTGCAGAAGAAATAACAATCATGGAACAATACGCTGAAGAATTAAACTCGGCAGCATCCCTGAAAAAAATTATTGAGCTTGAGATCAAATTTCATCAATGCTATTACAGCGGAAGCCACAGTACCATTCTGCAGGAATTAAGTGAGCTTTTAATGGAGTTTTTTAATGACTGCCTGTCGTCAAAACTGATCGGGAAAAAAATGCGTGCCTTGCTTCAATCCAGACAAGAAAAAGGCGAGCATCTTCTTTTTGCCCGGGCGCTGAAATCTCGCAACCGAGAGGCTGCTCATACCCTGCTGAAAAGACATTTATTGCATTATCTGGATAAATATTAAAATGGAAAAGCAAAAAACAAATCAAAATTTTCCAAATGTCTTTGATCTCAGCGCCGGTCAGCGGAATATTTGCTGCATTTACGCCTGGGGATCTTCAAAAGAAAGAGAAAGTTACGGATTGTCAGATTTCATGGGCGGTGTAAACGGCATTACAAATGCCAAAATACCTCTGCATTGTAATAAAAATAAAATTAATTCCCCGGCTATTCTCTGCGGCCTGTTAAATAAATCATCTTTAATAAGAACAATTCTGAATGAAGAAAAAATTCTTTATACCGGATCCAATATAGATAATATTTTAGCATCTACACGCGGCCTGCATATGCTTTTTCCCAAAGATCTGGGTGATGAGGGTTTTATAGTATATCTGGCGCATTCGCATTATCCGTTACTGATTGTTACAGCCAACACCGCAGCGGGGCTGTATTACGGCTTGCAAACCATAAAAAACCGAATTTATAAAAAAGGAAAAAAATATTCCATTGGCGATCTGGGCACTCGTTTGCTGCCGGTTCTGCATACGCCGAAATTTAAATATCGCAGTATGGCGACTTTTTTTTCCGGCCCCTGTTTTTTATTACCCGGCCAGTGGGAAAAAGAATTTAAAGGCAGTCACCGGGCCTTTATCGACTGGATGGCCGGACACAGGTTCAATCATCTGCTGGACTGGTCATTCACGCCCGATGCCGGTACCGGATTTCAGTCCAGGCAATTTCCCGGCCTCATAAATAAAATACATCCGAATGTTAAAAATGAATATTTTAAAGACATGCTGAATTATGCCCATAAACGCAACATTAAGGTTTGGCTGTTTTTTAAAATTCCTTTCCGTGATTATACTCTGACCATGAGTAATACCATGAGCCCTAAGGAATTTATTTTAGAAAGGAATGGCGATGATTCCGGGATAATGAATCATGTGAAACTTCCCGGTTTCGATTTAAAAAAATTCCGCGGAAAATATATACGCTTTGCCTGTTTGTCCCAAAAAAATACAAAAATATTCTGGCAGTCATATATCAAGGAACTGCTGACACTTTATCCGGAGATTGACGGCCTGGGGTGTGAGATTGGAGAACATCTTCATTCTTATTGTCAGTGCCCGGAGTGCCGGGGCAAGGAATATCATCGCGGATACGAATTTTTTAAAATGATGGCCGATACAGCATGCAGCATCAAGCCCGGTATCCGTTTATGGTTTTACCGCGCCCAAGGGGCAGTGGAAATTTTACAGCATAAAAATAATTTTCCGGGAATTACCATGATTGACTGGAATGAATTAACCGAGAGCTGGGAAATGGGAAGATCACGGCCGCGTGGAGACTGGTTTTTATACCATACCGGAACAAATGAAAAGGCCGAGCCGGGCATCAGAAAAGCCTGCGGAATAATAAACCGTTATGGCCTGCAGGGATTACAGATCCGCGCTGTTAAATACAGGGAATGGGATCACAAGTATAATGCCTTTTCCGAATTTACCTGGAATCCTGACTTAAGTCTTAAAGATTTCGCGCATTTAAATACCATCCGGGAAGAAAGACGCCTTGATACCCATACGGAACAAGTCTATTTTAACTGGCTGAAATATATTGAAGCCAAAGCAACCCTGGAATATAAAAATGAAATTTTAGATGCAGCGCCGGAATATTGGCTGAAGAAAGAAGAAAGCCGAAAAAAAATGCAGGAAGCAAAACAAAATCTTGACCGGCTGCTGGCTGTAAAACGGAAATGCTCAGAGCGCGTTCAATTTATTAGGATATCCCTTTTCCGGGAAGAAAACACTCAAAATATTCTGGCTGGAAATTTTCTGAAAATACAGCATGCTGACGCCTCAGCCATCCCCTGGGAAGGAGTTCTTGTTTTTGGCCCCGGCGGGTATGCAGAAACCGGTTTCGCAGCCGAACCGGCAAAATATCAAATCAGACTGGTTGTAAAAAATATCAAGCCAATGGCGGCGGAGATAACAGCCCGTATCAACGGAATTCCGCTTTCGCGTTTTACATTATTACAGGCTGAAACTCCTGTGGAAAGTCAAAGCGGATGGAGCATTCACTGCTTTAATCATCACATTAAAAAAAACGGAATTTACAAAATACGCATAGAGCTGACAGCGGGCGATTCATGTTTGTTTCACCGCTTTCGGATGATTCCGGAGATAAAATAAAATTTTTAATTTTAAGCAGGATATATTATGCTGAATAAAACGAAAAAGATTGTTTTTAAAAATAATCCTTTTGCTAAAAAAGGCAGATGGCTTAAAGCCAATCTGCACACGCATACTACCAACTCCGATGGAATACTTTCGCCCCGGGATGCAATATTAAAATATGCCCAACATGGATATCAGGTTCTGGCCATCACAGATCATAACAGATGCACAATTCCCGATGCGTCTGATACCGGCGGCCTGCTTTTAATTCCCGCTGCCGAATATCATCCTCTCAACAGTATTAATCTACTGTCAAAAAAACATCATTTTGTATGCCTGAATGTCAAAAAAGAAATTGAGAATATTCAATCAATCCATGCGCAGGATCTGATAGATGAAATACTTGCTCAAAACGGCATGGTAATTGCAGGGCACCCATACTGGTTAAAACAGAATATATACGATCTTGCCTCCCTGCGGGGCATATCTGCCATTGAAGTATATAATACAACCTGCGGCGCGGTGGGCAGGGAATTATCGGATCAAATATGGGATGATTACTGCTGCCGGGTAAAACCGGTTTACGGAATTGCAGATGACGACTGCCACTTCAAGTCGCCGGAGGAATTTGCAGGCGGATGGATATGGATCAAGGCAGAAGAATCCAGTCTGGAAACAGTGATGTCGGCTATAAAAAACGGTGAATTTTACAGTTCAACCGGCCCATTAATAAATGATATCTCATTGTGTTTATCCGAACCAGATCATAATAACTGGCAGGGAATTCAGGTCACTGCGGAATGTTCGCCTGCCCGCTCGGTATGTTTTATAGCTCCGTATGGCGGCGCCCAGGTTTTTGCCGAAGCTGAAAAAACCATTGAAAAAGCATCAGCGGTACTAAATCCCAAAAATCCGTTTCTGCGGGTTGAAATCCGGGGCCATGACGGCAAAACAGCCTGGTCTAATCCTATTGAGATAGTATAGAGTCTGTGGATTATTTCACTGCATAAACCAGGCAAATATCATTAACAAGGATAAAAAACATGAAAACGGCCAAACCCGATTTATTCAAATTACGCGAATGCGCAGCTGCCTATTTATTAACAATGAAAA
>Ga0154543_1019_pt1 | contig 18497 bp, 12 predicted proteins | sample RifGroF1_FD_105686 | JGI IMG/M metagenome (GOLD analysis project Ga0154543, IMG submission 105686) | Spirochaetes bacterium GWF1_41_5
AGGCCGCTGAGCTCGCGGAGAGTTGGATCAACCTTGAGGTTGGTCTCTGCGAACTCTGCGCTCTCTGCGAGAACAGGCCGCTGAGCTCGCGGAGAGTTGGATCAACCTTGAGGTTGGTCTCTGCGAACTCTGCGCTCTCTGCGAGAACCATATTTTCATGGTTTCGGGTGTCCCTCCGGACATGACGACTCCCTGGTTGTTTTTTTCTTTTGCCCGGAACTTTTTTTTAATTCGCTGTATTCTTTTAAAATACTGTTCAGGCAATCACGCTTGGTTTTAATGTTTTCGGCCCAGCGTGCAAGATATCCGCGTCCGGAATCCGTAATTGTATACATGCGTTTGGCAGCACCGGCTTTTGCCGTATTCCAGGCCGAGATAATATATTGGTTTTTTTCCAGGCAGCGCAGTATACGGTAAACCGCGCCGGCATCGGGATTAGTCTCAACCAGAATGCCTTTTTTAAGCATTTCTATTATTTCGTAGCCGTAAGACATGCCCCGGGCCAGTATCAGCAGTACGCAAGGCTCAAGAAAGCGGGGGGTTTTACCGTGCGGGCGGCAGCTGTTTTCTTGGCAATTACACTTTAAAGACATATTTATATATATGCTAAAAACATATATATAAATATAATACATAAATGTGATTTTGTCAAATACCGGATATTTTCACAAAATCCACCTATAAAAAAAATAAAAATTCCGGGGGAGGTATATTTTAACAGTATGGATTATAAGTATGCTTATAGCAAGGGGTTGATTAATACCGTACTTTTTTCATATTCAGAAATCGGCCGACAGATGACCGGATTAATGCATGAAAAATATGTTCAATTAAAATCAGGTGTGCCGGTCGATGTTCGATTTCGGGTAAAATATATCAGCGGCATTACTGCCGCTTAAGGAATGGATTTTAAAAATAAGATTTTTTTTTCTACTGCCGTAATAATATTTCTCCGCTGTGTGAATCTATCGCCAATGGCAATTGAACTTGTTCGCCTTTTTCTGTATGCCATTCGCCTTCAAGGACGATCTTTACCTGTTGCCTGGCAGGATTTACTAATACTTTGCCTTTTTCAAAATCCCGTTGATACACACCTTCTGCCTTGTAATACTCACCTTTCGCTTCCCCTAAACTCGGCATATCCCAGTAATTCGGTAGAAATTCTTCAACATTACGTATCCATGTCCATGTTTCTATACTCTTTGGAACTTCCGCATAAATCCACAAATAACAGTCTTTTCCTTTTCCAAGAAGGAAACTTGCCATAATATAACGATAAAGATTGTTGTATTCTTCCATTGATTCACCAACACTTGGTTTTTTCACAGAACCCACAGTAAGAACAATTTTCTTTCTCTTAACACAATCAACCATCGCATCAATATCTGCCTTCCACTCATCTTCATTTTTAAAAGCGGTTAACGACTTAGAAAACTGCCCGGTAAGGCTTTCGTTCATCATTCCATCGGTATAGATTAAAAAATCATTGTATCCTGCAAAATAATTTTTTCCATCTGAATCATTGATAATAAAACATTTATCACCTATGTAACTTCTGACTACGCGAAGTAATTCCATATTGCCTTGTTTCCATTCATCATCAGTATAAGCTTTTCCTGTTTTTGGATTAACAACTTTATACTTGTGGTTCAAGCTGACATAATTAATCCAACGCGGTGTTATATCAACCAAATCCAGCCATAGACCATCATATCCATATTTATCAATATAATCTTTTGCCTTTTGCCCTAAAAAATTTTGTACTTCTGTATTGCCGGGATTAAAAACCCTGTTTCCAAATATACTTGTTCTTTGCCATTCACCTACTTCATTCTTTAAAAACCAGTCCAGATGATCTGTTGGCTCTCCTTTTGGATCTAATCCAGTATTTGCCAAGGAAAGAGCACTTAAAAATACCAGTAAACGCACATTGGGATTAAGCGATTTTATCCATTTTATACGTTCATTTTCTTTATTTACTTTGTTTCCTTTGCTTTCAAATGAAACAACTACAAGGCTATAGCGATTAGCAATATGACGCCACTCATCATCTGAAAGATGTTGTCGCACACTCATCCACAAAGGAATATAGGATTCCTTGTAATCAATTTCCAACTTCTTCTGCTCTTGAGCAAATACCAAATTACGGCACAGAATATTACAAACAATACATGCAAATACTGCTTTAATTATCAGCTTCATATAGCCTTCTTCCTGGAAAATACCGTCTTCTAACGATAAATTCGTTTAAAAAATTAATTTAAAAGGGTTTCACGCAGAGGCCGCTGAGCTCGCGGAGAGTTGGATCAGCCTTGAGGTTGATCTCTGCGAACTCTGCGCTCTCTGCGAGAAACATATTTTCATGGTTTCGGGTGTTCAAGTTGAACATGACGACTCCCTGGAAAATTTATTTGCAAGGGGTCTGGATACCTGTGCGTCTTCGTGAGCTTCGTGGTTAAATTTATTTTTATTATTTTGGGTGAGTTATATTGACTCATGACGGCTCTTTAGATTTTTAAAATATATATACTGAATCAATATGGCCATTTGGGACGCCAATTATCACGAAGCATCTTTGCATGTTCCTCAACAATCGATTTGAAATTTTTATCAATTGCAAGATTGATGTCTTCACCGGCATTTCTGTAATCATATAACTCTGCTCCTACTGTTTTTTCATCTGTGCCAACCCATTCTGTATAACGATAATTTTCAGTTCGCATAGAATATCCCATCCCTTTTTTGCCATTTATCTGACTGAATGAACACTGTTGCCATACTATACCTGCATCTTCTAAAAGTGGAACAAAACTTTTCCCCTCAAGATGCTCGGGTAATGTTAATCCGGCAAGTTCACAAACTGTAGGATATATATCTACAGAATCAACAAAACGATTGCATTTTACTCCCTTATTCTTCATTCCGGGCACCCGAACTATCAAAGGCACACGTGTCGTTGCTTCAAAATTCGTAGCTTTCATCCATAATCCTTGCTCCCCAAGATGAAAACCATTATCACCCCATAAAACAATAATTGTGTTGTCTGCTAATTTCAGATTTTCAAGTTCATCAAGTATCCGTCCAATTTGTGCATCAGCAAAACTTGTACATGCATAATAACCATGTTTAAATTCTCTCCTGAGATCATCGGAACTCGTTCTTTTTTTTAAACTCTCATTCATATATGGCATAGCAGCACCGGGTAATCCTTTTGGAAGAAATGGATGTTCAGAAAGTTTTATTTCATTCGGATCGTATAAATCCCAATATTTCTTTGGACAAAGATAGCTTAAATGCGGTCTGATAATACCTACAGCAAAAAAAAATGGTTTATTCTTAATTCGCCTGAGTACTTCTATTGACCTGTCTGCCGTAACGCCGTCACAATGAATATTGTCCGGAACGTCAGCATCTCTGGTAGGCTGTCCGCTGAATGGAAAACCCGCAGGAAATTTTCCTTCATTGCGGATACCTTTTAATTCCATTAACGGCTCACTCCATGACTTTGGATCTTCAAATCCGTCATGATATACTTTACTGATACTGATTGAATGGTATCCATTATTCCTGAAATGCTGCGGTAGTGTTGTCACATCAGGCAGCGCATCCCTGAAATGCTTATCATTCCAATATACTTTGGTTTTATCCGGATATACTCCGGTAAGCACACTGCTTCGGGAAGCTGAACAAATTGCTACTTGACAGTAAGCGCGGTTGAAAAGCATGCCGGTGGCTGCCAGGTTGTCTATATTCGGCGAAACAATGTGTTTGCTGCCGTAACAATTCAGTTCCGGTCTTAAATCATCTACAATAATAAAAAGAACATTTTTTTTAGGCATCTCCTCGGCGTTAAGCCATTCCGGCAGCATTTTTGCCAGTGCTGCTCCGGCAATGCTTTTTCCTGCATTTTTAAAAAACTCTCTGCGTCCTATCCGGGAATGTCCTGCTGATGAGATAATTATTTTTTCATCATTTACTTTATGCCTAACAGTCATACCTATTTCTTATTCCACTTTGAAAATGTAAAAACAAATATGTAATATGTTCACGAAATTTCAGAACCCATGCGTATTTTTCTGCTTCCTGTGAATTATACATACCGGATGTTTAACAAAATTCAGCATACCCTTAAGCCTGTGCAAATCACAAAATATACGATGCTGTCAGATAAAAATATTTATATACCTGTATATCTTAACAGCAATTAGTATTCCTTTTAACAAATTTATCAAAATTTGTCATTATGTCAGTTTTTACCTTACAACGTCCCAGTTTTTTATTTTACGTTTTTATTACGATAAAAGACATAACAATAGTGTCTTTTTTGAGTTAATTAACCAATTTCTTTATAAAATTACTTCTTTGAAAAACTGGGAATTTGCAAGCTGTTTTTACTGCTTTTAACTTTTAAAGACTCAATTCGATTTCTAAATTTTATCATTCTTGATATCGAACAGTTACGAGTGTCAACGAAAACGGTATTATTTCAATTTTATCCTGTGAAATTTGTTTTTCTTCAATTTTTGCAATATGTTCAAGGGGGCGGCCATTTTCATGTTCATCAATTCCATTGCTGGCATCCAGATACCCTCCTACATACTCCAGCCTGGCAGGAAATATCAGTTTTTTCCCGGATTCAATTTTGATTTTTTCTTTATTCGGTCCTCTGTTAATCACATAAATAAATAATGTATTGTCTTTTTCAAAAACCCTGGCATCAATACCCGGCATTGTTGAATTTTCATATAAAAAATTACCCTGTATTTCAGAAGAATCTTTTATTGTACATTCAATACGCTTTTTGCATTCATTAATATTTCCTAATAATTTTAATACCTGATACCTTGGAGGATGCGGATTAAAACCATTGGTAACTTTATCGTTATATTTCCCCAATATTTGCCAGGCTGCTCCGGAATGCAGATTATGCCTGCATACCCTTTCATATTGCGGAAACTCATCGCTTGATAAAAAAATATATTCTGCATCAAGCAGAGCCATCATCATTGTACTGGTACTTCCTTCTTTTACCCATATTGTCCAGCCGATACCTCCTTCATCCTGCCATATGGGTTTAGAGAAAAATTTTTTATTCTCAGACAAATTTTCTTTATGATCAGCGTGTTGTGCAAACAGAATAAACTTCCATTGTTTATAATAATATTCTCCTTTTGCTTCTGCATCGGATTTTTTAAATATTTCATTTATAGGCTCTTGATAATAATGAGATTCAAAAGCATCAAAAATATTTTTATTTAAAAGTTCTTCATTCCACCATTTAATATCTTCATTGTTTCTTAACCCCGCGCCCTTAGGAGCTATAATATTTACCGCCAGATTGATATAAGGATCTGTTTTTTTGATTTTTTTGTATGCCTCTTCTGCTGTTAATGCATATTCTTCGGCATTACCGATGTTTCTTTTCCCCTGGGAATTAAATTTCATCACACTTTGTTTGGGCATATAATTTTCACATCCCAGCATTCCATACTTGACAGATACTATATTAAGTTCTTTAATGTGCTTGATAAATTCAGCTAAAGAATCTGCGTCTTCGGTATAAATATTAAATGTAACAATCGGCTCGGCTCCCAGATTTTTGCAGAATACTAAAAATTCCTTAAAACCCAGTTTCCCATCCGGATGCAGCGTACTATTTTTCTTAAAATTTTCAAATGCTTCTTTGATAAATGTAATTTGTCCTTCGGCGGTAAAGTCTTCATCCTTAAAATTATCAATTTTCCAATGATAAAAATTACCGGCACTCCCGCCCGGAAATCTCAAATAAGCCGGTTTTAAGGCTTTAACAGCCCTGAATAATTCCGGGTTGTCATAATTATAATTCATTGGAATTATCTGACAGTTATATCCCAAAAATGGTCCAAATTCCTTGCTGTTATCAAAATTAATATTTATTGAAGTTGCCTTATCGCTTGCTGCCTGAATAAAAAAGATTTTTAATGTAAAAAAGATATATAGAGTCAGAAAGTTTAATTTTTTTATTTTCATAGTTGTATTCCTTTTTAGATAATTTATATTATTATTTCTATGATTTAAAACAGCTCCAACATAGTATAACATGGATAATCCAGTCTGAAAATTAAAAAGTTGCCGGCAAAATCATTGTTGTTCATTGTCTTTTTTTAAAGCTTCGGTAAGTATGGCATTAATCTCCTGACAGCCCTCGGCAATGTTTTTATTATTCAGGCTCATGAGTGAAAAAATATCATCAATTTTTTGTTTGTACGATTCAAAATCGCCAATTCTGACAGGGCAATATCTTTCAAAATTGAAATAATCTATGAGTATGTTTCTGGACCGGGGTATGGCAAATATTTTATTTCTTTCAATATTTCTTTCGTTAAACGGCGACATGTCGGAACTTAATTTATACATAAAGCTTTGAATTTTTTTTGTTTCCAGAAATTTAACATAACGGATCGCTTCTTCCTTATAACCGGTTTTGGCATTTATAGCCCAGAAAACAGTACTTAACCAAACCAGCCTTTTTTGTGCCCGTGGATAAAATGCGATATCCCATTCCAAATCTTTTTGTTCTTTTAATAAAGTAAATAAAAACGGACCGGAAAACAGCATCGCTGTTTTATCAAGAAAAAATAATTCATTTTTCCCGTTCTGCTGTAATTCGTCTGTACGCGGACTGGCCTGATGCACCGAAAACATTTCAATGTATTTACGAATCGTCTGCACATGTTCGTTATTATTGAGGAGACCATGCTGCAGACGATAATCAACCGAAAATAAACCATGCTGCTGAAGAAGATAGTCAATCCAGAAAAAACCGGGATGAAGTATGGCGCCGTAACGGCCAAGTTGTTTATTATTAAGTTTTTTCATCAGTAAATACAACTGTTCAAAAACCATATTTTCATCAGGAAAGTTTATTCCGGTCTCGGAAAATATTTTTTTATTATAAAAAAGAAGCATCGGATTTACCCAGGCGGGAAGAGCATACAGCCTTTTATCAACTGTTGCCTGATCAAGAAGCTGGGGATATATTTCAGTTTTAAATTCAATATTTTCATCTGAAAGATCAAGAAGCAGACCCTTGCGGGAAAGAGTAAGCACCTCATTTTCACCGGATAAAATAAAAATATCAATCTGCATATTTCCAATAAGCTTGGTGATAAGCGGCCCGAGATAGTTATTCCAGGCAGGAAACTGGGCAATTGTGACTTTGATATCGGGATTATCGCGTTCAAACAATTCTATTATTCGTTTTTGCTGAACGAAATGTTCGTTCCCCCCGCGCACGGCAATAACGATTTCCTTTTTTTTAGCTTCTTTTTTATTACTGCAGGAAATAAGCAGCAAAACACCTGCTGCCAGAAACATTACTTTAATCATGTTAAAAGCAGTTTTAATAAAATTTAATTTGTTTGTCATAAATTATCCTTTCCTTTTTCTATCGCATCAGGTATACGTGTGTATTATAAGCTTTTCCCTGTAGTCTGCCGCTCACGCAAATTGAAACTATATATAATCCGGATTTTTCAATTGCTCCGGTATTGTTTTTACCGTCCCATGAGTAAAAACTGATCCACTCATAATAATTATCAATGCGTACCAGACGGCCGTTTTGATTAAATATTTCGACCTTGACGTCTTTCCGTTCCGGGTTTGGAAAACTTATCTGAACATGTGTTGTGTTTTTATTATTATTTTCCGGCAAAAATACCCTGTTTTTAACACTTACAGTTTCATTTACGGTGTTTTCACGGTTACACATCACTCCATAAATACCGGTTTGATTGAGTGAATTTTCCAGTATCAGGAATGAAAAATTATTTTCCCGGCGATCAATAAATGATACGGTAGAAATCGGCGACCATGTTTTCCCATTCCATCCTGCAATACAAAATAAATCTTTCTGGGCAATGCTGAATCCTGTCTCATTATACGGTTTAAAATTTAATAAATTATTGGTGACAGGTATGCGAAATTTAAGCGTCCAGGCTCCCTTTATTTTATCTGCCAAATCGGAACCTGCAAGTTCAATCTGATGATACACAGGCTTTCCGGTATCATAAAAACTGAAATTTCCATTTGACAGTATGGTCATGGAAATACAACTGGTGGCTGAAAGAGCGCCACGGGGAACTTCGAGTTCTGCAAACAGCGTTGCCACGCTTCCGCCGCCGGTACCGATATCTTTTTCACGGCGGTAAACAGAGTGTGAAGCTGAGGTGTTGGTGGAGGAAAAAATTGAACCGGCATGATACACGGTTTCCATCCAGTAGCTGTAACGATCGCCGAATATAACCCGATCATCAAGATATTCCCGTAATGCAGGATTGTAAATTTTAGCGTGCAGCATGTTTTCGCGGTATAGATTATAATGATCAACATTGGCATGCGATTGGATTTGCCAGCTGATTAAAAACCCCTTTTCAGCATGGGAAAAACTTAAATTCTGCACAGCATGCATCCGGTAAGGAAGAATGATTATGATATTGCTGTTGGTAGCTGCAGATCCGCTCGATGAGGTTGCCGCGGCCTTTAAAACATAATTGGAGCGTGCGGAATATATATGCGTATATTCTTCTGAAGATATATCCATGATATCAGGGGCGGCAGTGCTGATATTACCGTCCCCCCAGTCAATAGATACATTATTAATGGTGTTTACTATAACAAAAGCATTTAAATTAATGCTGATTGATTCACCGGCAACTCCGAATGGCGTATTCTGTGAAATAAAATTAAAAATAACACCTGGATTAGTCTCGCATGACCCAAGAGTATGAAAAGCAGCAGATTGTTTCATATTGGAATGGCAGGTAGCAAGCCAGTTGGAGCTGCGAGGTTTATCGGATATTCTTACTTCATCAACGCGCCCGGAAAGATATCCTTGATTTACATAACTTCTACCAATACATAAATATGATTGGTATGTATAACTCTTAACGGCGCTGCCGGCAGCAATAGCGTCGCTGTCTGCCTGAATACTGTCAACAAAAAATATTTTTGTGCTGTTTACCAGATCAACAGTACCTGCCATGTTATGCCAGGTATTAATTTCTGCTCCAATATTAAAAATCTGATTTTGATCATTCGTGGTAGTATTGTTAGTAACAACTGCGTTATAGCTAATACTGACATTATTTGCGCCGGCGCCAATCATCAAGTCATATCCTTCACGAAGATTTGGATTGGCGTTCCATCTTCGTCCTCCGAAAAAGCCGTCACCGAAGGCTGCATCTACATCATAACGCATACCCCATAATTCCACGGTAAGTTCCGGAAAATCCATCAGCGGTATTTCCACCCAGTTGGATTTGCCTTCGGATTCATCGGAAAATTCAAGACCATAACCCGTTTGTCCGGCAACACGTACCGGTAAATTTCCGGCGGGTGTACTATTAACAGAACCGTGCCTGGCGTTTACTGTACTGTCAAGCATTTGCGGCGCTGTACCAAGCGGATCCTGCGACAAATGCCAGACTCCTTTATAATTGGCATCCCAAACCGCAGCAGCATTCTGTTGATCTCCCGATTTTGTCTTGTCAAAATACATAAACAAGTTATTTGATGCCTGTACACTGGAAGAAAAATACGGTACTTTCACCCAGGCAACCAGAGTGCCGGAGTCATAATATTCAATCTCATGACAGAGTTTATTGCTGTTCACCCCCAGGGTAAAAACAATATCATGGCCGTTATTGGAAGCATAACTTGCCAGGTCGGTATCATTGCTGATGGTAACCAGCAGAGGGAAATTGGTCAGATCCCCGCCGGCAGCCGGGTTATTGGAAATTATCTTGCGGTATGTCCAGTTGGAATACCATTGGGACTGACAAGGCTCAATAAAAACAAACAACAGCAAAAAATAATACCTGCTTGTATAAAGAACAGCCAATAAAGCGTTTAAAAAAGATAGAGATATGCAAATTTCCGGTTTTTTCATTATTTTTTTCTCTTTCCCGGTACCCGCAGATAAATTCCGACAGGACACCGAACGGGTGCGAAGTGTCTGTATATTTTAAAAACACTCATTTCGATTCTGCCTAATGGCCGTTTTTATAGCAGCTTTTATCTGCGGGTAACAGGTTCTTTTAAACTTTTGCTGATATTTCATTCAGTGCATAAATATACATATGTAATTACTATAGATTATAATTCATGGATTTTCTATAATAATTTTTACTTTTATCAATAATTCTTTTTATCTGGAAAATCTGACAAATTTTTTAATAAGCGCACAGGAACTATTGTACTTTTTTGGGGAACACTATATATTTTTATATATATACGCAGTCTGTTGGAGGCTAAATGTCTTTACCGAATATTTTCATTATTAATGTTGATCAGCAGCGTTATGACAGCCTGGGTTTTACAGGAAACCGTATTGTAAAAACACCCAATCTGGATCAATTGGCAGGCAAGGGCATGTCTTTTACCAATGCTTTCACCCCGATCCCTCTGTGCTGCCCGGCACGTCAGTCTTTTCTCTGCGGGCAAACAGCTGAGACACACGGTTTTTTATGGAATTACCAGCATGATTCCTGGATGAGCGGTCTGCCGCCTGCACCTGATCACTGGCCCATGAAATTAAAAGCAGCAGGTTATAATACAGCTTATTTGGGCAAATGGCATGTGCACCCTGATCAAGATCCTTGCGCCTACGGCTACGATTATTATGTGCCTGAAGAAAAATATCCGCTGCGCAGGCCCCAGTCTGATATCTGGGGATCAATCGAAATGATCCGCGGTATTGGAATGTACGATGAAGGAGATTTGGAAACCTCCTATACGCACGGTTTGGCAAGAGATACTATTGAGCAAATACAAAAATTCTGCGGCGAAAAAGCGCCCTGGCATGTAAGGCTTGATTTTATGAATCCTCACTTGCCCTGCTTTCCTGTAAAACAATTTGCCGCAATGTATCGGCCGGAAGACATTCCGGCATGGGGAAGCTTTTCCGATGAATTTAATAACAAGCCTTTTATTCAAAAACAGCTTTTATACTCATGGGGTATTGAGGACTGGGGCTGGGATATGTGGTCGCGTTTTGTAGCGCAGTATTATGCTGTTATCAGCCAGTACGATGATGCGCTTGGCCGGGTTCTTGCTTATCTGGAAAAAAGCGGGCAGCTAAAAAATACCATAATAATCTATACTGCCGATCACGGCGATATGTGCGGCAGTCACCGCATGATTGACAAGCACTTTGTTTTATATGAAGACATAGTACATGTGCCGCTTGTTATCCGCTGGGATGGTGTAGTGAAACCCGGCTCTCTTTGCCGTGATTTTATCAGCAACTATCTTGATCTGCCGCCCGCCATCTGCCAGATGGCGGAACTGGATATACCGGAAAAATACCAGGGTATATCGCTGCTGCCTCAGCTTCAGGGCCGAAAAAACACTTCTGTCAGAGATGCAATTACATCAACCTATAACGGCAACGGCAAACAATTTGGCCTTTTTACCCAGCGTATGATCAGGGAACATAAATATAAATTCATCTGGAATTGTACTGATCTGGATGAGCTATATGATCTGGAAACCGATCCGCATGAGCTGCAGAATTTAGTTCAAAAAAAATCCTTGAGTAATGAAATCGGCCGCCTGCAGAAAAAATTATATGAAGAATTACACAAACTGGGTGATCCGATCGTAAATGGGCCGTGGGCAAAAAAAGTTCTTCTGGAAGGAAGAAAAGTTACATAGTAACGCGCTCTTATACTGCCCTTACGGATGTTGTGATATCTGAAGTTACCTTGGGTTTCGAGGCGCAGGAGTTCCGGGAGCGGTTTGCCTCGAGCGGAGTTTTCAGCATTAATAAAAACTGTTTTCACAGAAGAAATTCCAGGGATAAAACTTGTTTCCGAACAGCAGGTCATGGATGACCAGGTTAAAGAAAGGACTCTCGGGTCCAGGAGCCGAAATCGCGCGTTGTTTCAAAACCGGATATTTTTTCATAGACGGTTAGGGAGGTTCCTGTACCCAATCATCGACGGTCGTTTCATTATACGCTAAAGTCAAAACGTAAGCATGCAGAGGGTATGATTTTTTTTCTTGGGTATGCGTCTTTAGTCTGCAGAAAATGCTTGACAACATGGGGCTTTGTTGTTTTATTTACCCAAGAAATAAATTTGCTCCCGCATGCAGACGCGGATAATGCTCGCGTACCGGAATTTCAAAAGCTTTATGATCTACCGTCTGATCATCTTTTATTCACTGCGCTTCAAGAAATGCCATTAAATATATTCCATCGCAGAGAACAAATGTGTATATTATAACATATCGCTGCTGAAGGCGATAAAAGTTAAAAAAAAATTACTTTTATTTTCCTTCTTCGCCGTGATGCGGACGCAATATTACCGAACTTCTTTCCAGGAATTCGCAAAGTAAATCAGCCTCATCAGTGTTTGATGTTTTTGCCAGACGCGATACCGCGGCATATCTGGCTGCTCGAACGATCTGGCGAAAATTTCCGATAGTATGATGCAGGGTTCCGCCCATGGTACGCAGTTCCCGGCCGATTATATCGCATTCTTCTTCCTGTTTTTCAGCGTCCATGCCGGAATCAATCAAATTTTCCAGCTTTACTGTACCCGCTAAAAAATCTTCCGGAGTTTTAATTATGAGCTGGTTTGAATTCCATACAACTTGTATATCGGCAAGGAGTCCTTCTATTTCCAGGCTGGAGGAGGATAACTCCGGATTCAGTTTGCTTTTTTTCTGCAGTATTTGCATAGTGTCTGTCTGCCAGTCACGGTAGTTTTTTGCCCGTGCCGTAACAAAAACCACAAACTCATTCATTTCACGTAAAAGAGTTTTAATTCTTTCCCAATCGCTTTTCTGCTTTTTGTCGGCAAATAATTTTTCAATTTCATCTGTGCCGGAGCATATACCGTGCCCTTGCCAGATATCGTAATTTGTCATCAGCGCAATTTCATCTTCCGTCAACAGCTTTTTCAAGTGCGGCTGCGGCAGCATGTTTTTTATTTCTTCAGGACTTTCGGAAACAGCATCTAAACAATAAACCACCTGCGGCCAATTTTTATCTATCTGCCCCCGCACAGTATTGCCATAAACCAGCTGACGTAAGAAAACCTGGTTGTCTTTCAAATAACTCGGATAGAAAAAACGGCCGTTTACCTGTTCGTAGCCTTGCCAGATATCTGGTTTTTGGATATAAAAACTGGGTACCAGTTTGATATGACCTTTTGCCTGCGGATTATAAACCGGTATCGGGATTGACTCATCGATAAAAACAGGATTCCGGGGAAACTGATTTTTTTGCCTGTAATTAATCAGCCATCTGGCGGTAAAAGGCGGCAGCCAGTCTATCTTTTCAAATTCGTTACCGGCAGGTTTTTCCAAAATTTCCGTCCAGATGTTTTTCGCGGCAGGCAGCCCGATCAGAAGACGATTTTTTCCTCTAAACTCTACCCGGCAATATTCACTTTCAATTCCCTGATTTTTTTTCCAACCGTGCCATACTTTTTCCGCATTTTGCCAGGAATAGGCCAGCATGGCATTTCCTCCATTCAGTAGAAATACTGCCATATGAAACGCGGGAAAAATTCTGCCGTTTTCTTTATTGGAATTTTCATGGAAAAAAATATAATTGTCGCTCAGAGAATCAGGTATAATCATTACTTTACTCTGAAAGGCAATTGACAAGGAAGTTTCAGTTTTTACCGGGCTTTCGGCTTCAATATCCAGAAACGGGCTCTGTTCCGGCAAGGTTACTCGTAACATGGTCTGATCGCTATAGGTAATTTTTAAAACAGTGCCGCGATCTGATTTTTCTTCTGTAATCGACTTAATATCAGCATTGGCGGCTTGCAGTTCGGCAGCAGCGATCACCTTGCCATTGAGCGAATAAGACAATACTGCTTTGCCGTCATTAATTTCCAGAGATAGATTATCATTACCTATCCTGTTTATCTCTTTTGCCTGTATATACGAGATAAACAAAAGTATCAATAAGTAGAATGTTTTCTTCATTTTTTCTCTCCGCCTAATATAATTGTTTTTATTACCTGGAAACATATTAACTGAAAAATTTTCAAGCTTCACTAATATATTCCTGCTTTTAAAAAAAATGTGACATAATTAATATACGAACTCATAATAATTCCAATCAATAGTATAGAATATCGCGATTGGTTTATTTTAAAGAATTTGAAATTTGTTTTGGGGGATTGTTCAGCAAGAATTTCATGATTTTCATTTCGCAATTCCCATTTTTATATCTTCGATTTTTTCCGCATATGCCTCTTTCATTAGTTCTCTCCAGGTAGTATTTTTAAATATAAAATATCCGTATTTTGATAAACGGTGTGTTGATACTTCTCCGCATGGCGGCCAGGCATAATACCAGATGTCATTCGTGGGCGCGTCATTCATTAGCCGATAGCGCCGGCAGAGATGAACCAGCCATTTTGTATTATCACGTGGAGGACAATTCTGGCCGGATAAATCAAACCGTTTCAGCGCAGCAAAGGGTATAGCCCATTCTGCAGTCCAGTATTCATCAACATCCGTGGGATCATTAAGCGTGCCTTCAATATGAACTGCAGTCTTTATTCCTTCACAGTCCCACTCAAAAGCAAGAAAAGACGGTTCAAGATTGTCAATCCCTGTTTCTTCGCGGAAGTTTTTTATTGAATAAGTATACGGCAGCCAGGCGTCCATCAGGTTATTAACAGGATTTACATGTATTTCAACATAATTTCTGGTATCGCAATCTACATCTGCAAAAAATTTGACAAAGGAACCATTGACTGCCCCTACATAAAACTGTTCATCCCGGGTAGTAGCAAATGTCCATATTTGCGGATCTTCTACTCTATACCCAAGATAGAGATAATGGTCATCCCAAAGCGCCTTGCAGGTTGCCGCATAACGTGTTCCCTGCCCGGTGACCAGATCGGAAAAAAGCGGCATGGGCACTGCTTTTTTCCAGGCAAGGTCATCGAGCTTACCGTCGATATTGATTTCCCCTTCAGGACGGCAGACATAATAAAAATTTTTCGAATATAAGAGATTTTTAATTTTTGCATAAGCGCTGACAATTTGTTTTTTTAGATTTTTTTCTATACAGGTATTGGTTTTATAACTATTATGATTTCTAATTATCAGGGATTCATCTTTTTTCGCAGTGGTTTTAAGTACGGTACGCGGCTCCAGCATTAGCTGCGCATCAACGACTACGGTAAATTTTTGTCCGTTAGTGTATATTTTACCTTCAGCATTTTCTACGGCGCCTCTTATTACTTCAACTGTAAATATTTCTATTTTTTTTTCTTTATCAGGCGCTTGTTTGTCCTCGGCTAAAAGACCTGAGCTGTTTAAAAATAATAGTAAAAAAATAAAAAAATAGATGCTATATTTTTTTTTGTAATTACTCATCAATTATTCACTTCCCGTCCGGACAAGGCAAACAGCAATACATCAAGATTTATTAAATTATCATGTTTCAGCGTTACTGATAAAATTTTTTTCTCCGGATGCGGATTGACCCATTCCCATTGGTGCAGGTAAGTCTCCCGGCCTTTGCTGTCTGTAATGACGTATTTGTACCTGCAGTTAAGCGCATCCCTGAGAATTATATTGTCTTCATATAGTCTGTTGATATTATTATCTATTCTAATATTTATAATTTCCTCTGTTGTATCAGCATATTTGATAATATAATTTCCTGCCGGCAGGCCGAAAGGATAAGTTGTGGCTTCGCTCTGTGCTTTTTTGAAGTTTGAATCTTTCCCAATCTCCAGAGCATGAAGAAAGATCAGTGCGGAAAAATTACCTTTTATATCTATGATTATCTCCGGTTTTCCATCTTCCGCTATAATGCAGTTTTTATTTTTAATGCCGTAAAGCTGCATAGGAATAAAACCTATATCCTGAACTCCTTCCGGAACAGGCAGGGGATCCGCCAGCCCTGCATAAAAATCAATTTTCTTTTCCCGGATAAAATCTGCAAACGAATAATTCAATTTTACTTTAATATCAATTTGCTGTATTTTATCACTGGCATACGGGTTTTTTTTTACAGCCAGCATCTGAAAAATCGCGGGCATTTTTCCGTTTTCGTAAAAAATCGTATCGTCGTATATCCTGTCATCCAAAAAATTCCAGGCGATATTTACCTGCATGAGAACCTTGTTTATTCTACTGAAACTGACCGAGCCGGTGTCAATGGTGTTTCTATACCCAAACATAAAAGCATGTGCTCCAGAACCGCTTAGCTTATTTTTAAAATCTTTATAGCCATTATATCCGATTACTCCCATCGACCAGATTTTAAATCCAAATTTTGTTAAATCAAACTGATCGTCATCATTCTGTTTCATTAAAATAATATCCTTAGGCATTTGATCCGTTACTTTATAAACATCAAACCTCTCGCCATGTTTGGTTGGATCGAGCATATCATAATATATTGCCATTTTGATGTTTTTATCCTTATTTTTCAGAAAATTCCGTAATTCCAGATGAAAATCCAGAAAAGCCTGGGCGCGCGTTTTGCCATGCAGTAGTTCATCCCTTGTTTCATTTTCCTTTTTAAAATGCCAGTATTCATCGGAACTAGGTGAGATAAAATCAGGTTTCATGGCGTCAATTATTTCTTCCATCGCGCCGAACACTATTTTGTTATGATCGGGGTGTGTTACATCCGACTGATCTCGCCAGCCCTTTTCCCGCAATTCTGGACAATACCCTGTAAGCCAGTAACCTCCATGACCGCCGACTTCCCATTTAAAACCGGGCTTGACAAAGTTATCTCTCAGAAAATCAGCTAATATTTTCATATCGTTCATTGTATAAGGCTTATCCGGATTATGCAGTCTTTCGTTTTTTTCATAATTTACCGCGGCGCTGGCATCCAGTAGGAAGATGTTCATTTTCATATTAATGACATATTTTTCCGCGTATTCCATTAATTCCTGTATGGTATATTTGTCTTTTATTTTCCAGAACTTTTCCTTAAGACTAGGATGATGCATCAGCACAGGCCTTTCCGTAATATCCGGCCAATCCAGTATTTCTACGCACAATACCGGATTTTTCTTTTCGATTTTCATTGAATTTTTCAAGGCCTGAATGAACGTGATCCCCGCATAAAAAAGACCAGGTTCATCCTTGCCTGCTAACACCGCTCTATCTGTACTAATTTTAATGTGATAGCCTTCAGGTTTGAGTTTTTCTTCTTTGTCGCTCCACATAACATTATCCCGTATTACCATAACCAGGCCTTTTTCTTTTTCAATATTCCCGCTTTTCTTTAGCAGTAATTTTTTTCCTGTATAGCCATAGTATTTCTCTATAAAAATACCGGCTGTTTTCAGCGTTCTTTCCGTGGCCTTGTCTTCGACATATAAGGTATCCTGCTGCCCGGCGTAAAAATTATTCGTTCCCCATTTTACCTGTTTTACTTCAGGATGAAATATCCGTGAACCGAACAGATCTCCGGTTTGTATCTGGTTTTGAAAATTAAATCCCAGCACGCAGGCGCTGCTTTCCTTGTTCTGTATCTGGATATAATGCGTATACAAGCCGTTTCCATTATAAGCATCCTTGATTTCCAGATTTAATCTTTCACTAGCATTCTGAACGCTGATCTCTTTCGTACTCCTGTATATTTTTCCCTCTCTGTCTACAAGCTTTTGTTTGACAGTATAAGTTCCGGGCGGAAAATCTTTTATATCTAGAACGAATGAAAAATCCGTTTTTTCTTTTTTTTCATTTTTAAAAATATTCTGGATTGCCATTTTGCCGAGGCCGAAAGGCTTCTTGTTGAATACCAGCAAACCAAAAGTGGTCGGAACCGGGAAAAATAACGCTTTGCACCAGCTTAAGGTTCTTAGTTTTTCCTCGTTTCTGGTTTTATAATAGGTCTGGGCGATCTGAAATCCGCAATATCTGTCATCTCTCAAATCTATTTTCAAAACGTTTAACGGAAAAACGGTTTCCGTAACCCATTTACTGTTTTTATAGGTAAAACCTTTTTCGTGCTCCATTTTCCAATCCGTCTTAGTAGCGATTTTTCCGGATTTATCGTATTCCCGGACGGAATTAAAAAATATGCCCCGGGAATTCAGCGCATACTGGATAAAACAAATATTATTATTTTCTGCACTGAAAAAATATTCTACAGGCTCATCGCCGAATATCCGTTTTACATCTTCGAATTTAGCATCGGCCCTTGGCTCCGTAGGGAATTCGCTTATGCCGGCTATATATAAATTTTTTACATCATAGATAATTCTGACATTGAAAGGCGATTTTTCCGCGTTAACCTGATTTTGTTCTTGTAAGTAATAATAATTGTCCAAAAAAGCTGTTTTCCCCCAGGCAGTATCGCTTAAATCGCCGTCTATCTTTATATTGTTTTCAGTATAAAGAACTTCATAAGTCTTCTTGATCTCCGATATCGGCAAAGATAACAGCGCTGTTTTTTCTTTTGTCTCATCTTTAATAATAATTGAAATTTTGCTTAAACGAAATTTTAATTC
>Ga0154543_1035_pt1 | contig 17281 bp, 14 predicted proteins | sample RifGroF1_FD_105686 | JGI IMG/M metagenome (GOLD analysis project Ga0154543, IMG submission 105686) | Spirochaetes bacterium GWF1_41_5
AACCGGGGGGTAAAAAGACTGCCGCCGTTTACCAGTGCAGTAAAGGCATTAATAAGCTGCAGCGGAGTAGCTCCGATGCCCTGGCCGATGGGAATGGTAGCCCGTGTGCGTATACCCCAGTCCCGCGGATGCGGAAGCACTCCTTTTATTTCTCCCGGCAGATCAATTCCGGTTTTTCTGCCGAATCCCAAAGACGCAAGCCATTCATGGATTTCCTGCACCGAAAGTTTTTCACAGGCCTTGATCATAACGGTATTGCAGGAAAAACGCACGGCATCTTCCAGGTTGATGCTGCCGTGCGCCTGGGCGCATCTGATTATTTCGCCGTTGGCGCAGGCGTATTGCCCGCTGCAGTGAAAATGCTGATTTCTTTCCACCAGGCCTTTTTCCAGCAGCAGGGCGAGCAGAAATACCTTGAATAACGATCCCGGCTCAATATATTCGGATACCGCGGCATTGCGGAACCAGGCGCTGTTTTCTTTTTCAAAATTATTCAGTGAAAAAGCCGGGGCATTGGCCAGGGCAATGATTTTTCCGCTTTTGGCAAGCTGGATAATAACCGTGCCGCCTGCAGCCCGCGTACTCTGCAGGTAGGAAAAAAGTTTTGATTCGGCCATAAGCTGCAGCTCGGCATTTATTGAAATTTTAAGATCCAGGGTATTGGGTTTTTGCGGAGTACTGATCAGCAGATCATCATAATAATTTTCCAGACCGGCAAGGCCTATATTATCAAAACCGGCAAAACCCAGGACATGACAAAGCAGGCGGTTATGCGGATAATAACGCATGTATCCGGAATCAAAAAACATGATCTCGCGGTCAATGGCTGCTGCGGCCCGGTATTCTTCTTCGCTGCAGCCGCGCTTAAGCAGAACTGCCGGACGCGGGCTGCGGAGCATGGCAGAAAAATCCGTATTGCTAATCTGTAGCACATGCTGTGCAGCCCGGGTTATTTCTTCTGATTTTTCCGGGGAACAGGCAGAGAGTTTTTTTAAATTCAGGTATGTGCTGTAGCGTTTAACGGAAAAGGCAAGCTGCCTGTCTGCGGAATCAAGTATTATACCTCGCCTGGCAGGCAGCAAACCCGAGTCACGGGCAGTCTGGCCGGAAAAAGCCAGCAGAACCAGCCGCAGGAAAGCGATAAAAAAAATCATCAGGAAAAAAAAAACAACGGCTTTAAACCGTATGCTAACAGGCAAAAAACTCTCCGTCAGAAACTGATTATTTTATAAGCACTCATTTTTAAAATCTGAAATGCCGCACTATTTTTTATAACCATAGATAAAAAGATTACCCTGACTGGAAATATAATGCCCGGTATCAATAAAACGGAGATTTTTCATATTTTCAAGCAGATGATCCGCCTGACAGGTATTATATTCAATATTATATTTGTCATAAACAGCCTGGTTACGGCTTTTATGGCCGCTGTAAAAATCAAGCTCCAGAGCAAAAACTCCCTTGCGTTTTAACGATCCCAGAATAGCGGCAAGTACGGATTCGGCGCTGCGGCTGAAATAAAAGGAATTGAAGCTGAAGATAGCGTTAAAATATTCTTCTTCAAATTCAAGGGCATTGATATCTCCGCGAAAAACGCGGATACGGTTAAATTCCCTGAGCCCGTGGGTAATACCTTTCATTTTTTTTTCGTATATATCAAGCCCCACTACCGTTGAACCGGCAAAGGTTTCATTGAGAAAAATCAGTTCGGAAGGCTCTCCGAAACCGATATCAAGAATTACCGGAGCTTCAGGCACCCGGATCAGGGCAAACAGTTCTTTTAAATTTTTTTTATGGCGTCCGGAATAAAAAAAGCCTTCGGAAAATTGTTTTTCAAAAAATTCCTGTGCCTTCATTTTTTCTGCCTCTTTTTTATTCCCGTTTCCAGCATGCTGCCGATAAAAGATGCAAAAAGCGGGTGCGGAGCCACCGGTGAGGATTTGAATTCAGGATGGAATTGTACGGCTAAAAACCATTTATGTCCCGGAAGCTCGATAATTTCCGCCAGATCGCTTTTTTCAAAGATACCGGTAAAACGCATGCCCTTTTTCAGAAATATCTCCCTGTAGGCATTGTTAAACTCATAACGGTGCCTGTGCCTTTCCTCGATTAGCCGGGTTTTATAAATTCCTGCGGCTCTGCTTCCGCGTTCCAGCCGGCACGGATAGGCGCCCAGCCGCATACTGCCGCCCAGGTCGGTTATTTCTTTTTGCTCTTCCATTATATCAATTACCGGATACGGAGCTTTGGCTTCTATTTCTGTGGTATTGGCGCCTTTAAGTTTGCAGACACTGCGGGCAAATTCAATTACAGCGCACTGCAGACCAAGACAGATGCCGAAAAAGGGAATATTGTTTTCACGCGCAAATTTTATCGCCTTGATTTTACCCTCTATGCCGCGCATACCGAATCCGCCCGGTACAAGAATACCGTCAAGATTTTTCAGAGCTTCAGGATTTTTTTCCACATGCGCAGCTTCAATGAAAACTTTTTCTACCAGACAGCGGTTTTTAATACCGCCGTGGGTTAAAGCCTCATCAATACTTTTATAGGCATCGCGGAGATTGACATATTTTCCAATAATTCCGACCCTGACTTTTTTCCGGGCTGTACGCATGATAGTTGCGACCTGCTGCCAGCGTTTCATTTGCGCACCGGGGCAGGGAAGATGAAGTTTTTCCAGAATTATTCGATCAACGTTTTTTTTATGATATAAAAGCGGCACTTCATAAATATTGCCTACATCAAGAGCCTCGATAACGGAATTATAATCTGTGTTGCAGAACAGCGATATTTTACGTCTTAGGTCCTCGGGAAGTTCTTTTTCGGTTCTGCAGAAAATCATATCGGGGCTGATGCCGATCTGCCGCAGGGATGCCACGCTGTGCTGGGTAGGTTTGGTTTTCAATTCACTGGCGGATTTTATATAAGGCACCAGGGTGAGATGAATAAAAATGGTTTCGCCCCGCCCTTTTTCAATGGCAAATTCCCTGATGGCTTCCAGAAAGGGAAGACTTTCAATGTCGCCAACGGTTCCGCCGATCTCCACCAGCACAATATCGTAATTATCCTGTTCAAATTTGCGGAAACGGTTTTTTATTTCTCCGGTAATATGGGGAATCACCTGCACGGTCTGCCCCAGGTATTTGCCGGCGCGTTCTTTTTGAATTACCGTGTTGTAAACACTGCCGGAAGTGATGTTGTTCTTTTTCTCCATGCGGTGATTTAAAAAACGCTCGTAATGGCCCAGATCAAGATCCATTTCTCCGCCGTCATCGGTAACATAAACCTCGCCGTGCTGAAAGGGATTCATGGTTCCGGGATCAACATTAATATACGGATCGCATTTGATATTGGTGACTCTGTAGCCGTTGGCGGAAAGCAGTGTACCTATGGAAGAAGATGCAATACCCTTGCCGAGGGATGATAGTACTCCGCCGGTAATAAAAATAAATTTACTCATGCTGATATCCTTTTAAACAGGCTGTCGATTTGAAACCATGACAGGATGCCGAAATAGTCCAGAATCCGAAGAATTCGCAAAAAGGCAGCCGGAAGCGTATTATTTTGTACGCCGGGGACTCTATTTTTGCAGGCGATAAAGCAGACGGGTTCATTTCGATATCCTTAATTCGGCATTCCAGTTCTGCAGAGAATTTACCGTTAAATCGCCGGCCAAATAATGCTCCAGCCCGGTGCTGAGGGCAATGGCTGCCTGGATGGTAGTAACAATGGGAACTCCCAGCTGAATGGCGCGCCTGCGCATTTTTTTTTCGTCATCAAGGGTATTTTTATCGTGCGACAGGGTGTTAATGATAAGATGGATTTTATTTTCACCTAACAAATCAAGCGCATTAAGAGAGCCCTCCCTGATTTTTTTAAGCCAGGTAACGGCAATATTGTTTTTTTCTAGCAGGGCAGCAGTGCCCCGGGTGGCATAAATTTTATAACCAAGTCCGTATAATTTTTGCGCTACAGGCAGAACCAGTTTTTTATCATACTCGTTAACACTGATAAAAATATTACCCTCAGCCGGAATTTTCTGGCCCGCAGCCAGCTGTGATTTAATAAAAGCCTTGCCGAAATCAAAATCTATGCCCATGACTTCGCCGGTAGAACGCATTTCAGGCCCCAATACCACATCAGCGCCGGCGAATTTATTAAAGGGGATTACCGCTTCTTTAATGCTGAAATACCGCGGCATGGAAAGTTCGCGCACTTTCATCTCGGCAAGGGTAAGACCGCACATGATCTTAGCTGCAATTTTAGCCCAGGGCACTCCGGTAGCCTTGCTTACAAAAGGCACGGTACGCGAAGCGCGCGGATTAACCTCAAGAATATACAGTAGCGAATCTGCAGCTGCAAACTGAATGTTGATCAGGCCTTTTACTTCAAGCAGCAGGGCAATGCGCCTGGTCCAGTCTTTTATTTCATTAATTAGCTGTTCAGATAATGAGAAGGGAGGAAGCGAGCAGGCGCTGTCTCCGGAATGTATCCCGGCTTCTTCAATGTGTTCCATAATACCGGCAATTACGCATTCCTGCCCGTCACACACAGCATCAACATCAATCTCTATTGCGGCTTTTAGATAGGCGTCAATCAGCACCGGGTTATCGGGGTTAAGTTCAATGGCTTCGTGAATATATTTTTTTAAATCTGCAGAGTTGTAAATTATCTGCATGGCTCTTCCGCCTAACACATAAGACGGGCGTACCATAACCGGGTATCCGATTTTTTCAGCCAGTTTCAGGGCTCCCTTTTCCGTAACAGCAGAACCGCTCTCCGGCTGGCGGAATTTATGACGGTTGACGAATTTCCGGAATTTTTCCCGGTCTTCTACAATATCGATACTGCGCGGCGAAGTTCCGAGGATTTTTACTCCGGCGCGGTACAGAGGCAGGGCGATATTAAGCGGAGTCTGCCCGCCAAGCTGTACAATTACCCCGAGCGGATTTTCTTTTTCAACAATGTTCATGACATCTTCAAAGGTAAGAGGCTCAAAAAACAGTTTGGTGGAAGTGTCGTAATCGGTGGAAACAGTCTCGGGATTGCTGTTGATCATGATGCTGTCATAACCGATCTCCTGCAGCGCCATGGAAGCGTGGACACAGCAATAATCGAATTCAATTCCCTGGCCGATACGGTTGGGCCCGCCTCCCAGAATCACCACTTTTTTGGAATTCCGGCAGCGTATTTCATCTTCTGTTTCATAGGTTGAATAAAAATACGGAGTAAAGGATTCAAACTCGGCTGCGCAGGTATCAACCAGCTTGTATACCGGAATAATATTTTTTTTTATCCGCAGATTTCTGATCTGCATTTCGGATTTGTTAAAAATATCGGCTAAGGTACGGTCGGAAAAACCCATGGCCTTGGCCAGGGATAAAGCATCTTTACCCGGTCCGAAAAATTTATTGCATTTTTTCAGTTTTTTTTCACATTCATGGATTTCGCGCATATTGGCGAGAAACCAGGGATCAATGCCGGTTAGTTTATTTATTTCGCTGTCGGAAATATTATTCTGCATGGCTTTTTTAATGTAAAAAACACGCTCGGCATTGGGTGCGGAAAGCTTGGCTTTGATTTCATCTATACTTAAATTTAAATTTTCTATTTTTTTATGAAAAAGACCGCTTGCTCCGATTTCAAGACCGCGCAGACCTTTCTGCAGGGCTTCTTTAAAGGTGCGTCCTATGGCCATGGTCTCACCCACGGAATGCATGGCGGTAGTAAGCGTGGTATCCGCTCCCTGAAATTTTTCAAAGGCAAAGCGGGGAATTTTTATTACGCAGTAATCAATAGCCGGTTCAAAAGATGCCGGAGTCTCGCGCGTAATATCGTTGGGTATTTCATCCAGGGTATAACCCACAGCCAATTTGGCTGCAATTTTGGCAATAGGAAACCCTGTAGCCTTGGAGGCCAGAGCCGAGCTGCGGGAAACACGGGGATTCATTTCAATTACATTAAGCTCGCCGTTTTCGGGATTTACGGCAAACTGTACATTGGAGCCGCCGGTTTCCACTCCAATCTCGCGGATTATTTTAATGGCTGCGTCGCGCATTTCCTGATACTGGCGGTCGGTCAGGGTCTGAGCCGGAGCTACCGTAATGGAATCACCGGTGTGTACGCCCATGGGGTCAACATTCTCAATGGAGCAGATTATTACTACATTGTCGCGGAAATCACGCATTACCTCGAGTTCAAATTCTTTCCAGCCGATTACGGATTTTTCAACCAGTACCTTGCCGACAAAACTTTCATGTATACCCTGCTGCACCTTGGTTTTAAATTCATCAAAATTATAAATAACGCTGCCGCCGGAACCGCCCAGGGTATAATACGGACGCACCACCAGGGGAAAACGCTGCTTTTCCAGAAAGGCCATGGCTTCATCCAGGGTACTGACATAAGAGGCGTCCGGCATTTTCAGGCCGATTTTAGTCATGGCTTTGGCAAAAAGTTCGCGGTCTTCAGCCTTGTTCAGGGATTCGTAATTAACTCCCAGGACTTTTACATTGTATTTTTCAAATAAATTTTTATTCATGGCTTCGTAGGCTAAATTAAGAGCAGTCTGTCCGCCCAGCGTGGGAAGCACGGCATCGGGTTTTTCTTTCTGCAGAATTTTTTCCAGAACATCGACATTAATCGGTTCTATGTAGGTGGCGTCGGCGAATTCCGGGTCAGTCATGATAGTAGCGGGATTACTGTTAAGAAGTATAATGCGGAATCCGTCAGCGCGCAGAACTTTACAGGCCTGAGTACCCGAGTAGTCAAATTCACAGGCCTGACCGATGACAATAGGTCCGGAGCCGATGATTAAAATACTGTTAATGTCATTACGCCTGGGCATGGTGATGTTTCCTTACAATGTTTAAAAAGTCCCGGATCAGATAACCGGAGTCATTCGGTCCGGGTGCAGCTTCGGGATGATACTGCACCGAAGCAACCGGCAGTTCGCGGTGGCGCAGGCCCTCGCAGGTCTGATCATTGAGATTGATATGAGTGATTTCGATTTTGGAAGAATCCAGACTTTCCGGATCAACACAAAATCCGTGATTCTGCGAGGTGATATCGATTCTGCCTGTCAGCAGATTTTTAACCGGATGATTTGCTCCGCGATGCCCGAATTTCAGTTTGAAGGTTTTTCCTCCCAGCGCCAGACCGATGAGCTGATGCCCCAGGCATATTCCGTAAACCGGGATTTTCCCGAAAAACCGGCGTACCGGTTCATAGATATAATTCAGGGGTTCCGGATCACCCGGGCCGTTTGATAAAAGCAGACCGTGAATATTGTCGTTACTGATTTCTTCTATGGCAAAACGCGGCGGATAGCAGATAACTTTTATGCCGTCTTGGGCCAGAAGGCGTAAAATATTGGTTTTTATTCCGCAGTCAATAACGCCGATTTTAAGAGAACCTTCGGGGGCTTCGGCATAAACATAGCGCGATTTGCAGCCGGCATACTGAACCAGATCGGCTCCCTGCATCTGCGGAAGTTTTTTAATTTTTTCAATCAGATCTCTGCGGGTTTTTTCCGGCCCGTAAACTGCGCGCATGGCCCCGCGGCTGCGGATATGCCTTGTCAGAAAACGGGTGTCAATTCCCGATATGCCGGTCATATTATGTTTGCGGAAAAAGGCATCAAGCGAATATTCGGCTGTAAAATTACTGGCTGCAGGGGCAATTTCTTTTACAATAAAACCCGCTGCCCTGGGACTGTCCGATTCAAAATCATCAGGGTTTATTCCGTAAATACCGATTAAAGGGAAAGTCATGACAATCAGCTGGCCGTAATATGACGGGTCGGAGAGAATTTCCTGATAACCGGTCATGGAAGTATTAAAAACGATTTCTCCGCCGGAAAAACCGCAGCTTCCAAAGAGCGTGCCGGAAAGTTCAAGACCGTCTTCCAGCAGTAATATTCCTTTCATTTTGCCTCCAGGCACGAGCATAAAATGTTGTTGTTATATGAAGCTCTTACCGCTTCTCCGGGATTAATTACCATGATATCCCGGCTTTTCCATTCCTGATTGAAAAAATTCCGAAATAAGGACGCATCGCCCTGATATTCGCAGAATTTCCAGCCGAGCCAGTTAGCGCATTTTCTGGTGAATTCACGGTAACGATCTGCCTGTAAAAATCCCAAATCTATATAAGCTGCCGTACCATATTTTTTAAACCAGTTCTGTTCAGTTTCCATAAGATACAAAGCGTTGTCTTCTCCGTATTTTTCCCGGTAATCTGCCAAGAGATAATCATAACGCTGTTTACCGGGCATAAGCGTATGATCGATCCAGCCCGGTGTGTACCAGTAAATACCCGGATTTTTATCGTAAATTTCACGGTAACGGCCTGCGGAGCCGAGAAAAAAACTGATACAGTCATGCACGGCAAAAAGCACCAGCGGACGTTTCCCTGCTGTTAAACCGTCTACTGCATTACTGCAAAGACCGTAGCATAGCATAACCGCCTGATAACCGCCGGCATTATTTATTTCAGTCTGCAGGTATTTTTTTAATTCCGCCGGCTGATTGTGAAGATTCTGATCAATAAATTTAAGGTCGTAGACTTGAGAGGAAAGAGCTGCAAAATAAGAGACTTCACGCCATAGAACAGCGCAGCTTAAGACGAGACATTTATCCTGCCTGGAGATAATGGTTGTATTTTCTTCATGACTGCGCGTCATTTCCAAAAAAAGTCACCCGGCAGGGAAAAATTATTCATTTACTACTTCTTTGAGTTCCGGAAATTTTTCCTTAAGAATTTTTTCAACCCCGAATTTGAGGGTCATTACTGCACCCTGGCAGTGCGCACATGCACCCTGCAGTCTTACATAAACAGTATTGTCTTCAACCCGAAGAAGCTCGATATTGCCGCCGTCGCGCATGAGCATGGGCCTTATTTCATCAGTGAGTACTTTTTGCACAGCTTCTTGTGTTATCATAATTAACCTCGTAACTGCGGGGTATTATACAAAAAAAAAGAAGTAAAAGCAAATTTTTCGCGACACGATTTTATCAAAATAAAACATAGTTCCGTAAATTGATTAATTGAAGAAGAGAAACCACAGAGGTTGACTTGCCGGTGTGATTGTGTTAATATTACTTTGTAAATTATTTCATGAAAGCAAACGGAGTATTTATGAAAACTATACTTTTTTCTGCAATTGTATTCTTTATCGGTTGTACCATGGGTCCGGCTGTCAATGACTCTGCTGTTATTAACACCAGACAGGATATAACAGGTAAAAAAATAAAAATACGTTTTACCAGGGGGCCTTTTTTCATGCATACCCAAAAATTCGGTTTTTTTTCCATAAAAATCACACCGCAGATAGCAGTTTGGGCAGAAGATATTAATGGCAATTTTATTGAAACGCTTTATGTTACTGCCGGATTTGGAAAACAAAACTGGAAATTCGGCAAATTTAAACCGGATGAAACCGGCCGCGATATGTGCGCACCTTACTGGCTGAATCTCCTGCGGAAAAACGGATTACCTGTTCCGACCAAAAACACCCCCCTGCCGGATACTGTTACTGCGGCTACACCGGCTGGTTCGTTTTCCCTGCTGTCGATGATACAGCCTGCTGAGTTAAAAAAAATAATAATATGTGCTGAAATCAACAAATCTTTTGATCACAATACCAAATATCATAAAGACCGCCAGGAATCTGCATTTAACGGCCAGCCGCCGGTTGTATACAGGGCAGCCGTTGACTTGACCGGACCCGGTGAATATAATTTACAATTAGCAGGCAGATCAGGGGAAACAGGAAGTGACAGCGGTCTTTACAGTGATCTTGAAACTCTGACCACAGCAAAAAATATTTTTTCGGAAATAACCGTAATAATAGAATAACAAATATTATTTCTATAACGATACAATTACTGTGCTTTTTCACACTCCTGAATTTTTAATTTTATTTATAATAACTTTTATTATTTATTATCTGCCCGGCGCCCAAAACTTTCAGTTGCTGTTATTAATTATTTCCAGTTTTGTTTTTTACGCCTGGCACATACCCCTTCTGGTAATTCTGCTGATCGGCTCCATCCTGTTAAACGCCCTGGTCAGTTTCAGAATAGCGCACAGCCGGGCCCAAAAAGCATGGGCAGCTGCAGGCATTACCGCCAATCTGCTCATCCTCGCTTTTTTTAAATACAGCAGTCTGTTGGCGCGGACATTTCTCCCGGCAGATCATATTGCCGGATTTCTGCTTTCCATACCATTACCGGTAGGAATTTCTTTTTACACTTTTCAGGGTATAAGCCTGTTGGCTGATGTTCTTCGCAGCCGCTATGAAAAACGGCCGGATTACCAGGTACAGATTGCGCTTGATTTTACGGGGCATCTCAGGCAGACTGCGCTTTTTATCGCTTTTTTCCCGCAGTTAGTAGCTGGCCCGATTGTCAAAGCCTATGATTTTCTGCCGCAAATAAAAGGTAAATTTTTAAAAGATATTGACTGGAACTTTGCGGTTAAAGCGCTTGTTACCGGATATTTTCTTAAAACCGTAATTGCCGATAACCTTAAAGATTATACTGTATGGATTTCCTGGCCATTTTTTAATTCTCTTTCCACCCTTACGCTCCTTTCTGCTTTGTTTGGATATTCCATGCAGATTTTTGCCGATTTTGCCGGTTACTCGCTGATTGCAATCGGCCTGGCTGCGCTCTTCGGGTACACTCTGCGCATCAATTTTAATTTTCCCTATTTGGCTAAATCGTGCAGCGAATTCTGGAGCCGCTGGCATATTTCACTATCTTCCTGGCTGAAGGAATATTTATATATTTCCCTGGGGGGAAACCGCAAGGGAAGTCTGCGCACGTATTTTAATTTATTTATAGTAATGTTTTTAGGCGGTCTCTGGCATGGCGCTGCCTGGAGTTATGCCATTTGGGGAACCTGGCACGGCCTGGCTTTAGCCATAGAAAGATTTATCGGCAAGCTTATGAGCGCTAAAGTCAAAAATTTTCTGGAAAAGCCTGCTGTGTTGTTTTTGCGTATTTTACTGGTATTTTTCTTTGTAACCATATCCTGGCTTTTATTCAAACTGCCTGAATTCAAACATGTACTGTTTTTTATATCAGCTTTTTTTTCCAATATCAATACTGCCCATAAAACCTCGCTGGTTTTTGCGGTATTACTGTATTCTTTACCGGTAATTTTTTATTATATTCTGCATGCCCTGCAGTCTGAGTATAATCAGTTTAAGGCTGTATTTTCATATGCCGCGCCGTTTGTTTACGGTGTGATGCTTTTTTTAATAATAATCAACAGCGGAGAACCCGGTGCCTTCATTTACTTCCAATTCTAAATCCGGCTTTTTGCTAATCACCGTAACAGCCGCTCTGTTCTGTTTTTTGGTTTATTCCCTGCTGGTTAATGCCAAAGTGATAAAACCGGCACACGGACAGTCTGACCGGCAGAAAAACATTATAAAGGCGGAACGCTATCTATATTCCCCAAAATACTTTCCGGCAGTAATAGTAGGCTCGTCGCTTTCCGCACGCATGGAAGATGAGTTTTTCCCGGGCTGGTTATATAATCTTTCCTTTCACGGGGGCAGCCCTTATACCGGTATGGAATTTATAAAAAAAAAACCGAAACTCCCGCGGCTGCTGCTGGTAGAAATTAATATAATCGAAGGCGAAGTTGACCGCTCGCTGCTTAATATTTTTTCCCCCCCTTTGCTGCCGGCCTGGCGCCAATTTTTACCGGTGCTGCGCGATCAATACAAACCCTCAGGCGTTCTGACCGATGCGGTAATCGGCTTGCGGGCCAAAACCGTTAAGGAAAAAAGAGCCCAGGGGCGTGATGAAAAAATATTTTCGGAAAATCTTAATCTGTTTTACCGGCTTAACATGCAGGAGCCGGAATATGAAAAAATAGCAAACCGTATCAGCCAGCTGGAAGAATATTGCGGTCATTTTTCCGCACAGGGTGTTAAAATTATTTTTTTTGAAATGCCGGTAGATATAAAAATCAGGCAGGCGCGGCGTCCGGCCTGGGTCCGAGAAAAGATTATTGAAAAATTCGGAGCTGAAAATCTTCTGCAGCCTTCGTCGGATCGCAGTTATATCACTACCGACAGCCTGCATCTTGTTTATAAAAGCGCAGAGGAATTTGCAGCCGTAATCAGCGCTTATGCCGGGGCGCAAGGAATCCCGCCCGGCGCAGGGGATAAATAATTAACAGCGCCTTGCCTACAATCTGCCCGCTGCTTACAGTGCCGAATACCCGCGAGTCAAGACTGTTAGTATAATTATCGCCTAACAGAAAAATCCCCGATTCATCAATACGCACAGCCCGTTTGATTATCAGATTTCCTCTCCCCGCAAGACGGCAGGTTAAAGCCTGCCCGGGATTAAGCCTGCATACCGCCAAATCGCCGGTATGCAGGCGGAAAAACGGATTTTTTTTCAGAATAATGATCTGGTCGCCCTGCTGCAGCAGCGGAAACATGGAATTTGATTCTACCGCCAGACCTTTAAAAAAGAAAAATCTCAGACCGGCAGAAAGCAGTGCCGCAGCGGTTATTAAAAATAAAATATCATTTTTTTTTAACATCGGCGCTCTTTATTAATCCGGGTTTGCCCGGTAATTAAGAAAAACGGCTCCGCGAGCAGCCTTTATACCGCAAAGCAATGATCTTGCCCTTCGCAAGCTCTGGGCAAGTCCTGCTGGGTATTCCCAAAAGCCAGATTTTGTCCGTTTTGTCAGAAACAAAGCGGACAAAATCATTGCTGATCGGGATAACTGAATTCAGCATGTTGAGGCAAGCCCTGTCGGATTTGTTATTGAGAGAAATTTATCATGCTTCATTGTTCTGTTATTTTTTGCGGACTCGGTATAAATGCTCTGTTTAAACAGCTCGGCAGGAAAAAAATACCGGGCAGTCGGGATTTATTAAAAATTTAAAGCTCAAGAGCTTTTGTTATTTCTTCATGGCATCTGCCGGTAAATTCTTTCAGTTCGTTTTCGGTTTCGCTCAGCCGGCGCATGGATTCGATAAAATCTTCAAAGGGCCGGATATTTCTGAAATTATTTTCGTTTTCGAGAAAATTTCTGGCAGAATCCGCAGCCAGAGAGAAATCGCGCAGCGCGGTAATAAGCTGTTTATAAATTTTAAGTTTCTGAATGCTGTCTTTGGTTTCGGTAATCTGCTCAAGGCCGGATGCTAACAATGCAGCAATTCTCCGTTTCTCGACTATAACGGAAAATTTTTTATAATGCTCCCGGACGGATTTTAGCGCCTGTTCACAATTGTCATAACGATCGGCTTTGGCGCGTATCACGTCAAAATCATTAAAATCAATTTTCATCAGCTCGCGGACCTGCAGTTCATAAGCCCTGGCTTCTTTTTCACTGCGGCCCAGTGCTTCTTTTATCTGATCATTTTCCAGGCGCAGGGAAGCGTGTTCTTCAATCAGCTTGCGTACATTGGCATTTAATAAATATTTCAGAACGCTGATTTTATAACGCGGGGCCGCAGCCAGCGAATCCTTCTGCAGTTTTTCAATGTTTTTCTGAAATTCTTCTTCACCGGTATTTATTTTCATTTTTTTCCGGGCTCCTCCAGGGCATTTAGCCGGTCAATAGCGCAGAATTCTCCGCACATGGTGCATATTTTATCATTTTTACCTAATTTTGAATCCAGGCGGTAACGGCGTGCCTTATCAGGGTTAACGGAAAGCGCAATTTGTTTTTCCCAGTCAAGACTGCGCCGCGCATTTGCCATGTGTTTTTCTTTTTCCAGGGCTTTTTTATTTCCCCGGGCAAGGTCCGCAGCCTGCGCGGCAATTTTAGCGGCAATAACTCCATCGCGTACATCATCAACCGAGGGAAGCTTGAGATGCTCGGAAGGGGTTACATAACAAAGAAAATCAGCTCCGGCCCAGGCAGCCAAAGCTCCGCCGATGGCGCAGGTGATATGATCATACCCGGGAGCAATATCGGTAACCAGGGGGCCCAGGACATAAAAAGGCGCGCCTGCGCAAAGTTTTTTTTCAAGAAGTATATTTGCCTCTATCTGATTAAGGGGCATGTGCCCCGGGCCTTCAATTATTACCTGCAGGCCCATATCCCTCGCCCGTCCGGCCAGAGCACCCAGGGTAATAAGTTCGTCAATCTGGGCATGATCTGTGGCATCAAGTACGGCGCCCGGTCTCATACCGTCACCAAGCGAGATTGTAACGTCATATTCAGCCAGTATTGCGCAAATTTCATCAAAATATTCATATAGCGGAGATTCTTTTTTATTTTTTTTAATCCATTCCACCAGCATGGATCCGCCCCGGGAAACCACATTAAGAAGCCTTCCCTGCTTTTCCATGCGTTCCAGAGAACTCATGGTTATTCCTGAGTGGATAGTCATGAAATCAACGCCCTCGGCAGCCTGGGCCCTGATAACCGCTAAAAAATCATTAATTGTCATGTCTGAAAAACTGCGGCTGCTGCGGGAAAGTTCAAACGCGGTCTGATATAAAGGAACTGTTCCCACCATTACAGATGATTCAGCAAGGACCATGCGTCTGATTTCATTCTGAAGGCTGCCTAAAGAAAGATCCATTACTGCGTCAGCCCCGGCTGAAAGTGCCGCGGCCAGTTTTGCCCTTTCATTTTCTATGCTCATGTCATAAGGCGATGATCCTATGTTGGCATTGATTTTTACCGAAAGTCCTGCACCGACTGCCCTGGGAAAAACAAGTTTTCTGACCCGGTTTTGGGGAAGGCAGATTGTTCCGTCAATTATGCCTTTTGCCAGAACTGAGCTCTCAAGGTTTTCATACTGAGCAGCCTGTTTGAGATGTCCGGGAATTATACCTTTTTTTAAATCGTTGATAATACTCATTAAAAAACCAGCCTAGTTGAAATAAAAAAAATAACTGCTCCGGGGAAACCGGGATCGCATATACTGTACCAGCAGATTGCCGGATTTAAAAGATTTGCTGCTTTCATCATATTCAAAATAAGCAGGCTGCCTGCGGATGTATCCGGTATAGGGGCTATTGCGCGCTGTTGCCAGTTCTGCAATTTTACCATTGATTCGATAAAGAAACACTATGCTTTTTTCAGCCAGAGCCGGGCTGTTTTTTACAGTCAGGGGCGAGATTATCCGGGCAGCCGGAAGATAATCGGATTCATAATATGCTTTTAGCGCCCGGCGGTATTCCGCCAACATCTTTTGATCCGAATATAATTCAGTATTGGTATCAAGGAATTCCCGCTCAATAAACGCAGTCTTGCCGCAGGCAAACATGATTTGAATCCAGCGGTTTTCATTGGTTCCAGCAGTACGCAGCACCCTGATTTCTTCCCAGGGTTCAAGCGGGTTAATGATACGCGAAAAAATCACATTGGGTTTGTTGCGGGCGCTGATAAAATTCCCTTCCAGAAAATAAAAATCGGAATTGGTGCCGATCAGCAGCGTTTCATCAAGCAGGGTTTTTATTTCCATATATCGCTTTTTGTTTTTTCCGGCAAACACCGCAGGAAAATACAATTCGTTGGTATAGTACCCGGCTAAAAAAGAGGAATCCGGGTAATATTTATAAAAAAATTCCAGTATTTTTATATTGCTGGAAAATTCAGCCTGGTTGGAAGCCGGAAGAAAATTCCCGCGGTAAAGCGCTTCTGCGGCAAGAGATTCTAACTGGTAATTATTGGGCCTGGTATGCGGAGAAACCATGGATTGCCAGTGCTGTTTATTATACAGTAATCCGGTTTTACTTTCCGAGATGCCAAAAAGCGGTTTGATTTCCGCATTTAATTTGCGAAAATACCCGGCAAACGTTTCAGTCTGATAATTATCAAGAATAAAACGTCCGAATAAATAATCTATATCTCCATGGGGATCTTCATTAAAGACAGTATAAAAAGCAATAAACTTTTCAAGCTGTGTGGCTGTATCAGGACTGCAGGCGCTGTAAATTTTTTTTCGTATTAAATTATAGTTTGCCGGTGTGGCACAGCCTTCATCGGTTGCCGGAAGTGCTTTAATACTGGTTTTTATTCCGCTGCGCGCACAGGACAACCCGGCTATCAGAAAAACAATGCCGGCAGTTATTAAAAGGTTTCGCCAAAAGGGCAATCAGGCTTTACCTTCAGAGCCCAGAACATTTTTAATTTTATGCATATACAGGGTCTTGAGCGCATCCCGGGCCGGACCCAGGTATTTACGCGGATCAAATTCCTGGGGCTGTTCAACAAATACCTTGCGTACCGCAGCGGTCATGGCCAGGCGTCCGTCGGAGTCAATATTAATTTTACATACTGCGGACTTGGCTGCGCGGCGCAGCTGCTCTTCAGGTATACCGACGGAATCTTTCAGTTTTCCGCCGTTGCTGTTGATTATTTTGATAAGATCCTGCGGTACGGATGAAGCGCCGTGCAGAACAATGGGAAAACCGGGAAGTTTTTTTTCAATTTCTTCCAGAATATCAAAGCGCAGGGGCGGCGGAATAAGGATTCCATCAGCCGAGCGGGTACATTGTTCAGGCTTGAATTTATTGGCGCCGTGTGATGTTCCTATGGATATAGCCAGTGAATCAACTCCGGTTTTTTTGGTAAAATCAATAACCTGATCAGGGGAAGTATATACGGATTTGGCGGCAACCACATCGTCTTCAATTCCGGAAAGAACTCCCAGCTCACCCTCTACAGTTACATCATGTTTGTGGGCATAATCTACCACCTGTTTGGTGAGTTCAATATTTTTTTCATAGGAATGATGCGAACCGTCAATCATTACCGATGAAAAGCCCGTATCAATGCAGCTTTTACACAGTTCGAAAGTATCGCCATGGTCAAGATGAAGTACTATGGGAATATTTTTGCCTAATTCCTTGGCGTACTCAACCGCACCCTGGGCCATATACCGCAGCAGTGTCTGGTTGGCGTATTTACGCGCACCGGACGATACCTGCAGAATTACCGGTGAGCCGGTTTCAACACAAGCCTGCAGAATCGCCTGCATTTGTTCCATGTTATTAAAATTAAAAGCCGGAACAGCGAACCCGCCGTTTACCGCCTTTTTGAACATTTCTTTGCTGTTTACGAGTCCCAATTCTTTATAGCTGGTCATGATTTGCTCCTTGCTTATTTTATCGTATTATAATATGGATAAAAAAAGAGCGCAAACGACAAATGAATCTCACAAATGAATCTCACAAATTCCCGCTGGGTGCGCCGTCTATATTTATACCACAAAGAAAATACTTGATATCATGGTGCATACTATTTTTTTACTTCCCGTGAGAATTTATTTTTAGCATTT
>Ga0154543_1061_pt1 | contig 16692 bp, 11 predicted proteins | sample RifGroF1_FD_105686 | JGI IMG/M metagenome (GOLD analysis project Ga0154543, IMG submission 105686) | Spirochaetes bacterium GWF1_41_5
GCAGAAAATTTTAGTTGCCATATATCATAGACCGCATCCCCCAGTTTAAATTCCGAATCTATTCCCATTGAGTAATTTTTAAAGGATTTTCCTTTAATTTCAAAGTTCTCTCCGAATTTCATTACGCTTTTTCCGTTTTCCCTGTAGCTGAGCAGTATCCGGCCTGTAACAGGATTATCATTAACAGCGCGGCAGGAGAATAGCAGTTTACTCTGAGTATGTATTTTTTTATCTATTGTACGGCATATCTGCACTGCCGCTTTCCCTTCTTCCTCGTTCCGTTTGATATTAAGGATGAATTCTTCCGGGCTTATTGAAACTAGGTCGTAGTCGCCACCTTTTGCCGGAGCTACAACAATCCAGTCACTCGTTTTTGACAGTTTGTCAGACTGCGGGTTTTGCTCGGCTACCGGAAAATATTCCACTTTATCCTTGGAACAAGCTTTATTATTATTATTTCCAGATATAACAGAGATCTGATCAAACACAATTTTTGTTTCGCTATCTGAAGGCGCTTCTGATATATCAACAGATATTTTTAACTGGTACAGTTTTTCTCCTGTGCTTATTTTAAATATTGTATTCAAATCAAATGAAAAAAATTTATCTTCTTTACCTGATATCGACTGTTTGGGCCCAAAGAGTAGTTCCGTTTTCCCATCTCGCTTCACACTAATCAATACTCGCATTCCAACAGGATACTCTGTTCCCGGATTACAGCTGAATGCTATCACTGTGTTACTCGGAGCTGTTATATTAAGATCCCGGATAGCCATTGCCCATGCTTTTTCAACCGCAGTATTGCGGTGCAATCTAAGTTCAAAAGATTCCCGGCTTTTAGAGATTATCTCATATTCTCCGCCGTCGCCTCCCGAAATTATAGACCAGTCCTTAGCGTTCAGAATTCCGGGTGATGTACATATTGTACCAGTAATTACCAGTAAACACATAAATTTTCTAAACATTGTTCCTCCTCTATTGCTAAAGAGTAATTAAATACGGCGCCAGTATTTTAATCAGAATAAAACTTGCAAGTCCTACCGATACTGCAGCGCTAAAACCAGCCAGAACCGGCTTTATTCCTAATATTTTCAATTTACTGAATTTTGTATTTAGTCCAACTCCTGAGAGAGCAATAGCCAGAATATATTCCGCCCACTGCTTTTGTGATTCACAATACCATATCCAGGTTTCATGAGTGCACCAGGGGTTTTTATTGAGGATCAGATGATCGCCAATTGTTCTTACCAGAGCCATGAAAACAAAGCCTATGAGAAAAACAGGAAAAAAGCTTTTCAGTTTTTGAGTTTTTACGGTACCAGCGTTTCCGGTTTCTTTTTTTACATATAAAAATGACAATAAAGGTATGACAAATAACATGAACAGATTTCTAACCATTTTTACAGTTATTGCAATATCAGCAGCACTGAGGTGAGTGTTTCCATCAGCCCAGAGCTGGTCGTATATCAGACCTGCGCCAGTCACTTGAGAAGTATCATGGATCGCTGTTCCCATAAATAGGCCTGATTGAATGGTTGATAAACTTAATATGGAATGTGTTAAATAAGGATAAAAAAATGTTGCAAAAACGCCAAACAGGGTGATAATACCTACAGCGTAGGATGTTTCCTCTTCCGTGGCATTGATACCCGGAGAGATAGCTATAATAGCGCTGACTCCGCAAATGCCTGTTCCTGCCGCTATTAATGTTCCCAAACGGCCGCTGATCCCCAGTTTTTTTACAACCAATGCGGTTATGAAAAGGCCTGCAGATATGCATGCTATAACCAGGCCTGCTGAGAGCAGCCCTATTTTAGCCATGGCAAACAGACTTAATCTGATCCCCATAAGGATTATACCCAGTCTGAGTATTTTTACAACACAAAACTTTATGCCCGGATTAAACATATCCGGTATTTTAAAAAGATTCCCGATAATCAATCCAAGGATGATAGTAAGCAAAATTTGACTCAGTCCTTTACCCAGACCCGGAGAAATACAGATTATGGCTTTTCTAAAATAAACAGCGCCAATCGAAATTATAACAGCAAGCAAAAAACCGGGGATGATTGAAGAAATTTTTTGAGCCACCAAAAGATATTTTTTTATTATTGACCTTTCCGTTAAATTTTCATTTGGATTCATTTTTTTATCTCCGTATTTGATAAGATACTCCTTCGTAAGACAAAGGGCGCCTGGCCGCTTTGACTGATTTTTCTTTTATTAATTCTTCAATTTCGTTTTTATTAATAAGAGGATAATTTACGTGCGGAATGGTCATTTTTAATGCAGCCATAGCTGAAGCATATTCCATGGCCATGTGAATATTGCCATTAAGAATTCCAAAAAGCGCTCCGCTCACAAAAGCGTCTCCGGCTCCCTGCCGGTTAACGACTTTAAGCGGATAAGTATATGATGGGATTATTTTTTCCCCATCATATAGTATCGCGCCATCCTGACCCTGTTTAAGCACAACAATTTTGTTTTGAAAGCGAGTCTTTAAAATTTTTAAAACCTCATTGCCTTCACCCCTGATATGAAAGAGAATATCCGCTTCTTCCGCGCTGATAAACAAAAAATCGGCCTGTTTTAATAATGTGTTTAATACTTTACCGGCTTTTTGCGGTCTCCATAATGAGAAACGGTAGTTTACGTCAAAGGAAACAGACATGCGCGCCTGTTTTGCCGTTTCAATTGCCCTTGCAGCACAGGCCAAACAGGTATTCCCTAAAGCCGGAGTTATCCCTGTAATATGAAGATGGCAGCCGGGTTTAAAGATTGTCCAGTTTATTTCTTCCGGAGACATGGTACTTGCCGCCGAGTTTTTTCTGTCATAAATGATTCGATTGGACCTGGGAGGCGCGCCTGTTTCAATATACATAATGCCCAATCTTCCTTTTTTACTCCGGATTATATCATCAGTATTTACCCCCTGCCCTTTTATCAGGGATACAATATTATTTGCCAATGGGTTATCGGGTACTTTTCCGATAAAACTCGCTTTCATACCAAGTCTGGAAATTCCAATAGCTACGTTTGCTTCGGAGCCCGCCAGCAGGCATTCCATAGAAGAGGTATTCTCGAGGAGTGAGGTTTGCGGAGCTCTTAGGCCGAGCATTATTTCTCCAATAGTAATAATATGATGATTGGTTTTTAACACGCGCTTATAGTAATCCCAATTCACGCAAACGCTGTTCTACAATTTTATAATTTTCCGGATCAAGCTCTCTCCATGGTTTGCGGCAGGTACCCATATCAAGCCCCCTCATTTTAAGCATGGAGTAACAGGCTACCGGACGGAATCCCTGAATATTCTGAAGTTTTCTGACTTCAATAACCTTTAACTGTATGGCAGCGGATTCTTCCAGATTTTTTTTAAGCAATGTATTATATAACTCAACCATAAGTTCAGGAAGAGCATTCGCTGTACCCGCTACACAGCCGGTTACGCCCAGAGCCATGCCTGCCAAAAGCATTCCGGTGGTGCCGATGGCAAAGGAAAAATCAATTCCTCTGTTCCGGAATTCCCTGATATGCTCGGAGAGCAGCATAATATCACCGGCGCTGTCCTTTAGCCCGGTAACGCCTACCTCATTTAATTTCAAAAGAAATTTTGTAGAAGTAGCATAACCTGTTGCTTTGGGATTATTGTACAAGTGTACAGCTATATCGCTGGCATCAACCAGGGCTTTAAAGTAGCCAAGCAGATCTTTTTCATCATAGGCAAACGCTGAATAATAATATGGGTACACGCTTGCCACTGCCTTGGCTCCCAGATCAGCGGCGTGTTTTGTCAATTCAACACTATGCGCTGTGCACGGAGTTGCCACCTGTACAATAACAGGCACTCTTTCGTTTACTTCGGCAAAAACCATTTCCGCAAGTTTTTTTCTTTCTTCCATGGTAAGCAGCGGGTAGCTCCCGTAAGAACCTCCGATAAAAAGTCCATGTACGCCTTTTTCGAGGAGAAAATTAATCAACTTTTTCAATTTTTTTTCGTCAATCTCTCCGCTATCTTTAAAGGGCGTGATTAGAGGTGGAAACATGCCTTCCATTCTGTAAAATTTTTTCATTTTATTCTCCTTTTGTTTAACCATTACTGTATTCATAATAGAATACAGTAATCGCTGATAATTAAAAATATTATATGTTATATGATGTCAGGATAACAAGGAAAATATTGGTAAATGCTTGTAAAATATTGGTATTACAGTTTTTTGTTTTTTTTTCTGTAATCTGCCGGCGACATGCCTGTTGTGCTTTTAAAAGTTTTACAAAAATGGGCATTATCAAAAAAACCAAGCATATTGGCAATTTCGATAACAGAAAAATTACCGGAGCCAAGGAGTTCTTTGGCATGATTGATTCTAATCGTATTTATATATTCGGGAATGGATTGCCCGAATGTTTTATTGAATTTTTTTGAAAAGGAAAATTTATTGATTCCCAGCTGGCTTGCCAGGGCATCAATAGAAATTTTTTCCGTATAATGTTCCTGTAAATAATGAATGACTGAAAAAAAAGATGCCCCTATATCCGTGTTATGTAAAATATGGGTTTTATAAAAATCATATAATATTGACAGGCTGACTGATAATTGAAAGCGCAGTATTTGCTGTTGGTTATCTACAGAAGTATTAAAGATATGCAGCAGCTGCAATAATGAATGCAGCAGGCGAAAATAAAATTTCCGGTCATTATCGAAAATGTTAATTTTATTTCTGGAAACATTATTATAAAAAGGCCGCAGAAATGTAAATTCGATTAATGTATTTATTCCCATATTCAGACTGGTGTTATTTTCAATATCCTCAGGCCGAAACCAGATATTTATTAATGTACAGTCAGGATCATGAGAACATATCACATGATCAGTTAAATGATTAATAAGCAAAATTTCACCCTGGCATAATTCTCGTTCCAGTTTTTCTTCATGATAAAATGCCTTGCCGGAAGTAATCATAACCATTTCCAGAAAGGAATGATGATGAAGCTCGCTTTTAATATTTTTGATATCATGCAGCTTGTACCCGGCAGTAAAAAATTCCGGAAGGATGCCGATTTTTTTTGCTTCCTCTGTATAAAAACTATGCCGATCTTTTCTGATTGTAAATTTTCTTTTTGAAGTATACACAGGCTCCTTGCTGGTAATATATATGCCGAAAAAAGGATCATAATGGTAATTGTTATTCATTTTCAAGAAAGTTATAAGTTTGCAGTAATACCTATTTTACTTATGTTTTAAAACCTGCGCTGAATTTATTAAAGCATTAATCGGATATATTTGTCAAGTTTTTTAAATGTAAATATTTCAATGATTAGTTATCAGGCAGAAGATAAAGAATAACCTTCATGGCCGAAAACAACTATTTGCCGCCATCTCGTTTTTCCCCGAACAGAAATTATTTAAAAAAAAACAGATTATCTGAATTTTTCTTCTTTCTCCCATGATTCGATATCTTTTTCCGCAAAGAGCAATTGTTTTAACAACTCGTCTTTGTTTTTTTCAGGAACTTTTTCATGCAGCAGCCAGCGCAGGCTATTCCACAAAAGCTTTACATTGTCTCCGTATTCCACGCGGAAAGGCTGCATGAAAAAAGCGTCTCCGCTTACCACCACCCGGCCTTTGCCTATAGTACCGGCAGCGAGCACAGTCTGTTCAGGCAGGGTATCATCAGTTGCGCTTTTTATAACCGGGACAAGCAGTTTATTTTTATCTATTACCGGAGTAGCGCACAGACTTATCATTTCCCTGACCCCGGCAGTGATTTCGTGTTTCTCCATATTTTTAAAAATTACCTGCAGGGGATCATTTCTAAAGCAGCTCTGCGGATTGGAAAACCACACCGGATCAAGTTTATAATCCGCCCGGCTAATGCCTGATGGGCCTAATATGGCCATGAGGCCTGCGCTTTTTACATTTTCACCAACCATGGGGCAGGAATTAATAAAAAGAGAACCTCCCTGTTCAATAAAATTTCTTATTGCCTTAATAGCCTGCGGATTTCTTGCTGCAATCTGTTTCCATGTGTATTGATAATTTTCTACAATAAATATCAGCTGGAACTGCGCAAGTGTTTTTTCATCAAGATCAGTATCGAAATATTCGTATGCTCCGGCTCCATTTTTTTCTAACAAGTCGGCAACAATGGGAGTGCTGGCGCGTCCCATATCAAAGTGTACTTCATCCCGGTGAGTAATAAACAGTACAGCAGGTTTACCCGGAGAATATTGGTTTTGCCTGTTCATGGCTTCGATTTTTTTCAAAGTTTCCATGCGTCCGGCTGCAGGAAATTTCAATACGGTTTTAATGTTTTCAGGTTCGAACAGAAGAATTTTCGGATCCTGGGAATCAAGAACAAGCGGCAGACCGGATTTTATTTCTTCTGCACTGTACAGGGGTTTCAGGCTTGCTCCGGTTTCAACATTGCGGATGGAATAATTTTTGTGAATAAATCTTTCGCTGTTTATTTTGATTGTGCATTTTTTGGTCATTCCGCCCCAATTCACGGCATAAATGATAAAGCGGTTCTGATCGCCGATAATCTGCGCTTCAATATATGGAAATTCCCCGTCTTTTTCCGCGCTTACTGTCAGATCGCATTTGATATTTTCCCGTAGGCATATATTCTGCAGAGCCCGGGCTGTTTTTTCCAGGCCAAGCGGTTCAGGCATATAATATACTCCGCCGCTTCCTGAGGAATAATACATAACTCCTTCCTGAATAACAGTACTTTTACCTGCGAGCAGGGTTTGTACTGGAAGTTTTTCGTACCTGTAATCATCCATGAGCAGGGAATTGCCTGTTAAAAATATTTTTCCGCCGCTTTTTACCCAGGAACTTACTTCTTCAAAAACTCCTTTCTTTACCAGGGCAGCATAGGGCAGACAGAGCAGGGGATATGAAGCATGTTTTTTAGCAAGAATTTTCCGGCAGGAAACAAAATCCGCCGGAATCTGGCTGAAAAGCAAGCCTGCATAAAAATCCATGTAACCCGGAAGCTCTTCAGGACTGCCCCAGCCCAGAGGCAGTCCGCGGAATGATTCGTAGGGATATAACAGTGCAATTTTACCCCGTATACGCGGCCGGGGCAGCAGTATATCGGATACGGAAGATATTTCAGCCCTGATTCCGGGAATAACCGGATTCACCATTGGTTCCGATGTCATCCAGTAATTAATTCCTCCGTGTCCGTGTACAGCGCTGGCCCAGAATAACAGCCGGTGCTGGCCCGGAGTCCGCTCGGTTTTTACCTGCAGATTTTCACTGTCTACCAGGGCCACGAATTCCCGCAAGCCCCCGAATCCTCCGTTGTTCTGTACGCAAAAAACAAGAGGATTCCGGGCGCCGTAGTCAAGAATTTCCGTAACATCCGCAGAATATATACGCGACCAGCTTCCCCCGGAAAAAACTTTTTTCCCATTAATATAAATATCAGCCTCATCATCAAGACCCTGGCCGTAAATAAAAAATTTTTTGAAATTATATTCTTTTTCTCTCAGATATTTGCTGTCCAGATTAAAAGTAAAACGGATTGATAAGATTATAAAATACTTCCGGAGTATTCATTCCGAATTTAAGAAATCCATTATCGATAATTTTGGCCTGAAACCTTTCGGCATTGTCACTGCCGCAATCGACATAGGAATAAACCCGGCTGGCGCTCACTTCATTAAGCATGGTGTTAAACCAGGGGGAATCTCGCATGGTTATGATGCAGGAATTTTTTTCCTGAACACAGTACATGGGCATATTTCCATAGGCTGCCGGGACATCAAAATCATAGGCATGAAGCCTGGTAAGCCAAATATGTTTAAGATTCCACTGCCCCGATCCCATATGCGTACCCATCAGAAAAACCGGACGGTTGTTAATTAAAAAATTCCCGTCTTTCATTTCAATGGCAGGAAGAGACGGAACTGAAAAGGCATATTTCTTTTTTTCTTCCGCTGAAAGATGATGTACCTTATCTATGCGCCACTCATCTGAGCTTTACTTTTATCGGTATAAATGACGAAGCGGCCTGTGCAGTTGTATCATGGCTGCTGGAAAAAAAAATACCGGTTCCGCGTACCGCTTCCGTGATCGGTATTGATCACAGCAGCAGCAGATATGAAGATTTGCTGACTACTGTACGTCTGTCCCCGTGGCTGAGAGGTTATCAAACCTGCAGACTGGCTGTATTAAAAAATTCAGAACTAAAGGCAGGCAAAAAATTTCATGTAGCTGTGCCGGTAAAAATAATTTCAGGCATTACCTGAAAAGCCGCGGTGATTTTTCGCGCTGAATCCAAGGGAACAATTTTTTTCCTTAGGTACGCGTCTATATTTTTTCTGCAGAAAACACTTGATATCATGGTGCATACTTTTTTTTACTTCCCATGAAAATTTACATCAGTTTTCTGCTTTAACATGGAAATATTTATCTCACAATTTCTCGCTTTTTAATTTTTAAAAAGCCAAAAATTTAGAAAAAATTTAATTATCCACTCAGATTTTACAATTTTTAACACGAAGAGAATATTATAAATAGTTAAGGAATCTTGTTATTTCAAAATTTCTTCGTGAACTTCGTGTTATTTTTTTAAAATTTTAATTATAAAATCTGAGTAAGTACAAATCTAAATTATACACCGAATTTACTTTAATCATGTTAAAATCAGCAGGTGTTTCTTGCAGACCCATTAATATCCTCAAACAATTTTGTTTAATAATTAATAAAGGAAATCAATTACCATGGAAAGAGTAAGTTCCATTGCCATTATCGGCAATTATCTTCCGCGCCGCTGCGGCATAGCAACATTTACCACTGATTTGGCCACAGCCTTAAGCGCTAACCGGGAAATAAAATGCTGGGCCCTTGCCGTGAATGACCGGCCGGAAGGCTACAAATATCCTGAAAAGGTGCGTTTTGAAATAAATCAAAACCTGGCTGCGGAATACCGTCTGGCAGCTGATTATCTTAATATTAATCAGGTTGACGCTGTTTCGCTGCAGCATGAATACGGAATTTTCGGAGGCGACTCCGGGCGTCATATCCTGTCGCTCATCAGGGAACTGCGCATGCCGGTAGTTACCACTCTGCATACGGTATTAAAAAATCCTTCCCCGGAACAAAAAAAAGTTCTGTGCGAAATTGCCGAAATTTCTTCGCGGCTGGTGGTAATGGCCGAAAAAGGCGTAACTTTTCTGAAAGATATTTATGGAATTGCCGAGCAGAAAATTTCCATGATTCACCATGGAATTCCCGATATGCCTTTTGTGGATTCCAATTTTTACAAAGATCAGTTCGGAGTAGACGGCAAAAAAGTTATTCTTACCTTCGGGCTGCTTTCGCCCAATAAAGGTATTGCCAGTATGATCGAAGCTCTGCCGGCTATTGTAAGCAGGCACCCTGATGCCGTATATATAATAGTCGGAGCAACTCATCCCCATGTAAAAAAAACCCGCGGCGAGGAATACCGGCAGACTCTGGAACGCCTGGCCAAAAGCAAAGGTGTTGACCGTCATATAATGTTTTTTAACCGCTTTGTGGATTTCAGCGAACTTTGCGAATTTCTCGGAGCCTGTGATGTTTATGTAACTCCTTATTTAAACGAGGCTCAGATTGTTTCCGGAACTTTAGCTTATGCCATGGGAGCAGGCAAAGCGTCAGTTTCCACTCCTTACTGGTATGCTGAAGAAATGATAGGCAGTGATCGCGGCCTGTTAGTGGGTTTCAATGACCCCCAAGGCCTGGCGCAGGCTATAAACAAACTTCTGGAAGACGATAATCTGCGCAACGCCATTCGCAAACGGGCCTATGCCTTTTCCCGCCGGGCAGTATGGAGCCAGGTAGCTGCCGATTATATTTCCGTATTCAATGAAGTAAAAAATGAACGCAGCCGCGGACACGGTTATATTTTTAAAAGTAAAACACTGGAAAGCGAAAAAGAAAGCCTTCCCGAGATCAAACTGGATCATCTGCATACGCTTACCGATGCATCCGGTATTATTCAGCATGCTATTTATACCATACCTGATTATAATCACGGCTACTGCACTGATGATAATGCCAGAGCCCTGATTGCCATGGTCATGGCGCAGGAACTGATAGCAGACGATCCGCAGTTAGTCTGCCTGCAGAAAAAATATCTTGCTTTTATCCAGCATGCTTTTAACAGCAGCTCCGGATGGTTCAGAAATTTTATGTCATTTAACCGCAGCTGGCTGGAAGAAAAAGGCTCGGAAGACTGTCAGGGAAGGGCGATTTGGTCTTTGGGAGTAAGCTCTGCCCTTTCTGCTGATCCGGGATGCGCCTGGTTAAGTTCCAGTCTTTTTCATCAGTCACTCGCCATGCTGGAAAGTCTTACTCACCCCCGGGCTTTGGCATTTGCCCTGGTAGGCATTCATGCCTACTTAGCGCGTTTTTCCGGAGACAGTGAAGTAAGGCGCACCCGGGAAAGCCTGGCGTTCAGGCTTTTTGATAAAATAAAAAACCGCGTTAATACCGACTGGCCCTGGTTTGAAAATGAAAGCGTTACTTATGCCAATGCCAAAATACCCCACGCCCTGCTTTTATCCGGCCAGTGGATGCAGCGCAGCGATATGCTCCAGGCCGGCTATCGTCTGCTTGACTGGCTGGTATCTCTGCAGAAAAACAACAACTGTTTTTCTCCCATAGGCAACCGCGGCTGGTATAAATCCGGAGGTCCAAAAGCGCTTTTTGATCAGCAGCCGATTGAAGCCCAGGCCATGCTGGAAACCTGCCTGCTGGCCAAAAAAATGAGCGGAAATGATTTTTATTATGACTTTGCCGCCCTGGCTTTTAACTGGTTTTTAGGGCAGAATGATCTCAAGCAGCCCCTATACGATTACACTACCGGCGGCTGCCGCGACGGACTTTCTCCTGACGGGGCCAGTCTCAATCAGGGTGCAGAATCCACATTATCCTGGCTGCTTTCTCTTATTGCTATGCACGGTTTCCGGGCTGAACAAAAAAAACTTCAATATATCGAACCAATCAGCTGAGGACGGAAGTAATATCATGGAATCAACAGGAATAATCAGATTAAACTGCAGTATTAAGCCTTCACAGGAAAGAGTGTTAATCCGGCCGTTTATCCCGGGAGACGAAAACAGAATTATGCGCATTATCAGCCGGGTTCTTTCCCTGGACGAAAAACAGGTCTGCCGGCTGCTGGAAAAAACCATTGCGGATTTTGCAGAACGTCACCAGGAAATACAAAAAATACTATTACGCCATTATGAATCTATCAGGCGTTTTGTGATTACCGATGCTGTGCTTTCCCGGGAGCGTACTCTTCTGCTCGGAGCCTATTTCAGCCAGGAATACTCGCTGGAAGCGGCAGCGCTTTTTAATCCGTCTATTGTTGCGCATCCGGATCAGTCAAATTTAAAACCCGAACAGCTGCGTTTTATCATCAGCCTGCGCGCTACCGGCGAAGGGCATATTTCCTCTATTGTTTTCCGGGAAGGAATTATTTCTGAAAAAAATAAAATTGAAATTCGTACGCCTACACCCTGGGTATGCGGGCACGAAAGCACTCCCCTGCAAAATTACGACAAACATCTTTTTGCGCGCAAACTGGCTGAACTTGAATTGGAAAATAATTTCAGCCGTATGATACTCGCGGAACTGCCTGACAACTTCACGCTTGCTCATCTGGAAACCAGGACCACCCAGCTGAAACGCAGATACCCGGCTGCGGGCGAAGTTAAAAATACCGTACAGGGAATGCTGGCGCTTGCCGGTTCCAATTCCCAGGTAAGTTTTCGTCCGGATCAGCGCACTTCCGAAAAAGTTATTTTCCCGGCAACTCCCAGCCAGAGCAACGGCATAGAAGACGCCCGTTTTGTAAAATTTCATGATGATGACGGTACTTTCTGCTATTATGCCACCTATACGGCATACGATGGAAAAATAATTTTTCCCCAGCTGCTGGAAACTTCGGATTTTATTACTTTCCGTTTTATTACTCTCAACGGCCCTGCGGTTAAAAACAAGGGCATGGCGCTTTTTCCCCGGAAAATAAACGGACAGTACGCCATGCTGTCGCGGCAGGATAATGAAAATTTATATATTATGTATTCCGACAATATTCATTTCTGGTATGATCCGTCTATAGTTATGCGCCCGACTTTCCCCTGGGAATATGTGCAGATCGGAAACTGCGGATCGCCCATGGAAACTGATTACGGCTGGCTGGTACTGACTCACGGGGTTGGCCCTATCAGGCGCTATTGTATCGGAGCAATTTTGTTAGATAAAAACGACCCGGCAAAAATTATCGGCCGCCTGGAAACCCCCCTGCTTGAACCCAATGCCCGGGAACGCGAAGGATACGTACCCAATGTTGTATATACCTGCGGCGCCCTGATTCATAAAGGCAACCTGATAATTCCCTATGCCATGTCTGATTATGCCACAAGTTTTGCAGCTGTTAATGTCGATGCGCTTGTCAAAGTTATGAAATAAACCGGGACAGCATGATGTTTTCCAGCCTGGCCTGCAGAAACTCGTAAGAATAAAAATGGCGCGCTTTATTAAAATTATGCTCCCCGTATTCGGCGCATAAACCCGCGCAAAAAAAACAATTATAACCCATACGCTCCAGTACTGTTGTCCATTTTTCTGTTTCCATTGATACACCGTCTGTGCCGTGCAGGCGGGTGGAAATAATACCGATATTACGGATATTTAATTTATTTTTCATTTAAAAATCTTACAGCATTATTTTTATTTAATCGAATAATCAGTGTATTCAATAATTTTTTCTTTAGCCAGAACCCTGATGGAATTTTCTTCCCGCGCCAGCCATTTAAAAATATTAAGGCATAACTGGGCGTTATCCCCCATCGCCATTATTTCAGGCTGCAGCCACTGGGAATCTCCCATAACTACTATGCGGCCCTTCCCGTATTCCAGAGCCATCATTACCGGCGCATCTGCCGGTTCACAAGAAGCACCGGACAGTATCAGGGGAACTGCCGGGCTGTTTTGTGCGGATAAAACAGACATACCGAGAGACTGAAAGCGCTTTACACCGGTAGTAATTGGATGTTTTTCTGATACATTGAAAGCGCCAAAGAGCGGAAACTCAATAATATAATCAGAGGCATTTTTTATATTTACCTCGCTTAGTTCAATGCCGAATTCTTTAAGCAGTACCCCTTTACCGCTGCGGTTTGCCGTCCAGCCGTGCGGACCGACTGCGAGGTTTGCTGAAACCAGCAGGCTTCCGCCGTTTTCTACAAATTTTTTAATCAGATTGACTTCTTCCTGCTTCCATTTACGATCACCGATACAGCTGCCCAGGGTAATAAATATTTTATAGGAATCAAGTTTTTCCCTGAGTATATGATCGGTACATACGGTCATTTCCGTTTTGGGAGCATCCAGCAGGGTATTGATTTCAAACCCGTTATTCTCGAGCATTTGTACAGCAGTAAGCATGCGTACTTTGGTCATTTGTTCGGCTTTAGCAGCGCTTACCAGTACGCGTATGCGGTTTTGGGGGCTGTGATGCAGAAGTTCCAGTTTTTTTTCGTGGGCTGAAGAAAGACGGCTGAAAATTCTCTGAGACGCCTGTGCCGGCTGCATAAGGAGTACCAGAGGGCTATGCGCAGACAGTGTTACTGCAATGCCATTTTTAAAATCCTGTGAGCTCCACTCTTTTTTACCGGCAAAGGGTTGGCCGCTTTCTGCATCGCGCAGAGTAAATAAACCATCAGGCGCTGCCGGATATCGGAAAACGGTTTTTGCGTCTCCGCCCCAATTGTGCAGATAAAGAACACGATCATTACCTTTGGTAAAAACTCCCGTTTCCACGTAAGGCGCAGTTTTGTCAACCGGCAGATTTTCACTAATGGCATTTTCCCCAAGAATAGAGCCGAATACACTGCGCAGCGCATCCGGAGAAAATTCTGCTGCCAGATAATATACTTTACCGCTGCCAACCCGGTTAAGACTGATAGCCGGCGAATCAGTACCGGTAAATACCGCCGCTGCTTTTGCGCTACGCAGGGAAATATTTCTGCCGGTTGCTCCGTCAGAAGATCTGGCAACGGTTTTTATTCCTGTACTTCCGGATAAAGAAACAGACCGTATTTCGCCAAGCGCATCGCCAATAGAAATACCGGCAAGCTCACTTAGATCAAGGCGTGTGTTATATTCATCATTAACGGCAAGAGATCCGTGATCAATAATCAATATTCCTCCTTTTTTTACATATTCGGTAATACGTTCCAGGGTCCCGGGTTTTACACGTTCGCTCATGCGCAATATTAGACAGCGGTAAGCGGATAAATCGTCTGAAAGCAAGGTTTCATTGGGAATCACATCCGGAGAAATACGGCTGAAAACAAGCGCTGCATAAAAATCCGCAAGATCATATAATGCCGCACTTTTCATCCATTCCGTGCTGTCTTTATATATCCGGTAGCGTCCGCTCTCCAGGGAATAAAGCAGGGCAATCCGGCTGCGGCAGTACGGCTGTTCCAGAACAATATCGGCAAGAGAATTTATTTCTTCACGCACGCGCGGTATTATCTGTATGGAAGCAAGCGAGTGAGTAAGCGGAGAAAAAAGCGGACCGGCGCCGGAGGCTTCTCCACCGTAAAAATACGACATCATGATACCGCTGTTTCCATGCACTGCTTTTTCCCATAGCCAGGATCGCATTTGCGCTGCTGTAAGAGGCTGTACTTCGCCGTAATTTCTGCTGTCAATGGAAATACCCACCCGTATTCCGCCCCAGTAAAAACCGGCATTAAAATAATTATTTTCTATTTCAACCGCAATAATATTTTCTTCGCCAAAACGCACATGAGGCGTTATATCAACGCCAAAACGCTCGCTCCAGGATTTGGTTTCATGAACCAGAATATCGTTGATAAAAATACGCGCCCGGTCTGTCAGCTGTTCGCCGTTTAAAAAAAGCCTTTCAGACGAAATCTTTTTATCAGGAATAAAACGCCTGCGATACCAGCCTGTTGTGCAGTTACTGTATCCTTGCGGGCCCCACATGCCCGGAACAGTAACCGATTCCCAGTTTTTATCGGAAAATTCTTTTTTATGCCAGCCTTTTTTTTCTCCGGATTTATCCCGGTCGTCTGCAAAATTCCATTTTCCGGAAAGATCCGTCAGCAGGGAATCGGCGCTATACAGATTGGCCGCTCCGCTTACGGCCTGTTCAAGATGCCATACCGGTTTATTTCCGGCAATTGCGCGCGCTATGTCATAAACCAGCGGTCCAAGAAGCATACGCCGGATTTCTTCGTAATTTCCCCGGCCGTACTGAGGATAATATGCCTGCCCGGTGCCGGGTTCCAGACCAAAAATATCTTCATGCCGGTTTTTTAATACCGGATCCACGCCGTCCGATCCGGATTTTCCCCTTGATAAATCGCATACCGACTGGCAGGTAGTATACAGCGGCAACCTGCGATCCAGATTTTTAATCAGCCTGTTCTGGGAAGCCTGCACTTCGCTGAAAACCGTTTCATTAAATACCGTCCAGTCGCGGAAGAGCATGCGGGAAAAATCCGCAGGTTTTATACCTTGCTCGGTGCCGTTGTAGGAAGAGGATTTCCGCGGGATTTCCAGGGTTTCAAAAGAAGCAAATAATGTTCCCCATGCCGAATTCGCAGCCTGGATGTTTTTATATTTTTGCATCATGGCTTTTTTAAAACCTGTGGTATTATCCGGACTGTAATCCATATAGCGTACTTCGTTAAAAAGCTCGTAGGCAAACACCGGATAGCGCCGGGTTATGCCTGTAAAGCTTTTCCAGGTGTTTTCGCGCAGGCGCCGGCCTTCTGGCATATCATGACGAAAAGCAAAAAAATGCGAGCAATTTGCGTATAGATCCGGGCAGACTTTTTTCAGCGGGGCAAGTGAAGTTCCAGACTCAATTATCTGCGGACAAGCAGCTATTCCGCTGCGGAGAAGGCGCTTTATAACCGGTTCAAGCATATTATACGGTTCCCAGTATACTTCATATGTGCTGCTTTCTTGTTTTATACGCGCTGATGCCTCGGGATAAAGATCATTTATATGGCTAAAATCCATTCCCAGTAAATTACACAACCAGGGATAGTAATTAAGAGTCTGTTCCACACCCAGCAGAAATACCGGCTTATTTCCCCGGTAAAAACAATTGCCGCGTACGCGCAGATTGGTTGCGGATTCAGGAAATTGCTCCTGTACGGTTTCATATTTTACCGGCAGATCAACATCCCGGATAATCAGTTTTATGGATGGATCGCGCATCTCATCCTGAATCGGATCGCCTTTTTTAATTAACAGGCGTTTCATTTCTTCTTCATCTTCAGCAGCCAGAGTACCGGATGTTTTTCCCAAAGCAGTTTCCTTTATTTCAGACAGACTCAAATCATCCACCGCAAGAAATGAAATTCCGGATATGGAAATATTGATATTTATCCCGGTAACTCCCTGCGGAAAGGATAAAATCGTATTATCCATAGTAGTGCGTTCGCTCTTGCCTAACCCAGCCGGGTAAAAAATACAAGCAGCGGATTTTTCTTTAAGTGCAAGCACCAGGCTGCGCCATGATCCGCCTGTAGGTTTAACTGAAAAAACATAACCGCAAAGCACATCGCCTGCTGTATAGCGCACCTGGATAACGCCATTACCATCCAGCCTGTAAAAACAATCAAATAAATAACGGC
>Ga0154543_1013_pt2 | contig 15916 bp, 12 predicted proteins | sample RifGroF1_FD_105686 | JGI IMG/M metagenome (GOLD analysis project Ga0154543, IMG submission 105686) | Spirochaetes bacterium GWF1_41_5
TCATTTTCCAGGTTTTCCATTACCTGCCACTCGCCCTTTATGGTATCCCAGCTCCCGGTATTATTTCCGTCGCACCCGCCGAAACCGTCATAAAAACGCGTGAGCTGCGGTTCATTTAACCAGGGTTTAAAATCAGGATCATTTGAAAAAAGCAGTTTTTCCATGCCGATGCCGTCCGAATGATTGGCAATTTCAACAATGTACTCCCCTTTCTCCAGCCGGTAAAAAGGACCTTTTACCCAGTGCCAGGCGTTAAAATCCGCATCATTTCCAAAAGTAATTTTTTTATAATTTCCTACGGTAAGATAATAGGCATTGCCGCACCCGTCTTCCCAGTGCACTTTAGACCAGAAATGATAGGCTCCTGATTGGTCGATTTTCAGCGTATAACGCGCAAGCCCGCCGGCTTCATTTTTCCAGCCCCGGCCTGTTCCCGGTTCAATATAAATATATGGCGATGCGGCATTGCTTTCATACTGCATGGGGCTTTCCAGATAATTAAAGTGTTCTGCAGGAATGAGAATATTAATTTTATTCTTTACGCCCCTGCGGATGGAAAGCGCAAGAAAAATACCGGTAAAAACCAGCAGACACAATACTTCGGTTTTTTTTGTCATTTATTGCTGTTCCGCAAGTCTTGTGCGGCCCGTGTCTGAAAAATGGATTAGAGTTAAAAAGAGCACTATTATTATTCCGTTTGTTTTTATAAACATGGGAGTAAAAAAATGCGCAAAAAAAATTATTAGATAAAAAACGGAATAAATATTGTTTTTTTGTTTTATCAGTTTTATAAAATATGAAACAAACAGCAGCATCCAGAAAAAAAGCCCGGCCGCGCCCAGTTCCGCTGCATAAACAGTAAAGGCATTATGGCTGAACGGTTCCATGGTATTCATTTTGGGAAGATGATAATAGTATTGACCGATTTTTTTTTGATAATTTCCGGCTCCCAGGCCCATTCCCCTGTTTTCAATCACAGCTTTAAAAGAGGCATAGGATTCAAGATGCTGCTGTTTGATTTCATTGTCTGCATCCTGCATGGATATCGAAGACGGGTAATATGACCATAGAACCCGGTTTTGGGGAATAGCGGTTATAAACAAGGTATGGCAGGCAAGCAGGGCTGCTATAATAATTGTTTTTATGCGTCCGGATGTTTTAACCGACATGCATATATAACAGATAAATCCGCATAAAAAAAGAATTTTAAGAAAAATATTAATAATAAAAAGAGAATTGATTATCAGACTGATATGAAAGAGATATACAGACAGGCGCCCCGGTGACTTGCCGCCGGCGGATAAAGTGGCGGCTTGGCGGGGAAGATTAATATATAAAACCAGGACAAGCAGGGAAAACAATAAAATGAAGGACCCGGATAAAGAATAATGCCGGAAGAACAAAAAAACCTTAAAAACATTTTCTGCAGTAAAAAAATTAATAATCAGGAAAAGCGACATGAATACCGGAGAAAGTACAGCCGCTTTTTGTATTACCGCAGCGTATTCCGTATTTTTATATTCTTTTACAGCATAAAAAACACAAAAAAAATATTCAATATATTTTATACATTCCCTGGCATAAGCAAGGTTGAAATCGGTATAAAAAATGCTGAACAGGCAGCTGCCGAGACAGGCAAAAAAAAGCAGGGGATATCCCCGGAAAAAGTTAATGTTTTTTTTTATAATTAATTGTTCAAAAGACGACAGGGCAAAAAGCATTAAAAGACATAAGTCGGCGGCAGAAAACGGTATGCTTTTTAAATGCCAGGCGTACGGAAGAGTTAAAAAAAATACTGAAAGCAATATTTTTTTAAAATGCAGGGTACTGATTATCTGCGGCATTATTTATTTTTTACAAATTTGAAATTTTCAGGTATCTTCAGGCCTTCAAATACAATATAATATATAATAAACGCCTCAAAGAGCAGGCGCAGCATACCGGCGGCATCTGTAAGGTTAACAATATATCTTGATGACGCAATCATTCCGTAAAGACTGTATATTAAAAAAATCAGACATAACGATACTGCCGGCACGGCAAGGTTTTTATGGAATCTCCTGAAATAAAAAACAATAATAAAAACCAGGGCCGCGATTACCGACTTAAGCGGAAGATACAGACCCTGCATTTCAGGTCTAAAACCGTAAACCCGAACCGGGCAGCCTGCTGTTTTCTGGTAAAACGTCAGCAGCGCAAGAAAAAAAATAATCAAAAAATACCGGATATTTAATTCCTGTTATGGTTTTATATTTACCGGATAAAATCCGAGTTTAATAATATTGATATGCCTGTCAATGGGCCAGCTTTTCTGGTTTAGCATGGACTGTTCGGTTTCTATTTCAGAAAGCTCCGCGGTATGGTAACAGGTTTGTCCGATGCCCAGGCGGAAATCGGCGTTTCTATTGTCTGCTGGGTTTTTTAATACCAGACGGTAATTGACAAACAGCATAAAACAGTCTCTGAGTACGCAGAGAGAAACCATATCGTAATTTTCAAATAAATCCAGATTAAAAAAACTCTGCGGATTTTGACCGTTCTTGTACAAAATAACTTTTCTTTTTACAGAATCACCGTCTTTGTTCAGGGGTCTATTATTGCCGCCGGAAGAAAACTGCATCTGATAAAGATTATTGCTGCTTTTATTTTTTAAAAACAGGGAAAAGGTATTCCGGCTGTTTTTCAGTTTGTTGACATCTATATCAACCCCGAAATATTCGCCGGGAGGAATGTCGTACCAGATAATATGATCTTCTTCGGGCGTTTCCGTAAAAATACTGCGCCAGCCGTTGGTAGTAATCGTTAGTGTACCATGATATAGCGCCTGCGTATTCCAGAAACCGCGTTCCTGTTCCCATCTTGACAGATTGAGCCGGTTGTAGTCATTATTGACAAAAGAATAAAAATTATCGAATATTCTGTATATGGTTTCATTCTGCAGTTCCGCCCCGGCAGAGGCATGGTCAAAAACGGATTTTGCGGAATCAGCGCCGCTTTCCCCGGTAAAAATACGATAATCATAAACCGCATCCGGATGCGGATTCGGCGTTCTGTGAATAAGGGTATTATTTATATAAAAAAACAGATAAGTATTGATGTTTTTTACCGTCAGCAAATTATTTTTTTTCAGCAGTTCCCCGCTCAGCGCCGTATTTTTTTCTTCTTTCCGGCCTGGTGTAAAACTAAAAATATTTTTACCGAAATCAACAGCATAGGTAAAAGTCCGGATCGGATCATCTGCGGATTTAAACACAGCATACTGTATAAATAATTTTCGGCTGCCGTTGTTTATAACATCGAATTCATGCTCAAAGTCGCCGATCAGCATGCCGTTCGGGCTGTAATTGCTGTCATGGTTTTTTTTTATTTCCTCGCTGTTATAGTCAAGGCTGTATATATCCCGTTTTTCAGAGGAGTTTTCAAAAACCACATGAATATTATCAAAATAGGAACTGATATTTCCCCATGAATACAGTCCGTAACGGCCTTTTAAAAAGGAAAAATCCGCATAGGCCATAAGCTGCTGATCATTAAAATACAGATCAACCGCGCCGTTTTTCAGTCCGGCTTTCATCTGAAACCAGGTATCGGGAGAATAAGCCTGAGACGCTGATGCCAAAATGGATGATTTGCCCCCCTGTATTTTTAACAGCTGGGCATTGGTCTGAAAATTCTGTCCGGGAACGCGGTAAAGATAATAATTATCTTTATCCTGATAATTGAATATCAGTCCGGCCCATTTATTATCCGGGGAAAATATTTTAGCTTCCATGCTGTAATTTAAATCTTCACCGCGTCCGCTTACTGACAGGGAACGGTTGCTGCTTTGGCACATAAAGGTTTCCGCAAGACCGGCGCTGTCCAGTTCAAGATTCGGGCTTTTATGCCACTGGCCTTCAACAATTTCCCAGCTGGCGGTATTGTTATTGTCGCACCCGCCGAAACCGTCAAAAAAATTTCTGCTGCTGGTAATAATCAGATCATCATAAAGGGCTTTATCCCCGGTATAAAAACCGAAAAATCCGCAATTAACCGGCTGCAAATTTTCTTCGTTATCTTCAATATCATAAACATTTACAATTGTCTTGTTATTCATGGCGATTTGGATGTTATTCTGAAACATATCCAGCCTGAAATTATGCCATTTTTGCGGGGCATAACCGGAAGAATTTTCCGCTAACATGTCAACCCGTCCCCGGCAGATTTTTTTCAGGCTCCAGTTGCTGCTGCTGAAAAAAAAATTATAATGATTAAGTTCATTTTGATAATAAAAAACAAATCCTGCGTATCCCCGGACCGGATAAACCGCAGCCCGGGCAGTGTAGTTATTCAAACTGATGTTTCCAAACAGCACCTTGGCGCCGCTTTCTTCGTCGGTTATATATTCTTCTTCCTGAAATTCGCATTTTTCGTCTCCGGAAAAATCAAGAATTGATTCCGGTTCCCGGCCGTACGCGGCAAGCGGCTTAATATTTTTCGGCAGCTCAAGGAAATCGGCAGACGGACCGTTATAAACTTCAAATCTGTTTTGCTCCTCCGGGCAGTCGCGCATATTAAATGACAGCTGCCTGTGCCTGGACATGCGGAAACGCCCCCGGCTTCTGGAGGTTGCATCGTTATACGCTTCAAAATATACGCGATCGCAGAGATTTGCCCCGGAAAGGCCGCGGCGAAACAGATGGGCATTGTATAAAGGCAAATCATTAACAGCAATGCAGAAATTTTTTTCATTCGTATACATTGATACGGAAAACAGATTATATTTGCTTTCAGCAGGCAAAAGCATGGTCCGGCAAATTTGAATATCATTGGACATAGCAGCTTCGGCTGTTCCGTTTTGCATTTTAATATAATTGGCCCAGGCAATGATTTCTTTTTCGGTATTCATAGTCATGAAGTTTGTAAACACTTCATTAAGAACCAGTTTGAGTTCAAGATATTCATGATTTGCTTTGTCATGATATGCGGTTTTCAGCCTGTAGGTATAAACAGTTTCTTCGTCTGGATCCGCATTGAGGAAATAATCGGAAACAAGGCGGAATTCCCCGGCCCGGAAACTGTTGGACATGCATAAGGTAAAATAATCCGAGCCGCAGTAGGAATTCCCGGTTTTTCCCGTAAAAGGACGCCCCAGCCAGTAGCCGCTTACGGTTTTTAATAATTCCGCCTGTACACTGCCGAAATGATTGGCCAGGACAAAATCAGCATCCCGGGGAATAAAATCAGGATCATCGGTCAGGATGATCTGCTGGTATTTGGTAAGAGGATCGCAGTTTCCAATGTAAATGTACTGCTCGCCGGCAGACAGATCAAATAAGGTTTTTTTATTTCCGGTCCAGTGCCACTTCAGATATACTGCATCGCCGCCTGCTGTATAAGCAGGATCGCTGCTGCCGATATTAATATAAAAACGCGAAGCGCAGGCATTAACCCACCAGGCATTCAGCCAGAGATAATAAACTCCGGGTTTTTGCAGATAAAAACGATATTTCGCATGTCCGGTATTTTTTCCGCTGCGGGCGCCTATTACCCGATCGACCGGGCTCGCGTGCATAACCTTTTTGGTGAAAGAAGATGGATCGTTTTCCAGCAGGAAGGGTTCATGGATCTCGGTATAATCGGCAGCGTTAAAAACAAAAAAATTTTTATTTTGAATTACGTAATTGGTAGGCGCGGAACAGATAAAAGCGAAAAGCAGTAAAATACCGAAACCTTTCATTTTTTTTTAATTATTTGAAAATCGGCAATATATTCCCAGTAAAACCGGTTTTTTTTTTGATTATTCAGATAGCCGGCGATTAACGCCCCGAGCCGCTCACCGGTTTTTTCATAATCAATAAGGTAATAATAATCAATATCAAAGCCGGAAGCAAAATAATTGCCGAAAATTCTGACTTTATGTTTTCTGGCATATTTTAAAATAATATTCATGAAACGGACCACGTTTCCGTCATTGGTAATATAAAAAAAATCAATCTGTCTTTTTTGCTCTGTAAAAAAATCCTCAAGCAGACTGGAAAAATCGGTTTCATTGCGGCAAAAACCCGGATCGAGTGTAAGAATATACGCCTGGCAGCCCGGATATTTATCCGCTACCAGATTATGCAGAATATCCGCATGATATTCGGAATTTTCCTGATACATGGTCTCAAACAGCAGGATGCTTTGCAGTCTGATATTGTCTTTTTGGCATTGCCCGGTAAAGCTTTGAAATTTACTATGTTCATCAATATCATTGGCTATCCCGTAAAAATTGCTGTTTTGATGAGGAAAAATTTCAGGATAATCAAGGAAAATAAAGAATACCGGTTTGTTTTTAATATGCGCACAGGCGGAAAGCGCAGAAGTACCCATGGCAATATAAATATCACTGTCTGAAGAGCCGGAAGAAAAAAAATTACTCATTTTTTCACTGCTGCCGAAAGAGTTAAAGGATGTATAAAGCGGTGCACAGGAAGCCAGCCTGTTTTTAATGCCGGTTTCCGCCCGGTTATAATATCCGAAAACAGATTGCTTTATTATGGTAATGCGCAGCGGGAAAAGACAACTGGTAAAAAGAAGAAAAAGTACCGGAAAATTTGCTATTGTCATCAGCTTGTTTAATTGTAGTATACGGAAAATCAAAATGCAAATGGGTGCAAATTTATTTCTTGGGTAAATAAAACAACAAAGCCCGCCCCTGTGTACTAAATTTTAGCGGACAGATGAGCGGAAACCGTCATAGCCGCTAAAATTTAGTACACAGGGGCGGGCTTTTCTTTACAATAGAAATAAATTTGCACGGTGGGAGAAAAAAAGAGTAAGCCCCATGTAGTCAAGCATTTTTTGCAGCCAAAAGACGCATACCCAAGAAAAAAAAATCATACCCAATGCAAATGGCAAGAAAATCCTGAATGCCTGTAAAATTATTGAATGCTCCTATTAAAAAATTGATTTTTTTAAAAATAATTAAAAAATTTTTTTTCTGCGGGAAGCGCACGGTACCGGGTAGGCGTATACCCGGTAATGCGTTTAAAAGCAGTGGCAAAATGCTGCGACGAGGAAAATCCCAATTGATAGGCCAGCCGGGTTATTGGTTCGGCAGGAAGCGCCCTGGCCGCGATGCGGATTTTTTCACGCAGAATATACTGGTGCAGGCTCATACCGACGGTCCGATAGAATTTTCTGATCAGCACCGGAACTGTAAGCCCGGTATGGGAGGCAATGGTTTTTATACCCGGGTTATTATCTATTTCTTTATTTATAAAAACCAGCACTCTGGGAATAACATCATCCGGCAGCGCAGGCACAGCCGATTTTACTTGCTTACCTGTCATGCCCAGAAGAATCGAGATTAGATTATTCTGAATAATAGTCCTCCGTAAAGGTTGGTGCGGATTTTGGCAAGCTGAGGAAATGGCATCAAGGTTTTTACGTAAATCAGGATGCGCTTTCTGCACGCGCGCCTGATCACTCAGACAGGCAAAAATAACAGCAGCGTCTTGCGGATCGATTCCGGCATAGGAGCGGTGCGGCGCAGGCAGACCGAGCACCATCCAGTAGAACAGCGATTTCTCTATGGGATAATTACCGCTGCCGTGCGGAAAATCCGGCGGGGTGATGAATACTTCACCTCCGGATACGCGGAAGATTTGCCGGGGAGTTACAATTACATCTTTTCCCCTTACCAGGTAAAAAATTTCGATGCTTTGTTTATGCACATGCATTCCCCGCGGCGGACCGGCTGCGTATTTGTTAAACCTGCCGAGAGCAAGTATTTCAGGAACACCGGCTGTATTAAAATTATTCAGTAAAATGCGTTCGTCAGAGTTTTTATTCCGCATGAGTATTAAATCCTAACATATTATTTTTATGAACGCAAAGGTATGAATATGGATGTATAATATTTATATGTCGATTGATTACAGGAGGCAATAATGAATCAAAGAGAAAATCTGCTGCGCTGCTGGACCATGCGATCCCCTGGGCGCATACCCGTGCATATAATGTTATCTTTGTCGTTAAAGAGCGATCCGCATTGGCCGGAAATGGAAAGTGTTGTACTAAGGCATCCTGCCCTGTTTCCTGAATACAAAAAAGGCGATCTGGAGCGTGAAAACCCCGCACCCTGGCAGCGCAGAGATACGGAATTTACTGATTCCTGGGGCGCGGTCTGGAAAACTGCCGAAAACGGCATTACCGGTTGTGTAATCAGACATCCGCTGCAGGATATCAGCCAACTTGCCGGCTATATACCTCCGGATCCGTCTGCCGAGAACGGCTGGGAAAAATATTCCTTAAAAACAATTGAACAGAAAATCCTGAAGCAAAAAAAAAACGGTCAGGCGCGGCAACTTGCACTTAGGCACGGGCATACTTTTCTGACCATGACTTACCTGCGTTCATTTGAAAATTTGATTTTTGATATGGCAGATGAAACACCTGAATTTACCCGGATCAGCAGTATGGTTGAAAATTTCAACATGTACCATATCCGGTATATGATATCCCTGCGCCCGGATATTATCAGGTACCCGGAAGACCTTGGTGCCCAAAATACACCGCTGCTGTCTCCGGAGTATTTCCGCAAATATATCATGCCCGGTTACAAACGGCTGATGAAGCCTGCGCTTGAAAATGGAATAATAATTCATATGCATTCCGACGGATATATCATGGACCTGATTGACGATTTGCTGGAATGCGGAATACAGGTGATAAATCTGCAGGATCTGGTTAACGGCATTGATGACATGGCAAAAATCCTGAAGGGACGGGCAGCAATTGATCTTGATATTGACCGGCAGTCAATAACCGTGTTCGGAACTCCGGATGATATTTCCGAACATGTACGTGAATGCGTATTAAAGCTTGCATCACCGGCAGGCGGCCTGTCACTTGGTTATGGATTATATCCTGGAACATCGGCCCGAAACGCAGATGCGCTTTTTACTGCGTTTGAAAAATACGCCGGGATATAAATTATTTGAGAATTATCCATGCTATATTATTATATACCTGGAAATTTATTTTGAAAGACAGAAGGAGATTAATTTTTTTGGTACGCGCTTGGATTTAATCTGCAGAAAATGCCTGATAAGGCGGTTTATACTTTCCCGCGAGAATTTGTTTCGCCAGTTATTTTATCAAAAATAGATTTGAAATTGTTTTGTTTGCCAAAGAATTAAATTCGTATCTTATGGATTGACGAAAATCTTATATCCATATATACTTTAGCAATGACGGATTTTTATACTCCAGAACATCTTGCCAGGCAGGGTGAAATGTTTGCCAACCGTCTGCTTAAACGCTATCGTCACCTGAAAAAACGCTTCAGCCGTGATCAGATTGACTGTTTTCGCCTCTATGACTGGGATATTCCTGAAATCAGGGCAGTAGCTGACTGGTATGCCGGTGAACTGGTTATTTCCGAATATGAGCGCCGTCAGACAGGAGCGGAATGGCTTCCGGTTATGGGAGAAGCTGCTGCCAGGGCATTTGACCTTGCCGCGGGTCAGATTCATTTAAAACGCCGCATCACCGGTATGGGCAGACCAAGATACAAACGGCTGGCTTTTGAAGGAGTTATGCGTGAGGTTAAAGAACGCGATCTTAGTTTTTATATAAATCTTGAAGATTTCCTCGATACCGGACTTTTTTCCGATCATCGTAATACACGTCTTCTGATCAGGAATTTTGCCAAAGACAGTATGTTTTTAAATCTTTTTTGTTATACCGGTACTTTTACCTGCGCCTGTATTGCCGGCGGAGCCAGGGGAGGAATATCGGTAGATCGTTCAGCTTCTTATCTGGACTGGGCCGAAAAAAATCTGCTTTTAAACGGTTTAAAATGCAGCGGACATAAATTTGTAAAAAGCGATACCGGATCGTTTTTAAACCGGCTTAAGCGCGAAGGTACGCGTTTTAGTCTGGCTTTTGTGGATCCGCCTTCGTTTTATAAAGACCGCATTACCGGAGAATCTTTTGATATTTTATCCGACCACCCCAATCTGCTGCAGCGCACGGTTCAATGTATGGAACCGGGCGGGATAATAATTTTTTCCACTAATCATCAGAGATTTGAACCGGATTTTTCCGATCTGCCCCTTGCTGCCTGTGACGAGATTACTCCGGGAAGCATACCGGAAGATTATCGAAACCGCAGGGTTCACCGCTGCTGGAAAATGCAGGTCTAAAACCCGATCGTTTTTTTCGGCAGACTGGTTATGGATTTACCTGTTTTACGGAAAAATTTTTATTCAACAGATGATTCAGGTGTCTTCTCGTGCTTTTTTATACCGGCCAGATGCTTTTCATAATCTTTAAGCATTTTCATAATATAGTTTTTCCCGATTAAAATAACGGGTTTATCAAGCGCGAATTTTACTGCATCAGCGGCAAAATCTCCGCTGGCAACCACTGCGCCGTTTTCACAGGAATTACTCCGGATATAATCAAAAAATTTTATTATATCAGCCTCCCGGAAAGGAAGCTCGTTTCTTCTGAACAGCACCAGGGTGCGGTTATTTTTCACTGCACCTTGATCGCTGCATTCCGCATAGAGGTCAGATGAGCCGGCAGAATGCAGGCGATGACAATCATAACCCATTTTTTTCAGCATAAATCCGGCCGCCTCGGAAAATTCCGCAGCGGAAAACACCAGATAATCCTGTATGCGGTCACGGCCGTATTTGGCATAAGCAAGAATATTTTGCTGAACATCCTTGAAGTCAGGATTAATAAATCTGATTTCTTCCCATTCTTCCAGCGCGCTGTAATAGTTACCGCTTTCCGCGTAAAGTGCAGCCAGTTGATAGCAGGTATCAAGATATAATTTATCTGACAGGCATTTTTGATATTCCTTAAGCCGGTTTTCATACGGTGCGGCTTTTTTTTTAAAATGAGTTTTTATTTTATTGAGCATTTCCATGGCATTGGTATTGAGCTGCTTTTGAATATAGGTTTGTGCGCAATAATACAGGGCTTTATATTTTAATTGCGGGTCATTACTGCTTTCGGTAAAAGCCTGCAGGGCCTGGTCGAACATGGAGTTTTGCAGAAAAATGCGGCCTGTATAAAAACGGGATGGGGCGTGTTTTTTATTAATTGCCAGTGCATCCCTGAAATATTTTTCAGCTTGTTCGGTATGGCCGATCCGGAACAACATCAGACCCAGCTGAAACAGACAGTTTATATCATCCGGTATCATAAGCAGGGCTTTTTTGAATAAAAAAATACTTTTATCATAATGCCTGGCCAGTCCGTGACAACTGGCCTGGGTAAAGATAAAATAAAAATCATGCTTGTAAAATTCTTCGTAGGAATTAATGAATTGTACGGCTTCTTCCGTTTTACCGGTTACTTCAAAATATTGCACCAGCAGACGGAAAACTTCCCTGCGGGAGGCTAATTTCCCGAATTTTTTTTGATGCAGCAGGTTTCTGATTTCAACCAGGGCGAAATCGTATTGTTTGGTCCCCATCAGGAGTTTGGTTTGTAAAAAATGCGCATCCGGAATAAATTCCCGGCAGGTTACCGGGGCAAGCAGCAGTTTGCGCGCTTTCTCATATTCTTTCGCCTCGATCAGTAAATCTACTGCCGTAAAATTAATTTTTTTCTTTATTATAAAAAAATATAATAAAGTAGCTGCAAGGCAAATTGTAAATAGTAATATTATAATGGCCATGGCAGTCTGTAAAAAAGTAAAATATTATATTGTGATCTCATTTGCCCTTGGCTGCATTATACAGCATTTTATATGTGAATACAAGTACTCATTTTTACGTGCTTATGTGAATTTTTAAACTGGCAAAGGCACTATTATTACCTGAAATCTCGGTAAAATTATAACAAGGCAGATTTTGCCGAAATCGTAAATAACGCCATTTTTATTGGGAAAACTACGTAATGTTGAATTACCATGTCAGCCAGAATTTCCTTTAAGCGCAATTTTTCAATCGATTTTAATTGAATAGACTCCTGCCCGGTATTCCCAGACTTTTTTTTATCAAAATAACCCAATTTTTTTTGGCTCAACGCACGGTAGAGCGAAAATGAGAGCTTGCGAAGCATTACAGCTTCTGCTCATCAATAGAATTTACACCCCACGCAGCCTGTAAAGATAACATAATCCGGACATGCAGGACTGGAGAAATTTTGCATACCTTACTGCGGGGAATAGCAGACTTAATTACAGAAGTGAGTATTATTGAAGAGACCGGTGCAAGAAAACTGCACGCCGGGATCTGTGCGGAACTGGTTGTTCTACCGTAACTACTTTTTTCGGCGACTATGTTGCTAATACCGCTCTGAAAAATTTTGAGAAAAATATGCTGCGTGTTCATTGTTAAAAACAGCAGCATCAAATCCAGGGTAAAATTGTGCATATTTCCAGGAGTTTTTAGTCGTATTGGCCCATGTTGCGTCTACATTGTACCAAATACCGTCTATTTGAATTTTATTCCAGGAATGACCGTTAGTTGATGTCGAAGTACAATGATCTCCGCTGACATACAGAACAGCAAAGCCCAACGAACGCGTCATTGCTGCGAAAAGTTCCGCAAAATCATTGCAGACACCTTTTCGTCGTGCAAGAAAGTGTGATGCGATAAATATTGATTCATAGGATATGCTCAGGTCAGAAAAAATGGAGTTATACACGGAATAAGTAAAGGTGCCGGAGTTGTCACCGTTGATGAGAAATTCATAAATGTTTTTTACCTGGGTTATGTTGTCATTGACTCCAGCGATGGCAGCTGCATATTCACGCAAAGTCTTAGTACCGCAATCAATATTTCGGGTTGGCAGCAGATGAATTAAATTCGCCGGTACGGCTTCCGCTGCTGTTACAGTGAAATAGACTGTTGCGTATCCGGGATCAACAGAACTGGCTGATGGCATGTTTGGATAAAGTTGATAGTCCATAGCTCTATATGCATAAATCTGATAGGTACCAGTTTGACGAAAATATAGGTAACCTGAAAATTGATTGCCGTTGTCTACTGGAATAGAGTAACTCTCATAAACACCGCTTTCCTTATGTTTGGCGCGGAAATTGACAGCGTGGTAATAGCGATCGGTGTAACCGGAATCATCTGGTATAGCAATGCCGGAAACCCGTAAATAGCGGATAACCGTCTGCGATCCATACACACAGGAGTCCATCTGAATATCGCTTTCGGCAGCTGTGTGGTCGCTGTTATAATAATATGGTTTTCCTTCAGGTTTCGGTTTATTTTGTATTCCGCCATTATCTGCCGCAATCGCATCGGGAATTACTTCTTTTATGCTGCTGTGATGAATAGAAAGGTCATATTGTACCAATTCATTATACGAAAATGAAGAATCGGGTGACAGAGGATTGGTGCTGCGTGTACAACCGTACATTATGTAAATTCCCGCCCCGATTGTTAGTAAACGGAGAATCGCAATTAATCTTTTAGCGTAATTGCAGGCGCAGACCACTTTTTAAGCCAATTTCCATGTTATTTGAGTAATCTATTAGTATACTTCTGCGGAAATGTATATCAATCGGAACAGTTAATGAAAATGTTTTAAAATTACCAGCAGGTATGGTTATACCGGCAAAAAGATCTCCGAAAAAATCATGCCCTTCCATGTCTGCTGAAAAGGGTATGATGCGATCAGCAACCCGGAACTCGCCTCTAAAAAGATAATCCGCCTGTATTCCAAAACCTGCGTGCAGATGAAAAGGCAGGTATTTTATTGTTTCAATACCGTAGCGGATAGAATCAAACCTGATTGTCGGATTTTCTGTGAATTGATCGGCTGGAAAACGATAACGTGCTTTTTCATAACCGACAAAGACGGTAACCGCTAAATTAAGTATCCGGGTGAAATAAAGCCCAACAGAAGTTTCGGCTCCTGCCACATAGCCCTGCAATAAGGTGTTTGTGTTATAGCGTACCGGAGCATAACTGTGAGGAGAGGCGATTTGTAAAATAAAATCGGGCCGCGCAAAAGCCGAGGAAGTTACTGTCAGGATTATAATAATTATTGCTTGCAATAAATTTTGCATATTTTTTTAATGTGTAGAACGTAACTAAAATTTATTTGAAACATTTTTGTTCTAGATAATACCGATTTTTTTATTTTTTGTCAATGAAACGAAAATTCATAATTATACATTTAAAATTATGCATGATTGAAATAACTGATTGTCATAGGGTACAAATTTATTTCTTGGGTAAATAAAACAATAAAACCCGCTTTTTCTATACAATAGAAATAAATTTGCACGGTGGGAGAAAAAAAGAGAATGCCCCACGTTGTCAAGCATTTTCTGCAGATTAAATCAAAGCGCGTACCCAAGAAAAAAATCATACCCATTGTCATACTGTCATTATTTAATATCAATCGTGATCGGAACGAACCAGAATGAAAAATTATTATTTATAACATCAAATTCAATCACTGAACTTATGATTAATACTTGCACTCCTACAAGAGCGTTTACTGTAATTGGAATAAAATTTTGTGTATTACTTTTTTGTATATAGTAGGCATATCCGGAGTCAACTGATAATCGGTAGCGATCCGCAGTTAAATTATAAGTTAGTTTACCCATATTGAGATTTAATCTTGTACCGCCAAAAATCCCGAACAGGTTTTTTTTATGGATGCCTGCTGTAACTGCAGTGCCAAGCGAAACGCCTTTCCAGTTTTCAGAACTGATTAATTTAAGGTAATAATCTATCTTTTCATAGTCATAAAAACTGATTTTACCGGAATTGTAATCTGCAGAGAAACGAATATCTATTTTACATAAATTTCTTCTTGACTTTACTATTAATTTTCTAAGCTCTAGTCCATACTGGGCAATATTCATTACAGTATCAGAATATGCCGAAATAGGTACTTTTATTTTTGGCAAATACCCGATATGTACACCAAAATCCATTTCCTTGCCATTTTTAAATTTTGGCATACCGATTTTTAAATACATGGTTGTATTGCCAATAAAATATCTGGGATCGATCCGGGCACTTTTTTCATAATAGCCGAATATGCTATAAAGAAAAGCCGGATCAGAAATAATTCCGGCTCCAAGCCCCATTTTATAACCAAAAAAAGATGAAGTACTGCACTGGGCAATATTTCCAGTACCTAAAAAATATGAAAAAAATTTTCTCGATACTTTTGCATTTTGACGTACAAAATCATCAACATCATCTGCAAATATCACTGCAGATAAAAAGAATGAAAACAGTAATAACTTAAAAATGCTATTTGATTTTGTGCGCACTATTTTTTAATCACATCAAACAACATTTGCACTTCTTAGCTTGCTAACTTGCCGGTTGTAAATCCGCAGTTCATCGAATCTGCCTTCAAAGCTCTTGAACTCACTCATATTAAATGTAGACCAAGTGCGTCCATTCTTTGGCATAATAATGTATAGGAACTTCCTTTTCTCAACACCCCTTTATTATACCCCATCCCCCATCAAAATTCAATCTTCCAGCCGCCATTTTTTCCTTATATCTTCACCATCCAGGATCGTTGCAATCTCTCCTGCCGAATTTCTGCCTTTTCTCCCTCGAACTCCAGAATTTCCATTCCAAAACCATCCGCCTCTGCCATCCTCAAGCATATTTTACCGCTCTTTCCTTCACAGACCAATCCCTTCGGCTTCGCTCAGGACGGGCATCCAGAAACGGTTCCCTCGTAACCCCTCGTATTCAGCTTGTTTTATTTTCGCCGGAGGCCCACGCTTATCTTCTACTCATAGACCAATATGAGTTGGTATTTTTTCTATAACCTCGGCTTTGTCAATCACTGTGATCATTTTCATTGTGGCCCCGTGACTGCGCTCAGCACAGGTGTTTCGGGTGCCGATAACTCCCTGGAAAATTTATTTGTAAGAGACTACGCCAGCTTGTAATGCTGTTTTCTGTCTGCAAGGCGGACGCGAAAC
>Ga0154543_1022_pt4 | contig 15018 bp, 6 predicted proteins | sample RifGroF1_FD_105686 | JGI IMG/M metagenome (GOLD analysis project Ga0154543, IMG submission 105686) | Spirochaetes bacterium GWF1_41_5
AGAATTTCGAAACGTTTTTATTGGAAAATTGAATTTTGGCAGGGAAAGGGGTATAATGAGCTAAAGTAAAAAAAACAAAATCCTATTCATCTCAAGCATAATTCGACAAAAAATTTCTATATCTCATTATTTGAGCGTCACTATATTGATTGAATATTCCGCAAGAGTTATTGCACCGCTGCCCTGGCTTTTTTTCACAGGATTTTCGTTGATCGCATATTCCCGATGATCAGTAATGTCTGTTTCACTGAATGACTCAATGCTCCACGCACCGGCATAGGGAACGCCATCGATTTCAATTACTAATGCCGCTTTTTGCGGACATTTATTAACGGTGAAGACACGTATTATCCCATCCCTGCTGCGAGAAGCGCGAGCCTGGATAGCCGGAAGCCCGGCGACGAGTTCCGGTGACCTGGAACGAGCGGTGAATAATTCAGAGTCTTTGAAAACGGAAGAAATCATTCTGAATACGATGGCATATCCGCGCTTCACGAGACGTCTGTCTGCATCGACATAATACATTCCCATGAAATCTCCGAAAAAAATGTGTAACGAGGCCATTTCAACGAGATTGTCGTCGGCGTTTTCAATAATAGCGAAAAAGGCATCCGCAGTGCCAAGTGCCGTGATATGATTGCCCTGTACGATTTTTTTACTGACCGCTGGGCATCCCCATTCGGAGATTAGAAGCGGCGTGCGCATGAATATTGTGCGGTAATCGTCGATGTATTCTTTCACAGTCATGTATGCCTTAAGTATGCCTCGCATCGTTTCGGTGTCGAAGGCGCTTCCTCCTTTGAGTGCGTATGGATGCATCACGACGGCGTCAAAATAACGGTTTTGTGCCAAAGCCACTGCCCATTCATTTTCGGCAAGATTACCGTGCTGAATGTTGACCGCACATTTGATTGACGGGTCGACCATCTTGAGTGCATCGACAACAGACTTCGTTTTCTTGATGTATGCCTCGGCGGTATAAATTTCGGTGCTTTGCTGATCTCTATTTTCATTCTCATTTCCAAGCTCAATCCATGACGGGCGCATTCCGTCTCGAATGAGCGATCGAAGACGTTGGGCGGATTTTTCTGGTGAATCATAAAGAATATTGAATACCTGGATGGTCGAAAGCTTATTGTTTTTGCACAGTGTTTCATATGCCCTGTACCGGAATGCCTTGTCGCGGATTCCGAACTTTGGGGGGGGGCCATCCGGGGGTATGAAATATTTATCGGTTTCCCAGTCATACCAGTTCGCCACGGTGCCGCCTGGGAAGCGCAGAAGCGTAATGCCGGAATCTTTCACAGCAATATCAATGATAGGGCTATCGTAACTGTAATCCGCATCAAACACGAATTGAGAATTAGCCCCTAAAAGATTATTATTAAAAGGTTTGGTATTATTTTTTTCAATCGCTATGGAGCACACAAGATGTTCCGGCAACGCGTACGGAAAGGAATTTAATTCAAGCGCTGGAGGTGTGAGTGAAAACACGAGATTCCTTACGTAGAAAATGCCGGTGCATTGCTGCATAGAAATTTCGACGAGCAGCGCCGCTGCCCGGTCTTCCTTTTTTATTTGATATTTTAGGGCGAACAAACTCCAGTCCGTATTTCCGCCTGAAGAAATATTTCTTGCAGCATACTTCGTCAGGTCATCCGACTGATATATCTTGAATTTGGGAGCATGGTAGTAGTTCTTTCCGAGTGCGGCATTTTCAAGCTTTATTTCGCCAGCGAGGTAAAGCGGAGCATGTCCGAATGCTTCTGCGGGGACAATGATTTTTGCGCGACGTGTTGCCGCGCTGTCTCCTTCGACGATCAGCGTGCCGTTTTCGATTCGGACACCATGGTCGAGTTCCCATGCATGATTTGATAAGGAGATGTCAGGAATGTCTGCGGGGAAAAGAGCCAAAGCGGTCACGAAGAGTAATGCACACAGGGAAGCAGAAAAACTTCCGCAGCCAGCTTTAATATGTTTTAAAATATTAGCCATGTATCTTGCGCCTCCATATTTAAATGAAAATATTTGTATCATTTTATGCAAATCCTTGTATGAAAATGCTTTCAAGTAATTCGTAAGTATAAACGGTTAATTGACGCCGGCGGAACAGTATGGAATTTTTTTGTTGATTGAATTCGGTCCGACATGCCGTTTTCATGAAAGCAAAACGGTTTGCCCCTTCTTCTGAAATAAAAAATTTGAAAAATTTATAGGCAGCTTCGAGGTTTTTACACACGGAACTTACTGCCAAATAACCCGAGTTGGATGGGGCGCATGCCATAAAAATAATTGCGGCGGATAAAACAAGGGAAAGCAATTTTTTCATACAAATTCCTTTACGAAAACGCTTTCGTTATATTATAGCAGATTTTAAAAAATTGTCAAGACTTTTCTTTCTATTAGAATGTCCCAGCTTTTTGTTTATTATTATTGTAAAACTTAAATTCTGAGTCGATCCGCTTGTTTGCCGCCATACTGCGCTACAATGAAAATGATCGCGGTGATTGATAAAGATGATGTTATAGAAAAAATACTGAGTCGTCCCGGTCTATGGATTGAAGACGCGCGTGGGCTTCCGCCGGAAATAAAATATATTGAATACGAGAAGGTGATGAGAGAAGTTTTTGATGATGGGTGTACTGTGGACTAAAAGGCCGCAAAATACGCGTAAGAATGTCAGTAGCGCAAGGGGGCGGTTTTGGAATACTAAATTCGTGAATTTGGTTTTAAGAGGGTAGGAATTGCTTGGTCTAATGTGACTCCTTGCGCTAATTGGAAATCTAGGTTTATGGCAACTGCTTGCTCTTTTAATAATCAAATGTACATTTTTGGTGGTGCTGGTAGTAATGCTACGAATGATGTCTGGTCTAGTGTGAATGGATCAGATTGGACACTTGTAACTCCTTCGGCAAGTTGGTCAAGTCGATATGGTCATCAAACAGTTATTTTTGAAAATAAAATTATATTATTTGGTGGCAATCAGGAGCCAAACATCATAATGGGTAATGACCTATGGATTTCTTCTTTTGGTGAAAATTGGGAGGAAAACACCCTTATTAATTCTTTTACTGGCAGATATGATTTTTCAAGTGTTTTATTTAATAATAAAATATATATTTTTGCGGGAATCTGTGAAGGATGGATTAGAACAAACGATATTTGGGTTTCTTATTATTAAATTGTGATCCTTTAAAATCTCAGTCAGGCCGCAAACGGAACAGAATAGCGACCTAAGCAGTATTTTTCCCATGTAGCCAAGTTGAGCATATCATTTATTATTATTATTTTAGCAATGTACCTATGGTATAATAAAAACGTAGGGATGATAAAAAAATCGTACTTTTCACTATTATAAAATACATTACGCAATGCAGACTTTTGTTGTAGGAAATATTTGGGGCTTAATTGTTTTGGCTATGTAGTGTAATTGTTAAATAATGTATCGTAATGATATTATTAAAAAATAAATCGTCAGACACTTCATTTAATTGTTACGCACCGAATTGTAGTCATAGTCTTTACCGAATTGCTATCGTATAAAAAGGAGTAAAAACAGAGTCATATTGCCTTTAATACGATATTTTTGCCCAATTGTCATCCGCAATGTATTCCGCCTAGGGGCGCAATTTATTTGACCACTCCTCCCTGTCTTCCGTTTAAAGCATACTATGATTTTTTTTCATTATCCACCTTTGTTTCTTTATTACAGAAACCGTTAATAAAATTATGATTTTTTTTGATATGCAGTTTTCTTGTAACTTTTCGGCCAACCGCGTTACCCTGAATACACATCCGGCAGAAACGAACTAACCTGCAATATAAATAATTCATTTAATAATTTTGAAACGCATAATATAATTTCCTTTAAATCTTCAACGATGATGCATAGAAAACCCCCTGGCAATAATAGATCTTTTTGCCGCACTGTGCCATAGTTATATTCCGCCCTAAAAACATATTTTTGCGTTTATGTGCTAATCCAAGGCACCCATTAACACACATTGTTTCATCGCCGGCAGATTATCGCGAAAAACAGAGGAAAAATATTTTTCGACATATCGGCAAAATAACGCAGTAGCGAAAAATATACCCTGCTTGTTAAATCACCTTTCTTCTGTACTCCCCCGGTTTTTCGCCTGTAAGCCTCTTGAACACAGTTGCAAAATACTGGCTGGAGGCGAAACCGAGCTCAAAGGCAATCCCGGTTATACTGAGATTGTTATTTTTCAGCAGAATCTTTGCCTTTTTAATCTTTTGTAAAAGCGCATATTCGCCCGGAGGTATGCCTGTTTCCTGTTTGAATTTCTGTTTGAAACGGGGCAGGGAAAGGCCGGAAGTCCCGGCTAATGCGGCAAGTTTGATATCGTCATTAATATTGTTTTCAATATAATCAAGACTGTTTTTTATACCCGGGGAAATGGTTTTTTCCTGCCTGCGGGACAGGCTGACAGTGTTGATCAGCAAGTTGGTTAAAGCGCTTTTAAACTGTAATATTTTTAAATCATCGTTTTTTTCATTTACGGATATTATATTTTCCATGATATCCTTGATAGCTGTACTTCCCCGGAATTTTCTTTTTTTTATTCCAAGTACATCCCGGCACAGTTTAAGCTCTTCTTCAGGCATGTCAGGAGGGAACATATGATGTTTTTCAGCAAGCGCCCAGTACCAGTATAATACTGTTCTCGCATCAGGATGCCCCGGGGACCCGTGTTCTTCGCCGGGATACACAATTATTAAATCTCCGCCTTTTAAATTATATTTAACGTCATTTACTATCAGGGTATATTGGCCTTTGTAAATATAAGTAATTTCCATTATATTTTTATGCCTGAGAAACCGGAGCTTTCTGGTTGGTTTGCTGAAACGGAGCCTGCTCAGCAGGAATACATTAAACATGGTATTTTTTTTGGTATAATTATTCCGGTTTTTCATATTGATTATTACCAGATCTTTCTGCGTTTCTGCTGTCTGCGCCGGTTTTTTCTTCATGTTTGAAATAGTATCATAGTATTATTTTGAAAGCAATATTATTTTATACTTCATATAATATATTACAAAGTGGAAGAAAAATGAAAAAATTAATTTTATTAATATTATTATCAGTAAACCTGCTTTTGGCAATGCCTTCATATAATGATGTGCTGGTAGTGGTAAATATCAATTCTGCACAGTCAATTGAAATCGGCGATTATTATATAAACGCCAGGAATATCCCGGCCCAGAATAGATTCGAAATCGCTGTTCCTGCAGGGTATAACATACTAAGCTCTGCCGACAAGGTAACTGCGCTTGCTGCAATCAAAAACTATCTTGAATCAACAGGCCTCACGAATTCCATAAATCATATTGTAATCTGCGGAGACATGCCCATTTATGTTGATAATGATCCCAACACTGATTCCTTTTTTACTCATTATCTCATGCACGGGCTGGCAGATAATGATATCAATATGTTTGCGCAAAACTCCTATTTTTATTATCTCCAGACCAATTACAATAACCGCGACAAATACAAGTTTACCAAAAAAAGATTCGGCTTTTATTCGGTATCCAGGCTTGATGGTAACGGAACTGCTACTGCAAAAAAACTGATTGATAACTCCGGGTTTATTGCCTACGATTCATATAAAACAGGTATAAATTTTTTTCACAATTCTATTTATTCCTGGCACAATAATCCGTCTGACCGTTACGGAAAAGAATTTCTGGACCGGGGAAACATCAACACCGTCTGGGGTAACCGTGACCTGGGCAACCGGGTGCATCTTACCAATCTCATGTTTACCAGCTGGGATCAGGCTAACGGCCAGGGCGAGATACATTATGAGCATCCATATATTTTCAAGTACTTTCATTTTCTTCCCGGATCGGTTGCCATTATTTTCCGCTCCAGCCCGAACCGTTATCATTCCAGAATGTACGGCGGGCTGTGTTCCTATGACGGATCATTATTTACAAATTATGTTGCGGCGGACGGATCTGATATAGCCTACAAGCATCTGACTGCTGTGGCTTATGATCCGCAGAATGATTATCTTTGGTGCGGTACAGGTGTACGACAGTTTGATGATTCGATCAGGTATGGATCTGATGATAATCTGCAGAAACAGGATCAGGAAGCAAACGGCGGCGGTATAGTGGTATATAACCGGACCAGCCGCGCTCTGGTATATCGTTTCACGGAAGGAAACGGTCTGATTAATAACCGGGTAGTGAAGCTGGTATATGACAAGTATTACAACCGGATGTGGATAATCACCTACAAGGGAATACAGTATTATGACTGCGCAGCCAACGGCGGGCAGTCATCATGGTCGTCCGCGATCAAGCCGGGGGTATTAAGCGGAAATGATGCGCACGGATTTGAGATATATGTTGATCCTTTCCAGACAAATAAAATATACACTGCCTATGCATGCGCAGGGGCTGCAGCAGATTCCACACAGCTGCCGGGCGGAGAAACAACTGTTTTTGAATATAATAAAGATACTGATACTGTATCGAATTTTATTCTTTTCGGTTCCGGAAATGAAAGATCTTGGTATCCGAGGATAACCAAAACAGCAAGCAATTATCTGTGGACGGTTTTCGGAAAAGATTCTGACACTATAATAAAAAAATATGATATAAATACTTCCACAGTTGTATACTCAAATAAGTTAATCAATCTTACACCCTTGTCATTGATTGCATCACCGAGGGTCATGATCAGCACAACCAATTCGTTTAATGAAACTAATATTTATCTTGGTCTATCAGAACCCGGAACAAATGTGTATGTGCTGAGGCTGACAGAAACCGGGCCGGCTTCCTTTACAACGAATTTTATTATGCAAAACGAGCTTACAATCAATGCTTCTGCATCCAGCAAGACAGAGCTTGCGGTGTCATCTATTACATTTGACCTGAATAATCCCGATACCATGTATCTCTCGGTAATCGGAAGAGATGCCTATGATTCACGGGCAGGGCGTATTTTAAAATCAACTGACGGCAGAGGATCAAACTGGACTATTTATCTCAATACCGGCGTGGAAAATATCAATGATCTGTGCGTTGACAATACCGGAACCATTTTGGGAGCAAGGGGGTATGAGTATGCGCATCAGTCGGTTGCCGATTTTATTCATTACGGCGCCTGTGCAGTAGGCGGCGGAGTAAGCCATTACGCAGGTTACTTTGAAAATAAAACCCTTGACAACAACAGGTATACAACAGTGCCCGGCTATTTGAATATGCCCTATTGGGCGCAATGCTACGGTAACTCAAGTCAGGATGAAAATGGGGACTGGCTGGGAGAATCGAGTCTCAATACGCCAAAATCCATTGCTTTCATGCTGCTGGATGGATATTATATGGGCGAAGCGGTGCATGCGGTTAATTTTCCATATATTCCGCGCGCTACTGTAGACGGAACAACTGTGGTTTTCGATCCCAAGTGCGCGCCCTATGCTCCGCGGGTTGATGAAACAGGTACTTCGCTGGTGATAAACAACCGGCTGGCAGCCATAAAGCTTTTTTCACCGGGCCTGTACAATACATCAACTCCCCTGGATGGATTCATGCCTGCGACCATTACAACCAACACGGTGCGGCTTTATGACTATAACTCCAATTATATTCCGCCCTCATCTCTGACTTATATTTCAAACAGCAAAGAGATTTATTATTACGCAGATACCAATATACTGCCGGGTTCCAATTATCTCCTGACACTTACCTGCGGAGCAAACGGCATCATTAACCTGAAAGGAGCCAGCCTGGTAAATACCAGGTCAAATGAATTTCTTGATGAAATTACCTATTTATATACAGGCGGAACTTCCACCAATACCGGGAGCCTGCATCATTTCGGTTTCGCTTCCGAGCCTGTTATTGCCTATGGAAATCCGTCCTGGTCTGTAAGCAATATAACAAATTTTGTAACACTCATTGCTTATGATGCTGCAGCGAATTCCAATTTTACTCCCCCGCTGCAGGGAAACGCAGTGCTGAGTACTGAACCGCCCGGGGGATTTTCTCCGTTTGTTGTAAGCTTCTCCAACCTGCACAGCAATGTAATAACTACTGTGCCGGTAGTGTTTAACTCTCCGACCAATGGTTCATTTAAAATCAAGGCAGTCTGCGCAGGATTCACCGGGGAGTCTGCAGGTATAATCTATTACGCAAATAATTCTGATCATTTTGTACTTACGCTCCCCCAGCTTATTATTTCCAATGTGCCGTTTGATATCAAGCTCAGAGTAACAGGCCCGGGCGGGGAATCAAACAACCTGAAACTGTATACAAATACCGTATGGTTGTCCAATGACCTGGCTGCTAATCTGCCGGCAAATTATACATTTACTCTTTCCGACAGTAATGCTGTTACTTTTACAAATTGTATATACGGAACAAGCAAGGAGAGCAATACGGTTGCGGTTTACGGACCGGCACTCATAAGTCTGACCAATCAGTTTTATGTATACATAGGCAGCAATACGAACCTTGATCATTTTACTTTCTATGAAAACACTGGCGAAGTTCTGTATACCCAGATGGTAACCAATATTCCCTATCTGATTAATATTTACGCGGAAAATATTTATAATTCCACAAATTTTTTTCCTCCCCTGGTGCATGATGTCCTGATAACAACCGAGCCTGCAGGCGGTTTTACTCCTTTTTATGCCGGCTTTAATGCCTCAAATTTTAATATAGTGAAAGCCCTGCCGGTAACATTCACCTGTTCCACGCAGAGCGAATATAAAATTAAAATAATATACGGAAATATCACCAATGTGTCGTCAAATATTACAGTCTATCTGCATGAACCTTATTATGTGAATCTTGAAAACATGCCTGTGCATGTCAAGTCAAATATTCCATTTAATTTTACCATGCGTGTTGTGGGCCCGAATTATGAGACAGACAGTATTATGCCTTTATCAGGTTTTACATATCTTATTCTACAGGGCGGGTTCCCGCAGACAACTACATATTTTGACTTTTCAATGGCTAATCAAAAATGGCTTTCTGCGGATAATCTTGAATTAAACGTATACAATGTAACAAATTGCTGGTTTCTTACCAACGGTCAGTATGAAATTATTTCATATATAATGGGCTACCCGGGAAGGATTACCAATTATATTTCAGTATATGACGATACTTCCATACAGATCCTCAATCCCCAGGCTAATTCATGGATCAGCTCTTCCCCTGCCTTGTTTTACGGGGCTGCTTCCAGTACAAACGGGGAACTGTCTTCCGTATATTTCGGAAGCAATCTGAATACGCTTTTACCGGCAGCGGGCCTTACGAACTGGACTAATACAATGGATATTACAGCTCTTGACGGCAGAACAAATATTTTTTACGCAGTGCTGAGCAATATAAACGGAGATATTGTTACAAATCTGCAGACTAACTATATTGATCTCAGCCCGCCTGTTATTTCCATTAATGCGGATTTTAATAACGCAGCGATCCAGGGCAGTACAAATATCAGCGGTACCATATTTGATCCGTTTTCTCCGGTTACCGGCGGCAGCCTGCTTGTATCAAATGCAGCAATGTCTAAAAGCTACGGTATACAGCCTGACCCGACAAACTGGACCAATACTGTAACATCAGCCGATTATGCAACAGGATATTATAATTTTTATCTTTTCGCTTCAAACGCCTGCGGCCTTGTCAGTGTAATAACACAGACGAATGTGTTTATAACAAACCTCCCTATTGAATCCAGTTTTATTATTTATCAAAATGGGCTAAACCTTTATGAAGTCACATCGGAAATGCCGGTTACATTTGAATTTATTAACAACAGTATTCCCGGTAATGGGGCAGTTACCAACCGGCTCTGGAATTTCGGGGACGGCCAGACAGCAATAACTGAACATGCAGCGCATGAGTTTACAGCCGGAGCATATTGGGTCAGCCTGAAACTGATTAATGATCAGAATGAGACATCTATATATTCAAACAGAATAAAGGTCAATTATCCATCGGCGGTCGCACTTTACCGGATGAACGAAGGCAGCGGGGCAATAGTTACTGATGAGTCGCCCGGCAGTAATAACGGCGCTGTCACAGCAGGTACATGGTCAAACGGTATAATTGACGGCTCCATTTATTTTAACGGCTCAAGCTCGTATATTAACTGCAGTAATGCGGAAAGTATTATGCCCGGCGGCGAGTTCAGTATCAGCGCATGGATATACGCAACAGAATATCCAACGAGTACCGGAAGAACCGTAGCGAGTACCTACAGGTATACAGCGACCAACAGATACGGCTGGACTTTCGGAGCTACATCATTGGGATCAAGTTTTTCATTTTCTATCTATGATGCGAACAGCAATCACAGCGGGAGCGTATCCGACAGTGATTTTTTTACAGTTGAAACCAACAAATGGATGCACGTTGTCGGCGTATTCAAACCGGCCCAGTATTTAAAATTGTATGTGAACAGCCAGCTGGCCGGGAGCGATACCTCATCAGTTCCCACCAATATTGTATATTTTCCGGGTGACAATTTAAACATTGGAAGAAGAACCACAGGAGGAGATTACTTCGGCGGACTGATGGATGACGTGCGGATGTACAATTACGCCATCACCGAAGCGGAAATTCAGAATTTATTTAATCTTACCAACACCAGTTTTGCCGCGTGCTTTCAGCCCTATTCAGGCGGATATCAGACCAATATGGGCGCCAATATCGGAACTGTGCCCTTTAATTTTATAAACACCTCAACCTGGGGCACAGGGAATGTGACCAATATCGCCTGGGATTTCGGAGACGGCACAGTATCAAATAATATTACCAATGTCAGTCATAGTTTTACAAACGGATCATACTGGGTAAAACTTGCTGTAGTTGATGACAGCCCGGCTGTGTCTATATTTTCCAATCAGATTTTTGCCCGCACGACGAACATAATTTCCAACGCATTTACCGGCTCATGTGTCTATACCACTATTCAGTCAGCGATTAGCGCCGGCGGATCAGCCGTGTACCTGTATCCGGGGCAATATCAGGAAGGAAATATTCTGCCGGCAGCAGGCATGACCATCAGTTCCATATCAAATAATCCCGGCCAGGTTGTTATCAACGCCCTGGGCAGTAATATTGGTATTTATATATACAGTAAAAATAATACGGTCATAAGCGGGATAACAATATCAAATGCCACAAATACAATTTATATAAGCGGCACATGTTCAGGCAATCTTGTCACCAACTGTAATATTCTTGAAAATGCAAATCCGGGATACGGAAAGGGAATTTATTATACAGGAGTAAATGTAAAAAATAATCTTGCAGCCGATAATAATATTTACGGCCACTACCGGGGCGTCTACCTGCAGGATTGTATTGGAAACACCATACAGAATAATCTTGTACATGATAATACCAATATGGGATGCTATTTGTCAGGGGCGGCAATATCAAATATTTTTATCGGGAATAAAATTTACTGCAATTCCAATGACGGTATCTATTTCAGCAGCGCAACCACTTCTGAAAATTTGATTTACGGAAACATGGTGTGCAGTAACCTGCAGGACGGGATAAATATTAATTTAGGCTCCGGAAACAAGGTAATCAATAATACCGTATTCAGCAATTATAACTACGGTATATATGCATACCAGAATTCCGGGAACAATATTGCCTCCAATGCGGTTTTTTCCAACCGGTTAGCGGGTATTTATGTCTATGGAAACGGCGTGACCAGCCAAAGCAACATAGTCTGCAGCAATGTTATCTATGGTTCCTATACTTCCGCAGGAATAGATGTAAATGATTCCGATCACCTGGATATTTTCCGCAACCTTGTAAGAAATAACCAGACTTTTAATATCCGGGTGCAGGGGGGCGTTGACAAGTCAACCAATGTGCGGATCATAAATAATACTATTTACAAAAGCGCAAACGAAGACGGTATTTCCTGGCAGACAGCCTCCTGGGGAGAAGTGTATAACAATATAATCATTTCCAACGGCAGCGGAGCAGGAGATTACGGGATTGCCTCAAGTTCAAGCGGAACAGTATACGTCGGCTATAATGTAATTGACTGCAATTTCAGCGGCCCTACCAATGGTACAGGCCTGGTTTTTGTTACCAATTATTTTACTGATCCGCTTGTTAATATTTCCGCAGATTTCAGTATTACAAATTCATCAAGCCCGGCTGTGGATAACGCGACAAATATTCCCGGCATAAGCGATGTATCCGCCGGTACCGGACCCGACCTGGGCTGGATTGAATCAATCTACAGCAAACCTCTGCCGAGTTCAGTAAGTGTTTCAATTACGAATCCTGCTGCGGGTTCCTGGCTTAATACTGCGGGCACGGTTTTTTCCGGTTCAGCCAGCGCATCAAACAGCGAGGTAGCTGCAGTATATTTCGGCAGCAATCTGGCTGCACTTACACTGTGCGGAGGCACAACGAACTGGACAAATTATCTTGATCTCAGCGGACAAAGCGGCAAGACAAATATTTTTTACACGGTTGCCAGTAATACAAACGGCGATCTGGCGACCAACTGGCAGACTAACGTCATAGACCTGACCCCCCCGGCCTGCGCCTTCAGTCTTGCCTACTCCGGCGCAATTCTTGCAGAGACAACCAATATCTCGGGCACCGTTACCGAAGATTTTTCTCCGCTGACCGGGAGCTCTCTCCTTATTACCAATAATTCCTTTATGAGCAATTATATTCTTGCCCTGTCCGCAGGCAGTTTCATCACCAATATAAATACCATGGATTTTCCAAACGGTTCATATGATTTTATTCTCAGCGCAGCAAATGAAGCGGGCCTTACCAGCATGATAACCCAGGCAAATGTAATTTTCAGTAATGCGACCAATACAGCCCCGGTCGCGTCATTTGCCGTGTACACCTGCGGACTGAATACTAATGAAGTAACCGCCGCCGGCAGTGTAAATTTTTATTTCACCAACACATCATCGGACAACAGCGGAGTAACCGGTTATACCTGGCAGTTCGGAGACGGCAGCAGTACCAATGTTTCCAATACCCTGCATTCGTATTCAGGCGGAAGCTGCTGGGTAACTCTTACAGTCAGCGATGCGGGAGGTCTTTTCAGCGCAGTGTCAAATATGATCACGGTGCATCCCTATACAAATATAATCATATATGCAGATCCGCCGTCGCTGATTACCAACGCCTTGTTCACAGCGCGGGTGAGCAACTATAATGAAAGCATCGATGCAACAAATTACATTTTTATAATAACAAATTCCGTTACAAACATATATGTAAATCTGCCCGGGTGCGTTACAAATATCCAGTATGCGCCGGCGGATAATCAGTCCAATACGGTTATCTTGTTTGCAACCAATACGGCGGGACATGCGGGCGCACCAATAACCAATATCTATGTGCTAGACACCATCGCCCCCTGGGAGGTAAGCCTGGCAAGCCCTGCCCCCGCTGCGGAAATAGCGTCCCTTGATTTTACCTGGCTGGCGACCAATGATAGTACGGGAGCTCCCGCGTACAGTTATCTATTTGAAGCGGCGGAAGATACAAACTTTACCAGCGCTTTACTTTGCGCCACAAACAGCGCGACCAATTTCACCAGCGGCGCTTCCCTGACCAACGGGGCATATTACTGGAGAGTGCGCTCTTTAGACACAGCCGGAAATATAAGCTCGAATATTGAAGCCCGGGCCTTTGTGTATAACGGAATAAACCTGCTGCCCACGCTGAGCATAGAAGCTTCGGCAAGCAGAGGAAGGCTGCCGGCCTTGGCGGTGTATTTTACGGCCAAAGCAGAAGATGCTGACGGAACTATAGCTTCCTGTGCATGGAATTTCGGCAACGGCCGAACATCAACCCTGCTTTCTGCCACCAACGTCTATTCAAACGCAGGGGTTTATACGGCAGAATGCATTGTTACCGATAACAAAGGCGGAAGTGCCAGCGCCGAAATTAAAATAACTGTGCTGAAAGAACTTAAAGCTCCGGACAAAGTATATGCTGCTGCCCAGTCGCCGACAGTTATACATATCGCCTGGAAAGATGCCGGAGATAATGAACTTGGATATATACTCTACAAGGGAAATGCAAACAATCCGGCCGCGGCGGCTCCGCTGGCAATCATGCTATCCAATGTCACCAACTGGACAGATGAGTCTGCACGGGCAGGCACGGAATATTATTACTGGGTACAGTCGTTTTTCATGGAAGATAATTCGAGGCTAAACGACCTGGATCTGGTGCTCAGAACTCCGGGCATGCGGGAAGTGTCTGTTTATTCGCGGCCGGCCATGGTCAAAACTCCGAATTTTGAAACTGATTTTAATAAAATAGAATTTCCGCAAATTCTCCGTGCCGATAAAAATGATAAAGTGCTGATACCTTTTGTGCCGCAAAACACCGAGCTGACCATAGCAACCGTAGACGGCAAGGTAATAGCAAGAGCCAGGGAAGGCGATGGCTGCAAACCCGGCTATGCTGTGTGGAATATCAGGGGAGATAAAGGCAGGAATGCTCCTATGGGCCTGTATGTAATACGTTTTGCAGCCGGGAAAAAGCAGGGATACAGGATATTTGCGCTGATCAGGTAATGGTACTGCCTGATTAAATCTCTTTGATAATACCAGACAGGTCAAGGGGGCAGAGGAAAAGGAGATAGAATACAATTTTTTTGATAATTCTGCGTATGTATATGTGTAGAAGGATTTGCTTTTACACAAGTTGGGCGCAGAAAAAAAAGTATACAAACCCCGGCAGCCGCAAAACACGTCAGTTTACCGGATTTTCCAGCGTTTTTATAACGCTTTTAAACAAAATTATAACAAGTATCAGGAAAAATACGGTTTTTTCCGGGCTATTATTGAGCTTACTGTAGGCAAATATTTACAATGCGGAATTTTAAAACATGGTTTTGCCCGCATACGCTGCCCCAAGTGCGGAAATGAATATCTTCTCGCGTTCTCTTGTAAGAGCAGAATATGTTCTTCATGTATGACCAAGCATATGCTCGAATTTCAG
>Ga0154543_1013_pt1 | contig 14922 bp, 16 predicted proteins | sample RifGroF1_FD_105686 | JGI IMG/M metagenome (GOLD analysis project Ga0154543, IMG submission 105686) | Spirochaetes bacterium GWF1_41_5
TACTGCTTTCCCTCAGATAAAATCTATTAAGTCACCGATGGGCGCGATTTTTTCCTTTGGTACGTATCTATATTTAATCTGCGAAAAATGCCTGCTAACATGGCGTATACACTTTTTTTCTTTTCACGAGAATTTATTTTTATGAATTTTAATAAATATATAGTCGAAATTGTTTTGCTTACCCAAGAAATCGCACCCATTACTGATCAACTATTTACATATTATAATCTATATCGATTTAATTGTCAAGTAAAATTTAAAAAATTTACTCTTGTTCACAGGGTAAACGCGCACTTTTAAAAAGTGCGCGTTTACCCTACCCTGTGCCTGATCCTGATTATAACTTTTTTAGAATTGCGGCTGTATAGTATAACGCAGACATTCACGGCACGCTTGCCGGGCCCTCCCGCCCGGCCGGCGCCGGTTTTTACACATTAAATTTAAATACCGTTACATCGCCGTCCTGCATTATATATTCCTTGCCTTCCTGGCGTATTAATCCCTTTTCACGCGCTTCCGTAAGGCTCTTTAAATCTTTAAGTACAGAAAAATTAATAATATCAGCTTTAATAAAGCCGCGTTCAAAATCCGTATGAATTACACCTGCAGCCTGGGGAGCTTTGGTGCCTTTTTTAATGGTCCAGGCTTTGGTTTCTTTTTCTCCAGATGTTAAAAAAGTAACAAGCTCAAGCAGGGTATATGATGCCCTGGAAAGCTGATCAAGTCCCGATTCCTTCAGTCCGTATTCCGCAAGCATGGAGGCTTTTTCTTCGGGTTTAAGTTCAGAAAGTTCCGCTTCGAGCCTAGTGGAAATTACAATACAGGGTGCATTTTGTTTTTGGGCAATAGCAGCAAGATTCCCGACTCTTTGGTCGGCAGCGGCATTTTTAATCTGATTTTCGCCTATATTGGCTACAAAAAGTACAGGTTTGCCTGTAAGAAACTGCATGCTTTTTAACAGGGCTTTTTCTTCAGGAATAAGCTCCAGGCTTCTTACCGCCTTGCCTGTTTCAAGATGATTATATACTTTTTGAAAAAGTTCGTATTCCCGTTTATCTTCGGGCTTGTTTGATGCGCGGGCTTTTTTCTGCGCAGCGCTCATACGTTTTTCACAGGCAGCAAGATCCGCATAGGCCAGCTCCAGATCAATTATTTCTATATCGGCCGCAGGATTTATTTCCCCGCTGACATGCACAATATTCGGATCTTCAAAACAGCGCACTACATGGGCAATGGCATTTACTTCCCTGATATGCGCTAAAAATTTATTCCCCAGGCCTTCCCCTTTTGCGGCTCCTTTTACCAGTCCGGCAATATCCACCATTTCTATGGCAGTGGGAATGGTTTTTTGGGAAGCATGCATACGGGTAAGTACTGCCAAGCGCTCGTCCGGTACTTCTACAATACCCACATTGGGGTCAATAGTGCAGAACGGATAATTGGATGCCTCTGCCCCGGCATTGGTAATGGCATTAAAAAGCGTTGATTTTCCCACATTGGGAAGCCCCACTATACCGATAGAAAAACCCATAATAATCCTTTACTTGCTTACCGGCAAATACGGTAAAATATATATTCAGCCTTTAGCCCAGGTTTTTTGTTTGGCCTTAAAAAGCAGCATGGAAACCCGGCTTAAAATATTAACCTCATTGTCTCCGCTGGTTTCTATGGAAAGAAAATTCAGCGACGGATACATAGCCATGATTTTTGTCTGAACCCCGTCGGAAACACCGGAAGAAGGCATGCATCCGAAAGGCTTGGAGGAAATAAACCCTTCGACTTTATCCGCATAAAAAATGGCTTCAGCTACTTCCAAATTACTTTCTCCGCCGAAAATATGCGGATGATAATAATCCCGGGCCAGGGCAGACAGATGATCAAGATCTATCAAGTGGGCGCGGCCTCCGAAACCGTTCATATTTATAAGCGAGCTGTACCAGTTCCAGAAAAATATGATAAAAAAATCCGCGGTTTTCTGTTTGCGCAGGGATTTTCTGAATTTTCGTTTTTCTTTCCGATCAGCAGCATATTTTACTCCAAGTCGGCCCTCCTGGGTGCGCCGCCAGTTATCATAAAGCACGCGCTGGGTCATAAGCCCGGGTATGGCTTCGCAGCCTTCATCCGAAACAAAGCGGCGCAGGTTATAATTTCCGTCATTGTGGGCCAGATTGGCAAAAAACTCGCCGGTAATAAATATCAGCGGCAGTCTGCGGCCATAACGCTCCACTGCCGCTAAAATTTTTCCGGCTTTTTTCAGCGCTGCCGGCAGGTGAAAAATCCAGAATTTTTTGCGGAAGGCTGCAAACAGAATATTCTCCGCTTCTTCTATGGCTTTCAGGGCTGAAGCCGTATCCCGGGCATGGGCGCGCAGACTGCATTCCGCAGCATGCATAAGATCCGCCAATATAATGCCGATCAGCATGTTGATGCGCAGCAGCAGATTGAATTTAAGCGCGCTTTTTTTAGGCTGGGATAAATCCGCTATATCTGAAGAAAAAATAAGCAGCCGGAAACTTTTAAACCCGGCGTCATTTACAGCTTTCAGGTATTCCTGCGGATACATGCCGTAACGGCAGGGACCGCATTGTCCGCCGCCGCCTAAAAAGACATAGCGGTCTGCAATTTCTTCTTTGCTCAGGCCGGTGTTGCGTTCAATATCCAGTAAAAATTTTACCAGGGCGCCGGTGGTAAAATACAGCGGATTGCACTGCATGCGGTTGCCGTAGCGTTTGCCGTAATTGACATCTTCTTTAAAATGATCGCCCATATCGATACACGAGTATCCGTTGCGGTCAAAATAGGCTTTGAAAAAATAGGTTTTACGCCTTTCTATAAAACCGAAAAGAACAGTGGTTTTTTGTTTATCTTTACGATGCCACATGTCATTGCTGTATCCCTGCCATTCGCCGGTACGCAGAAATTTGGGAGCGGTAAAATTTTCAGGCAAAGCTCTGCTCCTGCGGCTGTAAAGCCAGTTTCTGTTCTTCAATACGCAGAAAATATTCAATGGTTTCAATGCGTATTTTCATGGAGGCATGGGGTTTGTTCTGATCAAGATCATGAAAAATAAAATGCGGAGCTCCGGAGGCGTCCATTATATTATCGATATATGAATAAGTCGGAGCGTCATGGCCGCATTTAAAACTGGAAAGATCAACAGCCGCCAGATTGGGATGCCGGGCTATTACCAGCGATGCCCAGATTTTATGGTTGGTGTTGCGGTTAAAATTACGCATCCATACTCTTTTGATGGAAAGGGGATTATGTTTTTCATTTTGAAAAAGCGGATGCAGAAATTCGTCGTCCACCGGCAGCGATTCAATACAAAGCACCGGGAAACCGCGTTTTTGAAATTCCTCCAGCAGACCGTGATTAAGTCCGGGATCATGATGGTAGGGGTGCCCGAGCATGACAATTCCGATTTTATCGTTTTTGATCAGGGAGTTGATTACCTCGCGCCCGCGGGATCGCATTTTCTGCATATATAAATCCTGCGCCCGGTAACCCTGCCCGGCAGCCCAGTCATTTTCTTCGCGGGTAAGAAAAAGTTTTTCTTTAAAATATTCAAAAAGAGTGCCGGCAGCCTCCCGCGGGCGGTCCATGCGTACCAGCGGTTTCCAGTATTCCAGTCCGCGTTCGGAAAAATGATCTTTTTCCCTGGTAAAAGCCGCATGTACAACTTCAGGGGTTCCCATCTGGATAACGCAGGCATTGTTGCCTATGGTTTCATCAAGATGCGTTTCCAGATGAGTCACAATCGGAAAACAAATATGGGTAATTTCTGCTTTTTTCATAAGCTGATAAACATGGGCGGGCGCAGCCTTGGCGGGGAAACACGGATCAATGGAACCCCATTTATTTCCCTCGGTCCACAGGCGCGGGCTGGTATATTCGCTGTAGATGATTTTTTCAATACCGAGGGCGCGGAAATAAGTTGAAAAAAAAGGCGCAAAGGCAAAAAGGTTAAGCAGCCGGGGAATACCGAGAACAATGCGGCTGCGTTTTTTTCTGGTTTCATCAGGGGGCTGTATTTTTTTTGGTGTTTTTTCAAAAGGATATTCGGCAAATACCTGTACTGCCGCCTCCTGTACCAGATTCGGAACGCGGGAAATTATTTCCATACGTTTTTTTTCATTTTCTTTCATATGAACGATATTATCGGCGCTGCCTTTTTCACAGGCATTTCCGGTGATAAAACGCACCTGGCGATCACCGGTTATTTTTACATCCACAAAAGTGCGCGGGCATTTATTGGCGCAGAAAGAACAGCGCGTAATTTCGTTATTGACTGTGGTATAACTGACCCCCGATGCGGCTTCTATACCGATAAACCGGCCGGATGCTTCCGCTTCTTTGGCCTCTATTGCCGCTCCGATAGCTCCGCAGATGTCGGCGTATTTATGGACATGAATTTCGGCATCGGGAATTTCGCGGCGTATGTAATCTATCTGCGCCTTGACAGCAGCCAGGTTTTTCTGCGTACCGCCCTGCAGTACAAAACGTTTTCCAAAACGGGAAATATTTGATTCCTGCACTACATAATTCCAGATATTAAGCGGCAGTACCAGGGCAAGCCCTGCCATAATTTCATCGCGCGACCAGCCTAACTGCTGAAAATTAACCTTGTCTTGTTCCATAAATACTGCACAGCCGTAATTAAAAACCGGCGCCTTGCGCGCCTTAAAGGCATGGACGGCATATTCTTCAATGGGAATCCCGAATTGTTCAGCCATGCCCTGCAGAAAGTATCCGTTGCCGGCGCTGCACTGGGTGTTAAGCTTGAAATCAATTACCCGGCCCTGGCGCATGAAGAGAATTTTTATATCCTGCCCGCCGATGTCGCAGATAATATCGACATTACCATAATAGTGCCCGGCTGATTTCATATGGGCAATGGTTTCGACGATTTTAAGATCAATGGAAAATGCCTCATAAAGAATTGCCGAAGCATAGCCGGTCACAGCCGAACCCTTAATCTGAAAAACCGTATTGTAATTCTTCTGCCACTCCTGCAGCCTGCGGAAAACGTTAATTACATCTTCAATCGGATTACCGCCTGATAAAACATAATCTTTGTAAAGAAGTTCCCCGGCTTCGTTAATTACGGCGATTTTGGTACTGGTGGAACCTCCGTCAATTCCCAGCCAGGCCGAGAGGCGCCCGTAACCGGACGCCGGCGGCTCAAAACGAATGACGGAATATTTTTTTTCAAGTTCGCTGATTTCATTTTCATTATTAATCAGCCCGTCGCGCACTGCACCGTAGCTGACCAGCCTGGCCAGCCTGCCGCTTTTTATATATTCATCCATGCCCTGCAGACCGCGCCAGGAATGATCTTTAATGCCGCTGCGCTGTTCTTCAGGTATTAGATTTTCCGATTCGTCACCAAAAAGTACTGCTCCCATGGCTGCATAATATTCTGAATTTTCCGGCACTAAGATAAGTTTTTCAGGCGGAAGATTCTGGGGTTTCCAGGAATGAAGCTCCCAGGTTTCAGGTATTGCTTTGCGCCAGATATGGGGAAAAGCCCTGAAAAACGTATGCGGCCCTCCTAACAATAAAACCTGATCGCGCAGAATATTGCCTCGTACCAGAACTTCAAGATTCTGTTTTACCACAGCCGTAAAAAGAGAAACAAGAATTTCTTCTTTATTAATGCCGCTTTTCAGAAGACCGACAACATCGGTTTCCGCAAAAACCCCGCATTTGGCCGCGATGTTATGAATGGTTTTTTCCTGCGGAATAATATTACGGGCTGTTTCGGGATCTATTCCAATTTTTCCCAAAATTTTATCAATCGTAGCGCCGGTTCCGCCAGCGCATTTATCATTCATAAAGGTAACGGAGGTTTTCTGCCCGGCTTCGTCGATTTTCCAGATAATTACTTTTGCATCCTGCCCGCCCAGTTCTATTACCGAACCCGCAGAGGGGAAAAGCTTTTCTACCGCCCAGGTTACGGCATTTACTTCCTGAATATATTTGGCATTGATACAGGGAGCTATAACCCGGCCGCCGGAACCGGTAATAAAAAGAACCAGATCGTTTCCGGTAAACTGTTTTTCAATTTGTACCAGAAAATCGCGTACGGTTTCGGCCTGGCGCGTGTTATGACGCCGGTAATCTTTCCATAATATCTGATCTTGGTCATTCATGACCACAGCTTTTACTGTGGTAGACCCGACATCAATACCAATTCTGCTTCTCATTAGCGCCCGGGGCAAGTTTATTTCAATATAAACAGGCTGTCTTCAAGCCGGGCTGCATTATTGACATTGGAAAACAGAATGTTTGTATAATCTCCGGAAGGTTCGCTGATCACAATCCGGGTTACGGTAAAATCAGCAGCATTGATATAAATTGTAATTTTGCCTATAAATGTCCGGGTTTTTTTTTCAACCGGATCAAGTTCGATCATGTATTTCTGGCCGTTAAAATAAAAACGCTGCAGGAAAGCGCCGGTTGCAGCTGATAAATTCCCCTGGAGTATCCGGGCAATTTCCTCGTTGGCGGCGCCGGCCTGCCGGTTTTCTCCGACAGTTATTATTTTACCTTCCTGCCTGAGCTGTATCTTTTTATTATGCATGACAATAACCGTATCGTGAGGCTCATGATATTCCCATCTGATGCTTGCCGGTTTGCGGAAATAAAAAACCCCTTTTAATAAAGCCGGCTGTTCAAGAATACTCATATGTTTTTCTTCGGTAAAATCTGCAGACAGGGCCAGGGGTCCTGCGGCAAGTTTTTCCGCCAATTTTACGAATTCTTCCCTGCCGGCGATATCTTTATATTCAAGCGCAAAGCCTGCGCTCCAGAAAAAAAGGCTGATGAAAAATTTTACCGGCATTGGCGGTTTTATATAAGAGTACAATGTTTTCATGTTGCTTTCCTGATTAAAATAAAGGAATGAATATTACGGGATTGATTGTAAATCATAATGCTGTCAGGATCCGGGCCGGGACGGAGAAGGCTTTCTGCCTGTATTCCGTTTTTCAGCATGCTGGCAGCCAGGCTTAAGGCAAAAGATGCGGCGGTAAAATATTCTCCGCATAAATGTTTATAACGGGCATGAGCTGACCCCGGAAAATCTTCAGCCAGCTTATGGCAGAATTTATCATTTTCCCGGTCTTTGTTTACACCGGTAAGCAGAAGCATTTTATTTTGATCAAGACCGGCGCTTTTCAGCATACCGCGTACAATATCGTCCGGGCGGCAATTGCGGGAAACGATACGCAGACCGGCAAGCTGCGCATAAGTGTGTTCGTTTTTTTGTGCAGACAGATTAATGAAAACCGCGCCTTCACCCCAGTTGCTGCCGCGGGTGCTTGAAGATTTTTTTTTCTGCAGGCCCAGATTTTTTAAAACCGGAAGCAGGGCGGGAATAATTTCGTCTATGCCTCCGATTAGAATATTATTCTCTTTTTTTTCAGTAATCTGCAGCATTCCGTCAAGCAGGGCAGATTCAAAGGATATAGCGCGCTGGGAATAAGTACAGTTATATCCGCGGCAGGCAGTGTGAATGGCAATATGAGCGGCAATGGCATTATGAGTGGAACTTATAAACAGAGTAGGGTTGAGGAATTTTTCGCCGTTCTCAAAAATTTGTTTTAAAAGCCCTTCGGTGTTCTCCAGGCAACCGAGCGCAGTGCCGGTAATTATGGCGCCGGGTTTTTCAATCCCGCCATCTTTCAGACACATCAGCGCAGCCACGGTTCCCATTTTGACAATTCTGCTGAATTTACGCAGCACCAGGGGATTAATCCAGGTTTTATAATCAATCGGACGAGCCTGAAAAAATTCCGGTGCAGTCGGCGATAGCCGGTATTTTCCTCCGCTGAATTCCTGCGGGCCGATACTGCCTATACCATTGATGTAATGCATGTTAAATTGCTGAAAGCACCAGGGTGGAATTGCTTCCGCCGAATCCGAAAGAATTGGTAAGCACATGATGTATTTTCTGCCCGGAAAGCATGGAAAGAGCCGGTTTAAAGGAAAGCTCAGCCATGGGGGATGTATAGCGGAGATTTGGATATATATGCCCGTGCAGAATGGAAAGGATGCAGAGAACGGTTTCTATTCCGCCGGAAGCGCCCAGGGTGTGGCCGGTAACAGCCTTGGTGGAACTGACAGGCGGAACTTTGGTAAAAACTTTTTCCAGAGCCCTGCCTTCGGACAAATCATTGTTGGGAGTGCCGGTTCCATGTGCATTGATATAATCTATTTGTTCCGGTTTAAGAGAACTCATGGCCAGCGCTTCATTCATTGATGCTACAGCGCCGTCGCCTTCCGGTGAAGAAGCTGTCATGTGATGCGCGTCGCAGGTATTTCCCCACCCGGAAAGACGGCAGAGCGGTATTTTCCGGCGTTTTGCCGCATGATCTTCGGATTCGAGTACTACAAAACCTGCGCCTTCGCCAAGTGTAAGGCCCTGCCTCGTGCTGTCAAAAGGCCGGCAGCCGTTTTTATCAAGAATCATCAGCGAATTAAAACCGTTTAAGGTAAAAAGACAGAGACAGTCGGTTCCCCCGGCCAAAGCTGCTTCGCATAAACCCTGCCTGATCATACGGGCGCCAAGAATGATGGAATTTAATGAAGAGGAACAAGCTGTATTGATGGTAGTGGCAATATTCCCGGTACCGAGCAGATCTGCCATGACCAGTGCAGAATCACCCGGGTCGTGGCGGTTGATATCGCGCAGGCGGGATTGTTTTTTTTGGTATTGATCTCTGCAGTATTCTTCAGTTCTGCGCATACCGCCTACGGTAGTAGCGGAAATCAGAACGGTATTTTCAAGCGTTTTTGAGGAAAGTTCCGCCTGTTTAAGAGCTTCTCTGCCGGCATAGAGACCGAGCAGGGCTGTGCGCGAATAATTTTGTTTTTTTTTTAAACCGCAGATTTGCGCAATATCATTATTGTGCATTTTTATTTCGCATACCGGTATTTCTTCGGCTAATGCCGATGTAAAACCGCTCAGGCGGCTCATGGGACTCTTGTTCCCGCGGAAAGTACGGATATTTTGTTCCGGATCTGTGCCGGCTGCGGAAATTATGCCGACCCCGGTAATGACAATATCAGGCATGAGATGAGTGTTTTTTTATATATTCAGCCATGGAATTAAGGGAATAAAAAATCTGTTTTCCTTCTTCGGCATTGACCAGTTTGATTCCGTAATTTTTTTCAAGTATAACAATCAGTTCCAGCGCATCCACCGAATCTAGATTCAGTCCGGAACCGAACAGCGGGGCTGCCGGATCAATATCTTCGGGTTTGATATCTTCAAGATTCAGGGCGCTTATTATTTCAGTTTTAAGTTTTTCGATGAGTTCCATGCGTGCTCCTTGCCGGTATTTTACTATTATTTTGAATTTTATACCTGGTTTTTTTTCTTCCATTCCTGGAAAAAATCAGGGATGGTAAACAGCAGTTCGCCGTTTTTATTCATAAAAACCTGGGTAGATTCCCCGCTGGCGCATAATGTCCCAAGTGCTTTATTCATCACCCGATAGGTAAAAATAATTTTTGCGGCTTCGCAGGGTACAAAGGTAATTTCGGAAATAAAAATATCGCGGTAGTGCAGGGGGGATCTCCAGGAACAGCGCATATCAACCAGCGGTGCGGAAAATCCATTTTCATACATGGTAAGATATTCAAGCCCGTATTTTTCTCCGAACACCTCGCGGCTGTCTTCAAAATATTTTATATAATTACCGTGCCAGACAATACCCAGCGGATCCGTTTCGGAAAAACGAACCGGTCTTTCGCAGGAAGCGGTTAAAAGAGCAGGCATTATGTTTTTCTTTCCCAGATTTCAAAAATGCGCATTTCACATTGCGCTAAAAGCCTGTCTTTACAAAAAACCTTTCCGCAGCTTAAATTGGCGTTTAGCACGCGCTGGGTCAGCTCGCTTCTGGTAAAAATAACGGACCCGGCAGCCGGCAGAGCGTATATTTTTAAATCGCGTATCAGTCCTATAAATCCTACCGGAGCGTCTTTGTCTTCGTCTTTGTACCAGTAACCGGCATGTAAAGCCGAGGTTTGCGCCATATGCTCGATTAATCCCGGTTCGATCAGCAGGCCGGAATCAAAAAAAATATTATCTTCTTTAATAGTGAGTTCGGAGGTGATTTTTTCCCTGGTGATTTCAATAATACGGTCTACCAGCAGCATGGGAGCCCGGTGGGGTATATAGCTGGTTACCGGCCGAAAGTTTTGAGCTTCTGACATAAGCCGGAAGTTACTGGTCTTTTACCCGCTCATGAATGTAATTGTAAAGATCGCCGAGTGTGCGGATGGCAGTGAGCTCTTCGTTTTTAACCTTGAAGCCGAAGTTTTTTTCAATCAGTACAACGAGATCTACCAGATCAAGACTGTCTATTTCAAGTGTTTCTATAATATTGGCATCGGGCCGCAGTTTATCGCGTTCAACTTCAAAATCTTCTACTATAAAATTATTGATTTTCTCTATAACCTGCTCTCTGGTCATGCTTTGTCTCCCTGCTTATGCGGAAATTTTTTTTATTATCAGAACCGAATTGGTACCGCCGAATCCGAAAGAATTGGAAAGAACGGTATTGATTTTAGTATCAAGGGTTTTGGCCACTATGGCAAGTTTGGCTGTGAATTCGTCGGGATTTTCAAAATTGATATTGGGCGCAACAAATGAATTCTGCATCATGAGCAGGGAATAAACAATTTCACTGGCTCCCGACATCCAGCATTCATGCCCGGTCATGGATTTGGTGGAGCTTACCATGGGAGTTTTTTCTCCGAAAATCTGCGTAATAGCTTTGGCTTCATTGCTGTCGCCCACCGGCGTGGATGTGGCATGGGCGTTGATATAATCTATTTCCCCGGTTTTTATACAGGCATCTGCCAGGGCTTTCTGCATGGCGCGGGCCGGGCCTGTGGCATTGGGTCGGGAAATATGATCTCCGTCGGATGAAAAACCCCAGCCGATGATTTCTGCAAGAATTTTTGCGCCCCGTTTTTGCGCTGATTCCAGCGATTCAATAACAATTGCAGCAGCTCCGCCGCCCGGTACCAGGCCGTCCCGATCGCGGTCAAACGGTCTGGAAGCTTTTTGCGGTGCAGACTCGCGTACTGAAAATGCGGAAAGCCCGTCAAAACTGGCCATGGAATAAGCGTTTATTTCCTGGGCGCCTCCGCAGAGAATCATATGCTGTAACCCGTGGCGGATAAGATGATAGCCTATGCCTATGGCATGCGAACCGCCGGCGCAGGCGCCGCTTACCGTAAAATTAATGCCCTTTAAATGAAAAATAGTCGCCAGATTCATGGTAACTGTGGAATTCATTGATTGAAAAATATATTCGGAACCGAGCAGCATGGTATCGCGTTTTTCTTTCATTATTTCGCAGGTTTCCACCACAGCGCGCGCCGAACTGTCATTGCCGAAAAGTACGCCTACTTCATTTTCATCAAGATAAGCCTGATCAACAGCTGAATTTTCAAAAGCCTCTTTGGCGGCCAGATAGGCGAACTCGCCCTGTTCGGCTAAATTATTGCGCAGCTTGCGGTGCAGCATGCCTTTTAAATCAGGCAGATCGACTTTGGAAGTAAGGGCTGAGCGGAATCCCATTTCTTTTCTGGCCGGATCAAAAATAATTCCGGATTTTCCCTGATAAAGAGAATCTCGTACTTCAGGTAAAGATTTTCCCAGGCAGGAATATATGCCGGCGCCGGTAATTACAACTCTGTTCATTTTAATCAGCCGGTTCCTAGTATAATCCGCCGTTAATGGAGATAACTTCGCCGGTAATGTATGAGGATTTTTCAGAAGCCAAAAAAGCCACCAGATCTGCGACTTCATGCGCTTCGCCGAAACGCTGCAGGGGAATCATGGATTTAAGGTTTTTTTCATCAAGGCCGTCAGTCATGTCGGTTTTAATAAAACCGGGAGCAACAGCATTAACCGTAACGTTTTTTTTGCCAACTTCCTGGGCTAAAGCCTTGGTAGCGGCAATTAAACCGCCTTTGGAGGCTGAGTAGTTTGTCTGCCCGGGCAGACCTTTTAAACCGGAAAGAGATGCAATGTTGATTATCCGGCCGAATTTTCCGGTGAGCATGTTTTTTAAAAGCAGTCTGGTTACATAAAAAAAACTGTTCAGGTTGGTGTTAATTGTGTTTGACCACTGTTCGGGATTCATAAATACCATAAGATTGTCATGCCGAATACCGGCATTATTGACCAGGATACTTATATAATCATCAGTATGGGTTTCAATATATTTCCCCAGAATGTTTTCTACGGACACCGGATCGGCAATATCGAATTTTAAAAGTTCGGCGCTTTTTTTTCTTTGTTTTATTTCGTCAAGTGTTTTCAGGGCTTCGGTATCATTACTGCGGTAATTAATAATTACATGAAAACCGTTCTCTGCCAGGGTTAGGGCTATAGATTTACCGATTCCGCGCGATGCTCCGGTAACAAGTGCAGTTTTCACAATAAAATTAACCTGTAATTAACAATTATTATTTATATTATAAAAATAAAATTATTTATATTTAATATTTTTATATTATATACTAAATTCGACTTAATTTCAAATTCGCCGGAACTCACAAATTTCCACTTTCAAAACAATGACAAGTGGAAATTTGTGAGATAAATACTTCCATAATCGAAGCAGAAAACCGCGGTAAAGTCTCCCATAATGCGTGAAGTGCAGCCTGATAATCTTTATTTTAATATAAAAATACACTTATTCATTATTTTGTTTAACAAAGAAATAAATTCACACCCGAGGCGATTGACACCCGGCTGCTTATGCCTTACAATTGTCTATCTGTTAAAGTATGATTACCGTTATTATCATTTTATTGCTATTTCTGTATTCTTCTGTTAATGTTCAGGCGCAAAAATCCGTTGACAACGAAGTACTCAAACGCAAAGGTTCTTTTTATAAATATAAGTCAGAAGATGTCAAAGGCGGAAGCTATGTTTCCGGCGATGATCGGCGTAATTATCAAAAGCTGATCGAAGCTGCCGGACGGTTTTTTCGCGCTTGCCGGCAGGATTTTCCCGAACCCGGCCGCCAGGTGCAGAAATGTTATAAGCATAACCGTACATTACTGCCGGGCGGGAAAAATACCAATCCGGCTGTCAGTGTTACCGCAGCCCAGCTCCTTGCTTCGGTTATGTACCGGATGGATGAAATTTTCCGTTAAGAAAAACCAATAGCCCGGAAAATTCCGGAGTAAAAAAGAAAATTATGGTATCGCTAATACTCAATAAATCTGAAAATTATTTATACTTACTCAGATTTTAAAATTAATAATTAAATTTAAAAAAATAACACGAAGAAACCTTGAAATAACAAGATTTTAAAATTATTTATAATATTCTCTTCGTGTTAAAAATTGTAAAATCTGTGTGGAGACAATTATTTTTGATAAAAACCCGCGGCAAAATCCATCAGGCGTTTACGAAGTATTTCTCCGCTTTTTTCCTGAAAATCAGCATCATTAATACCGGTAAATGAAACAGCGGATTTACCGCATACGGCTTCCATTTTTTTTACGATTTTATCAGGCTCAGTGCCTCCGGCAACGGTAAAATAGGCAGCGCTTTTTATCGCCGGACCGTAGGTTTTTAAAAAAGCGCGTACCGGGGGAATAATATTCCATGACCATACCGGATTGCCGATAATAACAAGATCATAGTCAGCCGGGTTTTTCTGCAGGTCGTTAATTGCCTGTTCCAGTCCGAAGGAAGCGGAAATGATCGATGGTTTTTTACCGTTTCGGGTAGTGAGTCGTTCCAGGTCAGCGCCCAGCAGGCCGGCCAGGGTTTCTGCTATATAACCGGTGTTTTGGCCTTGTGAATAATAAACAATCAGAATTTTTTTTTCAGGCGTTCCCCAGGCGGGGTCCCTGGTAAATTGAATTTTATTTTTAAATGAAATACTTGCCCCGCTCCTGGTATCTTCTTCGGCAGAGGCCAGGGTGTAAACGGCAAACAGAATGCATAGTATCAGTTTCATAAATTGCTCCTTTTTAATACTGCTTAATTATAACATGCAAGGTAAAATGATTATAATTTTGTCATGCCGGATTCCCCCGATAAGAAGGTGCAGAAGAAGCGCCGTGAGAACCGGGCGGTTTGTATAAACTCAGATTTCAAATTTTTTTTCGTGATCAAGTCATGGCGCTAAAAATTTTTAACCGCAGAGTTCCTCACAGCCGCCTTTCATGCAGAGAATACGGTGTTCAGTACCACAGGGCCCCCTCTGCGGCGCGACTTGCTTGTGCGTTTGCTGTTCTGCGCTTATACTGAAAAGTAAAAGTTACAAGAGGTTGATTTGCTGCTTGGTGCCTCGCTGCGGTACCGAGATGCGCCGCACTGATCATTGCCAAAGCGAAAATGATTGCAGTGACTAAAAAAGCTGATGTTGCAGAAAAAAAATTTCGTCATCCGGGATTATATGTACAAGAAGACGAACAGGGGTTCGGACTGTTTTAATAAAATACCACATCTACATTATCAAAATAAACACCGCTGTTGTTTTGGGTGATTAAACCGATTTTACCCTGTTCAATGGAATGATCTGTTATATTTGAAAATAGAGAGTTGTCATTTAATTTAAAACTGATGGTTCCGTTGGTATTTTGCAGGCACAGTGCATACCATTTATCCGTCTGGATAGACCAGCCTGCTTTTTTTATTATCTGCTCCCTCCCGTTGATTATTTTTTTCAAAATACAGTTATTGGTTTCTCCGGCGCTGATAAAAATACAGAAATAATTCTTAATATCAAAATAATTAAATACCAGGCCGGCCTGGGCGTCAGATACAGGGAGCATAATGCATTTCAGCTTATAATTTTACCAATCCCGGCCGGTTGTGATCAATCCTTCCCCGGTACCGCAGAAAATACTTTCAGAAATTCCGGTGCTGTCATTTTC
>Ga0154543_1002_pt2 | contig 14879 bp, 14 predicted proteins | sample RifGroF1_FD_105686 | JGI IMG/M metagenome (GOLD analysis project Ga0154543, IMG submission 105686) | Spirochaetes bacterium GWF1_41_5
GTTCGGAAAGCAATATCATCCCGGAAACAGTCGATGATTTCAGATTTTCCAGCCTGACCGTAAGTTTGTCTTTTAATTCCCCGGTTTTCAAGAACTCCTCAAAACAGGCTTTAACGGTATCGTCTTTGGTTTTATTAGAAGCAGGATCAATTATTTTGGCTTTATCGTCTTTGTTTACCAGGAATTCGTCAATATCGGCATCGATGCGCTGAAAAGCAGTTCCCTTGTTGTTCATCTCCAGAAACTGAATAAAATGCGTGTCGATCAGTGAATCAAGCAGCAGAACGTCTATTTGCTGGGATTTCAGGAGATCAACATACGCAGCCTGAGCGCGGGCATCAGAGGTGTACATAACCTTGTCCTTGATACGGCTTTTATATTTTTCTTTGTAGATATCAAGCGTAAGATATTCTCCGCCGGTGGTACGGAAAATTATCGCTTCCTTCATTTTTTCATAAAAATCATGATCGTGCATACAGCCGAATTTAATAAAGGGATGTATATCGTCCCAGTATTTCTGATATGTATCTTTTTCATTTTTGAACATGGAAGTAAGTTTATCGGCGATTTTACGGGTAATATGCTCGGAGATTTTTTTTACTCTTGGATCGCCCTGCAGATAACTGCGGGAAATATTAAGCGGAATATCGGTACTGTCAATTACCCCCTGAAGTAAAGTCAAGAAAGGAGGAATAATATCGCTGATATTGTCGGATACAAAAACCTGCCGGCAAAACAGTTTGATTTCACCTTTGCGCAGTTCGGCATCACTGCGGATTTTGGGGAAATAAAGAATACCCTGCAGATGAAAGGGAAAATCAACATTAAGGTGGATCCAGAAAAGCGGCTTATCCTGGAAAGGAAATAATTTTTCATAAAAAGCCAGATAATCTTCATCTTTAAGAACCGAAGGCTGCTTTACCCAGAGAGCCTCTTTTTCATTGGCCTGGGTATTATTCACTTCAATAACCACCGGTAAAAAATTACAGTACTTTTTCACCAGCTGTTTAATGCGGAAATCATCAAGGTATTCTTCAGATTCCTTGCTGATATGAAGTATAATATCAGTGCCTGTCTGTTCCCGCTTGCCGTCTTTTATAACATAATCTACATTACCTTCACATTCCCAGATTACAGCCTGTTCATTTTCAAGATATGACCTGGTAATTATTTCGACTTTTTCCGCTACCATATAAGCCGAATAAAAGCCAAGACCGAAATGACCGATAATCTGGCTTTTTTCATCACCGGATTTATATTTTTTAATAAATTCTTCAGCGCTGGAAAAAGCAATCTGGGTAATATATTTTTTTATTTCTTCCCGGGTCATGCCGATGCCGTTATCAGAAATAGTAATGGTTTTCTTGGGTTTATTTATGGAAATAGACACTTTTGCTTCAGGCACCTCGCCCTTGTATTCACCCACATCAGACAAACGGGCAAGTTTTGTAATAGCATCAACTGCATTGGAAACCAATTCCCGCAAAAAAATATCATGCTCGGAATAGAGCCATTTCTTAATAATAGGCAATATATTTTCAGTTTGTACGGAAATTGATCCTTTTTCCTGGTGTTCACTCATATTTGACTCCTTAAAATGAAATAATCCAAGGCAGAGCCTCGAAGGATTATGCAATTCGAAATAGATAATGCATAAATAATTTAATAAAAAAAACCGATAAAGTCAAAAACAACATCACATTTACAAGATTTTAAAAACACTTATTGCGGCTTAGGGAATTTTTAACGCAGTCAGGCCGGGAAACAGCAGTAGCGGGTATGGTTTTAAAAGTCCATACTCTCAATATTATCGCGGTTGAATTTGGAAAAACGTCCTTGTTATGTGTCTTCTGCTGTTACCGCAGTCATAGTTTGAATTATTTCACGGATTTACGCTATTCCCGGAACTGATGTTTTTACCGGCTGCGCATAACTGCATGGAAATTTTCTCAGCTGTATCATGAAGCAGATGCAGTAATTCTTCTTTACGTTCATCTGTAAAACGGATACTGGGCAGAGCAACGGCAAGCGCAGCCAAAACTGGTTTTGCCGGGCCTGGAATCGGAACTGCCAGCGAGCTGATTCCCTCAACACTTTCATCCCGCGCCTCGGCATATAAGTTCTGTCTGACTTTTTGCAGTTCCTCAAACAGCAAATCTCGCCGGGTAATGGTTCTTGCTGTAAACCTGATTATTCCATGCTTTTCCATTATTGCTTCCGCTTCCCGGGGCGGCAGACCGGCAAGCAATATTTTTCCGGAAGCTGTGGAATGAAACTGGTTTTTCCATTGCTGATCAGGATTAACAGCCAGAGGCCGGTTCGATTCAATTTTAAGTGCGCAGATGAGATCTCGTTTCTGAATTATTCCGAGGAAAACCAGTTCGTCTGTCTGCTTATTAAGCGCTGTCAGATGGTCAGAAGCTGCTGAAAGCAGTAAATCATTTTCAGTAAATTTTTCCGCCAGGAGCAGACAGCGATAGCCCAGCCGGTACCTCATGGTTTCGGTATCCTGGGTTATATAGCCGCGATGAATGACTGTTCCCAGCAGATTGTGGATCGTGGTACTTTTCAGTTCCAGAATTTTTGACAAATCCGTAAGGCGCAGCCCGTTTTTCTCCTTGCTTAAAAGTTCGATGATATCGAAAATTCTGTTTACCGATTGTACAAAAACTTTTGATTCTTTTCTCATTGTTTACCGGCTGTTTTATATTATTTTCAGGAAAATTACATCCCAAGCCGCCATTGTCTGCGTTTTCGGAAAGGCGTTTCAAATTTGTTTGATAGTTTTTCCTGCTGTTCAAGATGTACCATGCACGCACGCGTACATCCGCGTCCACCGCACATGGCGTTGTTATAACCGCAGGCATTCGGGTAATAGGTACGGAGGATTTTCTGAAGCTCCGGTACCTGCTCTGGTGAAGGATTTTTTTCCCCCCGCATATAGGCCTCTCCGTCCCTGATGTTTTTAAAGGCATCGCGCGGCAAAAATGGATTTATTTCTTTAATACCGCCCATATATGCAAAAAAGCATTGCCATTCGTCGATTTTACCCCATTCGAGTTCCCTGCCGGCAACGCATACCCTGACTGGTTTGTTATCGCTGATTGCATGACCTGGGCACTGGGACACACATGCCTTGCATCTGTCGCAAATTTTTCCTTCAAAAACCGGATCTGCTTCAAGAGGCGCATCGGTCAGCACAAATGCAAAACGTTGTCTTGGTCCGAACTCGGGCGTAAGAAACATTTTACTCCAGCCGATTTCACCCATTCCGCATATATAAGCTGCGATCCGAAAATGAATCTGTACGTCCGCAGCAGGTTTGCCGGGTTCAACAGGTTCAAAATAGGTAAGTTTACGGCCGAGTTCAGGCGATTCTTCGGCCGGGCCTGCGCCAGTCATATCGGAAACCGGCCCGCGTCCGCCGGTATTTCGAAGCGCTGCTCCTTCATATCCGTTATCTTCCAGATAACAGCATAATTCTCTGATCACACCGGGAGCATATATTTCGTTGATATGCGCATATCCCATGGCCGGATATTGAAAAAAATGAGTTCCTTCTTCAATGCCGCGCAGATATCCGCGCGGAATCCTGAAGCCAAGCCCGATAATAACTTTTGCATCCGGGAAAATATAGCGTGCATCCATTTCTTTAGGGGCGCCGTTAAATCTGTCCATTGAACCGATACCTACGATATCTGCACCGCATTTTTTTGCAAAAGATTTAACTTTTTTGGAATTAATCATATTAGCCTCCGATATTATAAAAATTCATTATTAATGAATCTCATTTAACCATAATGAATTATAATAAATTTTTAATGATTTGTCAAATTTTATAAATTCTCACGTGTCAAAAAAATGACAAGCGGGAATTTGCAAGACCAATACTTCCATATTGAAACAGAAAACCGCGATTTTCTGCAAAATACTTTTTAAATCATTATAAAGGGGAAAATAGCAGGGTGCGATTTTTTTTCTTGGGTACGCGTCTATCCCGATCAGCAATGATTTTGTCCGCTTTGTTTCTGACAAAACGGACAAAATCTGGCTTTTGGGAATACCCAGCAGGACTTGCCCAGAGCTTGCGAAGGGCAAGATCATTGCTTTGCGGTATATATTTAGTCTGCAGAAAATACTTGACAACATGGGGCATACTCTTTTTTTCTCTCACCGTGCAAATTTATTTCTATGTATACAGAGCATACAGAAAAAGCGGGTTTTATTGTTTTATTTACCCAAGAAATAAATTTGTGCACTCAAATTAGCAAGAAGAATTGTTTCATTGTAAAATAGTGCCGCAATGGGTTTTTTTAATTCACTGATTAATTTTTTCAATGAATATATTCTGCGTAATACTCCAGACGCCCAGATCGAACGCGAGCTTAACCGCCTTAAAAAAGCTGTAAATAAAAATACCGAATTAATCGAACATCCTTCGGAATTTCTTACTTCGGAATTTGCAGCAGAGATGTTTTCAATTTACAAAGTAATTTATCCGCTGGCAGTAAAATTAAAAGATGATTTTGTCAATAAAAAAGGCGCTTTATTCAAAATCCATCTTATCAACTCGGTCAACTCCGACGGACAGGATCAGGTTCTGGCCGAATTATCCGAAGAAAATCTTAAAAAAAAAATCATTGAACTGGAACAGAAAGCATTTTATCAATGGTTTGAAAAAAAGGTACGCGAATTTTTTCAGATGTTTAACGCCGATGCCCTGCAAAAAATCAACAATACATATCATATAGTTGCGGGTTTCTCGATTATCTCCAAATTTGATTTTTTTTCTTTTTTCCGGGAATTTGACAGCGGATTCAAGGAAAATCCCCAGAGCTATAATCCGATTTTCAAAGCCAAAGACGGAAAGTATTTTATCGATGATCTGCTGCTAATCGATAAATTTCTTGTTTCCAGCGATTTTTCTTCGGGCTTGTCCGAAGCGCTTGGCGAATATTTTCTCTTCCGGGGACTGACACCTGCCGACAGCGATATCAAGGAATTATTTAAAAAATTCGCGTCTTTTAAAAAAACAGAAATTTTTACCAATCTGGTAAAGATCCTGCAGAAAAATCTCGATTATACGCCGCAGCCCCAGGTCTCTGAAGGCAAGATTGAAACCGATTACCTGCAGCAGAGAGTAAACGAATGGAACGCGATTGTAGAAAAGATTTATAAGATATTATCCCAGAAAAAACTTGATTCCATTTCCGAACAGCTTTTCAGTAATTCCAAGGTTCCGCCCCTGCATAATTACAATAACGAAAACAACGAACTCTTCCAGCGCCATAATCTGACGCTTTATATTTTTTTCCGCGAGCTTTATGCCACCAAAGGATTTCTTATTGAAAAATACGATAAATATATCAAAGAAAACATCAACCGCTGTATTCTCGGCGCCAAATTCAACGATGCCAATACGCAAAAGAACCTGAGCGATAATTATTATGCCCTTAACAGCATGACCCAGCAGATACTGGATTTTGATAACAATCTTTCTGATGACATGCCCAAGGGGAAGCGCATTAAAACCCTTATGCTGTCCATGAGCAAGGATAAAAACGCCCGCAAATTGATCGAAGAAATAATCGCCGAAGCCAACGCCGAAGCCAAGGGTTATATCTTTAATTCCATTAAAAACATCAAGGGTATTCTGACTTTTTCCCAGACTATTGTTGAAAATTATAAAAATCACAGTAAAAAACTGCTGCAGAATATTGACAGTTACGACAGCGGCAATACAGGCGCCAATATTAAAAATTTTATCAGTGCGGCATCCGATATTCTGCTTTATCTGAATATTATTAAAGAATATTCCCGGCAGGGATGATTTTACCTGTAAAGCTGCAGCAGTTCTTCAAGCTCGCTGCGCTCAGCTGTAAAAAATTCGGCTGCGAATTCCGCATCTTGTAATGATTTTATCCGTACTGATATTTCCGCGCATTCCGCTTCCAGCAAATCGCTGCCCGTAATACTTATTTTTCCCCGGCTGCGCTCCCGGAATTTTTTTTTCAGACTCTCAAATTTTTCAAGATCAGCCGCCGCGCCGGGGTTAATTATACCAAGCAGTGCCTGTCTGAACCCGGTTATTTCGGCCTTGTTTGCGGAAAAATTTTCAAGTACCGCGCCGGTTTTTTCCGGGTTAATAATACAAGCCCTTTCCAGCAGGCTGAAAACCGGGCGCAGAAGATAATAATCATCTCGGACAGCGGAAAAAATACTAAAAAATTTTTCAGCAGTTTCTTTTTTCATCCGGCCCAGTCCGTGCGCTGGTTTTAAACCGTTAAAAATACCGGAAAAAAAACATTGGGCATCCGGAGAAAGCGACCTGAAAACTTCAAGCGCAGCCTGATCGGAAGCGGACAATTTACGAAAGGTAATGTTATACTGCGATTCGGCCAGGGAATATGCGAGGTGTTCGCCTAGTGTGGAAGCCCGGAAATTATTGGCGGCGAGGCGTTTTAACAGTAAAAATCCGAATACCGTCTGCGGATTTTCAGAAACGCCGGAAAATATTATACAGGGAGCAATCTCATTTTTTTCCATGATTCCCTGTCTTCGTTTTAAGCCGTCAACCAGAAATATGCTGTTGTTATATTCCAGACATAAAAGCGCTTCGCCCGGACGCAGGCATCTGTTAGAAACGGGAATATTATTCATGAAATCGGGTATTGTGATGTCATTTGATTTCAGCAGGGCGGTTTTAATATCCGGCATAATACTGACTGTTCTATCCGGCAAGAATTTCCTTGAGTATTTCTGCAGCCGGTTTCGGATCAGCCTGCCCCCTGGTGGCCTTCATAATTTCTCCCATAAAAAAGCCCAGAACTTTGGTATTGCCGTTTTTAAACTGGGAAGCCTGGTCCGGAAATTTTTCCGCCAGCTGCAGGCAGAGATTTCTGATTTCTTCGGTGTCGGATACTACAGCGAGATTTTTTTCTTTAATAATGGTTTCGGGATCCCGCCCGGTTTCGGCCATTTCGGAAAAAACGGTTTTGGCGATTTTCCCGCTGATCGCTCCGGAGTCTACCAGTTTCAGAAGCGCCGCTATCTGCTGCGGTTTAACGCGAAAATTCTGCAGGGTAATATTCTGCTCTTTAAGAACAGCCAGCACCTCTACCATGATCCAGTTGCAGATTTTTTTCGGCTCCTGCGGATAAACGCCCACTGCCCGTTCAAAATAGGCAGCTAAAAACGGATCGCCGGTTAATACTCCGGCATTGTAAGCAGATAGTCCGTACCCGGCTGCAAATCGCTTTTTTTTGGCATCGGGAAGTTCCGGCAATGATGCTTTAACCCGGGCCAGCATATCTTCGGTTATCATCAGCGGAGCCAAATCAGGATCAGGGAAATACCGGTAGTCATGCGATTCTTCCTTGGAACGCATGCTTCTGGTAATCTGCTCATCTGCCGAGAAAAGCCTGGTTTCCTGGATTATTTTTTCGTTCCGCAGCAGGAGTTTTTGCTGGCGGCTGATTTCATATTCCAGCGCCGCTTTCACACTTTTAAAGCTGTTCATATTTTTTATTTCAACTTTAGTTCCCAATTTTATCTCACCCCGCGGTCTGAGGGAAATATTGGCATCGCAGCGCAAGGAGCCTTCTTCCATATTACAGTCGGAAACATTAAGATAAAGCAGAATGGATCGGAGACTGGCAAGCCAGGCAGCGGCTTCAGAGGGAGTGCCTATTTCAGGCTCCGAGACAATTTCAATTAATGGAGTTCCGGCGCGGTTTAAATCAACCAGGCTTTCGCCGTCAGGAGAGTGCATAAGCTTCCCGGCATCTTCTTCAATATGAACCCTGGTTATGCCGATTTTCTTCAGGCAGGTTTTATTATTTTCTTCCGTTTCAATTTCCAGAAAACCGCCCCGGCAAAGCGGCTTTTCAAACTGTGATATCTGGTAGGCTTTGGGCAGATCGGGATAAAAATAATTCTTACGATCAAAACGGCAAAAAGATTCAATCTGACAGTTTAAGCCCAGACCGGCAGCAATGGCTTTATCAAGAACCGCACGATTGAAAACCGGCAAAGCTCCGGGATGAGCCTGGCAGACCGGGCAGGTGCGGGTATTAGGCTCTCCCCCAAACTGATTGGCGCAGCCGCAGAATATTTTACTTTTAGTATTAAGCTGCACATGAACTTCAAGTCCGATAACTGTTTCCAGATTCATGTTTTCCTCAACTCCGGTTGTCCGGTAAATGTTTTAATCTTGTCGAGTTTGGTAAAATAATACAAAACCGATTTTCAGATATTAACTGCCCTGGGCATGAATGAATTATGTATTTCTTCACTTTTTAGTCAGCCTGATTCACTGATTATACTGTAAAGTAAAAATTTTTGTTATTCCTAAAAAGAGATTATGAATTTTCATAAAATATTGTACAACAACTCCAAAACCCGGAAGATTATTCTGAAATTCATTACAACTTCCTGATGGACAGGGCAAATTAGTTCACAAATTACCAGGCAATTATAATCGCGCAAGTCTCCCTCGGGAAAATTTACCGCGGTTTTCTGCAAAAAAATTGGTACTTTTTAAGCTTGAAAATAGAATGTACCTTATATATAATATCAGTATCAAGAGGAAATATCAATGAGGCCCAAAACACATAAGCTATCTTCAATTATAAAAAAAAACACTTTTACTTTATGGCTGCATGCCGGCGACAGTATATCTGAAGACAATCACTGTACCGAAGGCTATCCCAATTATTTAAGGCTGGCAGATAATGTACTACGCCCGGTTTTTTCTAAAAAAAAATATTCAATTTTTAATACAGCAGTCGGGGGCCGAAAACTGGCAGATGAAGTTCTGGTACTGAACGATAAACTTCATAAATTCCAGCCGGATTTTATTTCTCTGATGTTCGGAATGAACGACTCGGCTGCCGGATCGGCTGCACTTGATGAATTTATCATTAATCTGCGTAAGACAGCGGATATATTAAAAGAATACGCCAAGCCCTGTGTTTTTTTTACCCAAAATCCGCTGGATTACCGCTGCGATATCAAAGCCATAAACTGCCGGAAAGATTATCCGCTATTTGCCAAAGCCGTTACTGCGACATGCATAAAAGAAAAAATTCCTTTAGTCGATATTTATACACAATGGAAAGCCGAAGTTCTGGAAAAAGACAATAACGAACATTTCAAACTAATGCATGATGCCGTACACCCCAATCACAAGGGACACGAGTATATATTTCAGATTATAAGGAAAAAAATATTGGGAGTATAAAACAGAGAAATAATGACTGTCTTAAAAAATGTATAAAACCGCTGCTGAAATAAATCTTTCCTGCTTAAAAGCCAATATGCGCGCAGTAAAAGCCAGATGCCGCAATATTAAAATTTGCGCTGCTCTCAAGGCCGATGCCTATGGCCATGGCGCTGTCCGCCTGGCAGTCATGCTGGAAAAAGAAAAACTTGCAGATTATTTCGGAGTTGCCAATATTGAAGAAGGAGCCGAACTCAGAAAGGCCGGAATAAAAACCCCTGTTCTTTTATTTTCCCTTATAAATACTGAAGAAATTGACGAAGCGCTTGCCAACCGGCTGACAATTACCGTTTGTGATCATAAATTTATTGAACTGATAAACAGACAGGCTGAAAAATTTAAACTTAAAACTCCGGTACATATAAAAACCGATACCGGCATGGGCCGCATCGGCTGTACGCCCGAAGCAGTGCCGTCCCTTGCCCAAAAATGTCTTGAATCAGAAAACATTTTACTTGAGGGACTGTATACGCATTTTCCCGAAGCCGACATTCCTGATTCTGATTTTACGCGTGAGCAGATCAGAATTTTTACCGGAATCATCAAAACTCTTGCCGCCCACAACATCAGAATACCTGTTAAGCATACTGCCAACAGCGGAGCCATCTTGAATTTTCCCGAAAGTTATTTTGATATGGTGCGGCCGGGAATCATGTTTTATGGATATAATCCTTCACCCCAAATCATACACTCGGCGGAAATAACCCCGGCCATGAGTCTTAAATCCGAGATTATTTTTTTAAAAAAACTGACTATGGCAGCAGCGATTTCCTACGGACGAACCTATACAGGAACCGCCGGGTCTTATATAGCCACTATACCGGCCGGTTATGCCGACGGCATTAACCGGCTGCTCTCGGGCAATCATCATGTAAAAATAAACGGTAAATATTACCCGGTAGCTGGACGCATATGCATGGATCAATTTATGGTCGATCTGGGAAATGATTTTTATCCGGTTGGAACACCGGTATATATTTTTGATAACAGCGGCAACAGCGCTGCGCATGTAGCCCGGCGCATACAGACTATTCCCTATGAGGTGCTGTGTGCAATTTCCAAACGAGTGAAAAGAATTTATCAGGATTAAAAACAGTTAACCAAGCGTTCTGAATTCTATCTGCCCGGCAGAAAAAATTCCTGCCGGCTTCAGCAGATTTGCCGAAATCAATATTTTACAGCGTAACAGCCAGGCTGCTTCCTGCCGTATTGTTTTTAATGCCGTATAAATACAGCCGGCATTCTAATGATAGAATGCCAGCGATATTTCATATGCCAGCTGTTCCAGCGCTGAAGAAATATACTTTTCACTTTTAATTTTTTTCTTCAAGGCATGAATCTTTCTTTTGTTAATCACTACTGCGATTTTCATGTGTACTTCCTTTTACCATAATTTGTTACTTCCTTTTAACAAATAGAGAATGCCCCCTTGTAATGTTCAATTTTAAGGCCGGGCATTTTATTTAAAATTAAAATCACATCGTATCTGCAGAAACAGGCGGAAAATTCCGGATGTTCCCGCAGAAAATGTTCCGAAGCGCTGATTATGCGTTTACGCTTGGCTTGCGGAACTAACGGATATTTATACAGTCTCTTTGACCACCTCCTGCTTTTAATTTCCACAAAGGCCAGCATACTGCTGCACCCGGCAATGATATCGATTTCATAGTGTCCGTACCGGTAATTCCGGGCATGGATATGGTATCCGTGTTTCTGTAAAAATAGGCACGCTTCATTTTCAGCCTCCTTACCTGCGTCACCGGCATATTTCTTCATGACTAGATAATTTCAAGACATTTATCCACAATGGAAATATCTTCGATAAAATCCTTGATAAACACGGCTGTTTCATTTTCCAGATTAACGATTTTTTTTTCATCCAGCACCCCCGCTTCTTCATTAAGCAGAAGTTTAATTACCGGCCGCAGGGGAATTTTGGGATTGGCTGAAATTACCATCCCGATTTCTCCGCTGTTCAGCCGCACCACCGAACCCACCGGATAAAGAGACAGGCAGCTTAAAAACAGAGAAAGATTTTCCTGGCTGAATTTCATTTTACCGTCGGAAATCAGAGTACGCATGGCCTTGTATAAATTCAATTTTTCCCGGTACGCGGTCTGCACGGTTAAAGCCACATATTCCTGCGCCACCGCTACAATTTTTGAAAATTCGTTGATTTGCGCTTCAACCAGTTTACGCGGGTATCCGGACCCGTCGATATTTTCATGGTGTTCCAGCGCCGGAAAAGCAATATAATCCGGCAGTTTCATTTTTTCCATAATAAGTTTATATCCGAAAATAGTATGCCCGCGTATTAATTTCAGTTCATCCGGAGTTAGTTTATCCTTCTTTTTCCTGATTACTTCAGGTATTTTAAGCATACCGATATTGGCCAGAGCTGCGGATAGAATCAGATTGGTAAGTTTGTTATCGTCATACCCCCTGGCCTGTCCGATTATACCGGAAAAAATTCCCGTGTTAATCTGCTGTTCCATAAATGAAAATTCACGCTCGCGGGAACGGTTTATGGAAATCATTAACGTGTTTTTGTTGCGTTTGATTAAATCTATTATTTCCCTGAGTGCGGTTATCAGCTCTTTACTCGAACACAAACCTCTGTTGATCAGGGAAACACAGGTTTCTTCCAGGGTTTTTACGGCATGGGAATAAACCTTGTTGCATAATTCTATATCAGCGCTGAAACGTTCAATTTGTTTAGCTACATGATCAGAACTGAAATCGCTGGCTTCATCGAATAATGAAAGTTTTTTAATTTTCCATTTTTTTAAAAGTTTTATTTCTTCTCCGGCTAAATTAATATTTTTATCAAGATAAAGCAAATCTATGTCAAGGATTAATGCCTTTTCATAGGAATGCTCCGGCTGCAGTTCTGCAATTTGAATAACATTCATAAAATTCTCCCTGGAAAATTTATTTATAAGAGACCACACCAGCATGTAATACTATTTTCTGTTCGCAAGGCGGACGCGAAACGCGCCGAGGCTTCCAGAAAACAGTATTACATGCTGGTGTGGTCAGACAAAAAATATTCCCATTGCCCTCTAAGAGGGCGGTGGGGTATTGGTCCTGTCTCAACATGTCTTTGCGGACCAATGTGAAACATTTTCATGGTTTCGGGTGTTTGACCTGGACATAATGTTTCCCTGGTTATAAGTCGTCAAGCCATTCAGCCTTTAAAATTCAAAAGCCTGGCGACTCATTTTAACCTGCCTGCTGATCTCTTTCCGTAATATACGAATAAATTTCAGCAATTACTTCAAAAAATTCCTCATCAATCACACTCATGGTATTAATATGCATAAGCGTTTCTGCAATATCATTCTCAACTACCGGAACTTCATGTTCCCGGGCGCAGGCAATAATTTTTTCAGCCATGGAACCGAAACCCTTTCCAACCAGCAAGGGAGCGGATAAATCACGGTAGTATTTAAGAACAGCCGCACATTTTTTCTTCATGGCAGTATTACCTGGTTTTCGGCGTCAGCAGGGAATAGATAAAACTGTTTCCAAATACGGCCAAATTCCCCGCTTCCGGTTCCGTAAATCTCACCTGCAGATTAAAACCGGTTAATCCGGCTGCTTTCTGCGCGTGTTCTTCAATGCCATAGAGTAAATTTATGCGCATAGTCTCGTCTGCAAAAAACAGGATATTCAACATTTTTTTTCTTCGGGAAAAAATTATTCCCAGATCTCCGGATTTCGTTCCAATCACGGCTTTGACAACCGACAGTTCCAGCCAGTCGTAATACAAATACATTATAGAGGTGCTGTTTCGGCCGATTAAAAAATCATGCTGATGAATATAACGGGATTTTAAAAAAGCTAACGCCTGCCTGACATACTGCTGCACCTCCATGTTGCATGCGGAATTAATCCGCCGGGTATGCCGGTCGTCCTTGACCAGCCGGAATATTTCTATTCCTTTAATATTTTCGGATATTCCCGGAAATTTCTTATTGATTTTTTTCTTCCGGGGCAATATGGCATTATAAAGTGCAGCTGCATCCGGCGTTTTATTTTCCAGCAGCCCGGCAATTTCGCGCCGCTCCGGATAATAATTTTTTTTCAGAAACAGGGCAAGCAGCGGAACCAGTCTGATAAAAGCATCACGGCCGAAAAAAGATTCCATTCTTGATAAATAGCCGATATTTTTTTCAGTAGCCGGCAGATACATGGCGGTAATAAAACTCTGCAAAGGAGGAGAAGAATTTTTAATATTTTCAGGTCTCCCGAGAAGCTTAAGGGCAAGCTGCCCATTTTCAAAATGAACAAAGTATCTGCCTCTTTCCGGAATGGGAATAGTACCCTCGGCTGTTAATTTTATGCCCCGGATATTTATCACTGCCCGGTAAGGAGAATAACGGCGGTAAACCGCTGCTGATATAACCGAGCCGGTTTTGAAATTTGCCGGTAAAATTTCATGATTTTTTGTTAAATCAATTTTTATCATTTTTTATCGGCCGGAAAGTAACGCGGTGAATACGGCAAATACCGTATTTTTGTATTGCTTCAATATGCGCCCTGACAGGATAACCTTTATGCTTTTTAAAACCATATTGCGGAAACTCATCGGCATATTGTTCCATGATTTTATCACGGTGTACCTTTGCCAATATGGAAGCCGCTGCTATGGAAAAAGATTTGCTGTCTCCTTTTATTATTGCTTTCTGCGGCAGCGGTATTGATGGAATTAAAATAGCATCGGTCAGCAGGAAATCAGGTTTAATGCGCATATTCAGATACGCCCGGTAGAAAGCCAGTCTTGTTGCCTGGAAAATATTGATAGTATCGATTTCAGCCGGATCTGCAGCTCCTATACCGTATGCAACAGCCTGGTTTTTAATTACTTCGCTTAAAATTGAACGCAGAGCCGGTTTGATTTTTTTGGAGTCATTGATGCGCTCATCAATTTTATCCGGATTTAATATTACGATAGCGGAAACAACCGGACCGGCCAGGGGTCCGCGCCCGGCTTCATCCGCACCGCCGATATAAGAATATACAGATTGATACTGGTTTTCAAAAAACCGGAGATTTTGCTTTATACTGTTCATGATACTTTATTATTTCATGATTACACCGATTGATCCAGATAACACGGATCCTTAAAAAGTCCGTAGATAAAAAGATTTTAAATTTTTATATAGTAAAGAAATTTTATTAAAAATCATATAAATACTTTACAAAGGAGTCGTCATGTTCAACTTGAACACCCGAAACTATGAAAATAGGTTTCACGCAGAGGGCGCAGAGGCAGCTTTTTTGCAATCCTGTAAAAGCTGCACTTCCGGCTTCCTGCCGGTCGCTCCAGAGATCAACCACGATGTTGATCAACCCCTCCGCGAACTCAGCGGACTCTGCGTGAAACCCTTTAAATTACATTTTTAAAGGGAAATGTTGGTCGAAAGACCATGTAATAATTAAGTTTTTGAATGAGTCATCATGCTCTTGTAGGGCAACCAAAACTATGAAAATGAGGTATGGTATTTTAGTTGTAAAGTGAAGCCGGGTCGTTATTTAGCTGTAGCTTTTTAGCCCGAATAGGAGATTCAAAACATCCGCCATCCTTCGCTTAAAT
>Ga0154543_1015_pt1 | contig 14876 bp, 6 predicted proteins | sample RifGroF1_FD_105686 | JGI IMG/M metagenome (GOLD analysis project Ga0154543, IMG submission 105686) | Spirochaetes bacterium GWF1_41_5
ATCCACCAGAAAGCATAGCGGTCATCTGCCATTTTATTTAAAACCATCGAGTTCCACCAGGCGATGGGGGTTATGACGAAGTAAATACCCGCTGCCCGGCACTTTGCGATCAAATAGTCCGTCAGCTCAAGATGCTCATTATCGAGCAGGCGGCCGTCCCGATCCGATATCTCCCTGTCGAAAAGATGCACCCGGATTACATCAATACTCATCCTGATGAAGTGCTCGAAATCCCTGTCAATAATTTTTTTCGGATCAAGCCCTAGTTCTTTAAGATTAATATAATTGTTGGAATGCGCTGGATAGTAATTGATTCCCCAAAGACATACTTCATTTCCATCCTCGTAACAGAGAACCCCATTATTGACATTCATGAATTGAAAACTACCAGGAGGCATATTGTTCCTTTATCTGCTTTATTTCGCCGGGCAATCCTGGCTGCATTTTTCAACTATTGTATCAATTTGACAGGGATATAAATAACCCAGACGCTGAAGAGGATCCTTGGCTGCAAGCGCTTTTTTTACTGCTTCTATAGTAAGTGGTTCGATTAACTTTGTATCAGGAGTTTTCCAGCCGATTGTACCAGGACCTTCCTCCATACACATTCCCAAAGAACGCGCCCACTGACACTTATCCTCGTTACGGGGAAATGTCTTTGCTCCGCCGGGAAGAATTTCACTACCGCTGTTGTCAAGCGCCTTCATGGGGCAGGCATCAGCGCATCTGCCGCAGGAAAGACAGATCTTACCCGAGAAGAATGGAGCTGTTTCTGAAATATCCGCAGTTGTTGCAACAAAAACAAATTTATGATGAGGTCCGAATCCAGGGGAAAGGAGGAGACCACTCATACCTATTTCTCCCAATCCTGCGGCTGCAGCCAAGGGAGCATTGGCTCTGGGATCCGGATGCCCTAGTTTTGTCCAAGAGAATTCCCAGTACGGAGCGAGTGTCCTGAACGAAGTTGTTGAAAGGTCGGCAAATGGTAATGCATCATGACCTTTTTCATAAAGCCAGCCGGATAAGTCATGTGCTGCCCATAGTAATTCGCGCAATGTTTGATATTGAAGATAACTGTAGGAAGTAGCGCACTCGGCTTTTTGACGGTTGGCAAGTTCCGCAATATGCATAGGAATAGCCATTTGCAGAACAATTAATGAGTTTGCACCCGGGAGGAGTTTACTCACATCAGCTAATCCCTTTCCCTTTGGTAGTTTATTGATCTTAATAACAGCTATACGATCAACATGCTCAAGAAATGGCAAGGAAGCGATTTTGCATTCTTTCATATCCGTAAATAGATTAATATCCTCAGAAACATACCGCAAAGGAACTTCGCAAATCACCGAGCATGAAATCATGCCAGGTTCTATAATTGGTGCATTTTTTTGGTTTTGTGCACCTGCTGTCATTGATTGCTGTTCTCTTTGTACACCGGATGCCTTGTCTGCAGCCGGTTTGTAGCGTTCTTCACGCGATAGAGAATTCTCTTCAAATCCATCCATATCGCATTCCTTAATCATCGATTTCTGTTCACTGGAAGCAAATGCCGTTTCTCCGAGCGACATCCAGTCCTGCATTGCTTCCCAGCCGAGACCGTCGATCAGGGCTGCTGACTCATAGGCACAAATGGAAAGACGCACTTTGCCTGCAGCTCGGATATAAATTGAGCAATCAATGGATAGATTGCTTCCGACAGGGAATGAAGGAATTTTTCTGCCGAATGATACAACCCAGGTAAAATTTTTACGCATCTCATGCAGAGGGTATCCTTGAGACAGGCGCATACATGAATCAGGGAAACTGGATAACGGGCGTATATTAAAATTATCAGCTCCATTTTGTCTGCCTATTTCCCGAAGCATACCAACGAGTTCATCTATATTAATTTCCTTTTTTAGTTTTTCTCTAAGTGGGGCTGCAGAATAGGTTTTTTCCCATTTTCTGATTGGCTTAGACATGCAGAACCGTAAACAATTACCGAATTCACCGCCCAAACGCAACACATCTGCCCCGGCTGCCTTATAAAGCTCCTCCTCTCCTTTAACATCCCAACTCGCAAGCTTATCCATATCAAAAGCGAATTGTTCGCCCCAGAGGCAGCGCCATCTGTTTAGTTTTGCATATTCCCAGACCATCCCATCGATCTCTACCCGGTCAAAGCCGGGAAAAAGTAAATGCTGTTCTTCATAATTTTTACCCGGGCAATGGGAAGAACACATTCCACAACGATCACAGAGTTTATCGCCAGTATAAAGTTGATCCGAATCAAGATCTGCAGTAGTAATAACAGAAATCAGTCTTTGTCGTGGGCCATAGTTTCTGGAGAGAAAAAGGTTGTTCCATCCGAACTCGCCCAATCCGGCAGCAACAGCCGCATGCCTGTGAGAGAAACTGGCAGTATTGGTAGATGTTATTGATTTGTAAGGACGATGCCTCCAGAAACCTGTACATGGGTACGGTATTGCCTTTTCTCCCAGATTATCAATGTATCTGGCAAGACGGCGACTCATGGTATCAAGTTTCGGGATCATACCGATCTGAAAGGGTCCGGCATAATTACTTCCAGGAAGCCCTCCCCATTCTACCGATGCATCAGGATGATGAATGCCCATTACCACTACTGATTTTGCCCCAGGCAAATGAGCCTGGGGCTGCAGCATTTCCGGAGCTTTTTCCCACCTATCTACCGGAGCAATGCCAACCAGGTCAGCTCCCATTTCCCAGGCTTTTTGTTTTATTTGTTCAGTTGCTTTCTTCATAGGTTCCTCTTAACTTCTTTGGTCGGTTTTATGCGGCACAGTATCGCACGTTTCCAGATAAAACGTTAACAGCCGTCGTTCAAGCTCCAGTGCTACATTAATATAGTCGCGATCACGAATCAGGTTATGGAGTTCATCTGGATCTTTTTTTAGATCATACAATTCATTGTCTTCATAAAGACGCCGAACGTACTTATAATTTTTTGTCCGGCACATTATAGCTTTCGTATGTTCAGGTCCTTCGCTAATCTGCAATCTGGTTCTTGGGTAATAAAGATCATCAGGACCTCCGTTATCCTCGTGCCCCATACAATGAATCTCGCCATGTAGCCTCCCACCTTCACAGAAAACTGCATCGCGATGTTCATCAGTTTTTCCGGATACAATCGATAATAATGATCTTCCAAAGTGAGTATAATTAAATTCGATACCGGTTAATGCCTGTACTGTTGCCGGAAAATCCACAAGCTCTATAAGCGCATTACTGATCCGTGATTTAACTGGTACTTCTGCCGGAGGTTTTATAAGAAAGGGAACATGGGTCAGACAGTCCTCAAAGGTGTTTTGCGTCTTTTCTACCAATCCGTAATCGCCGGTGAAATCACCATGGTCGGAAAAAAAGAAAATCGCAGTGTCGTTATAACACCCCGTTTCTTTCAAGGCATCGATAACCATTCCAAACTGATGATCAACGCGAGCGCACATCCCCAGATAGGTTGCCCGGAGCTCAATGAGTCTGTCCGCCTCCCAATTCTTCAGCCCCTGCGCATCGTACAAGCCTTTAAGAATGCCGGGCTTACCTTTCCAGGTCTCCGGCTGAGGGATTAAAGGTAAAATCGCATCGCGCTTTATCATGCTATACCAGGGCTCTTCCACGCCATAGGGAGGATGCGGATAGAGAAGTCCCAGAAAAATGCAGAATGGCCTGACGGATCGGCTGTTTTTAATAAAATCAATTGCTTGATACACATTATTCCAGTCAGAGTCGAAATAAATATCTTCATCGCCTTTGTCGAGCCTGCCGGCATAAAAAGAATAAAAATTGTCGGTTCCCTTTTTTCCCCGCCAGCTTTGATCCGCATGCAATCCGGGGCGGATCTTTCGCGCTGAGGCGGTGCTGTGTATAGTGCAGAATTGTTCTATAGACACCTGGGGGGGGATAAGGTCATTTCGTCCCGCCCACCACACGAAATAGCCGTTGTCTTTCATGGTCTTCAGCAGTACCGGATCGCTTTCATGCATAAGATAATGCTGCGTTCTATGTCCCATTACATGCGGATACCAGCCTGTCATGAAGCTGCATCTGCTGGGTACACACACAGGGTTCTGGCAGAAAGCGTTTCGGAAGGAAACGGCCTCGGTCTCAGCCAGCTGGTCCAGATTTGGCGTCACAGCCGCCGGATTACCGAGATGCCCCAGCGCGTCCGCGCGGAACTGGTCTACGTTGAATATCAGGATGTTAGGTTTTCGGTTCATTCGTTAAAATACCTTTTCTCTGATTATCTATTCGATTTTAAGCATGCCCGGGTTTTTTACTTGATTTAAAATATTCATATTCTTTCCTAATACATTTCAAACCGATAAGGATCATTCAGCATGTAATCCTGTTCCATCGGAAACAGGGGTGTATTGTTGGGGATCTCCCTGGCCATGATACGTACCGGGACTTTGGTCAAACCACCATAGCCGATAATGTTATTCACGCGGATGGCGATGGTATTAGCCTTCCCGGCGGGCGTGATCAATTCTTTTGGTATTGAATAGTTTCGGCAGCATTTTCGGTAATTATACGAACCTTCTTGGGCCATTATGGTCTTGCCGATCATGCGGCCGTTGAACCAGGCGTGATCTTCGCCGGAGACAGCCTGAATCTGCAGGTATAAATCCATATCCCGGTGTTCCGGCGGGATTTCCACGTTAATTCTATACCACGCATATCCGTTATACGACGTACGCGGGGGATTATCGGTTTTGGGATTTTCTTCGGTGATGCCTTGCGTTTCCCAGCTTTTTCCAATAGCAATATCTTTCCAGGAACTGTCGTTAATAGCACTGGACATCCAACCGTCAGCTTCGCCGCGGTTATCCGGATCGGTTTTAAATTTCCAGGTACGCATAGATAGCTCGAGAGGATTCGTGCTTAAAGGCAAATCCCAGTTAAGGCGGACTTTATTCGAAGTAAGGAAATTCGACCAGAAACGAACTGCTTTGACGAAGCTTCTTTCGCCCTTGTGCTGTTCGGGATTGATCTGACAGATAATGACTTTTCCTTTTTCCATATTGATAACAGCAATTAAACCGTTAAAATAAATCTTTCCCGTACCGGGTGTTTTTGTAATTATAGGAATTTCCGTCCGGTAGAATTTAAAAAACAGGTCTTCGGAAGTAATGCCTAAGAACGAGCCGATATTTTTTTCTTCATCTGAAACTATCGCCTTGTAAAATGATTTAAAGCGGTCCGGGAATTGAAATTTTGACAGCCTGATTTCCGGATCTATCCATGCAAGGTCCTCATTTTCATCAGGCCATAAAACAAGCATTGTTTTACCTTCTTTTTTTACCTGGGTCTCAAGCCACTGTTTCTTTATCTGGGTATTTTCCTTCGATGCATCGACAATCAACAACTTTGCCTTCTCTTTATCCGGCGTTATCTCCGGTTGGAAACGGCTTAGAATTTTACGATTTTTGTCTGAACACAAACAGGCAATGGAACCATAATCGATTGGAGTAAATGAACTCATGTATTTGACTATATTGAGCAGAATTTCATTTGCGGCCGGCTCCGGTAAAGTACGTCCGCAAATGTCGAGCTGACTGACAAGTAGAAGACCCTTTCCGTGATGAAATTCCATCAGAGATGCCCATTCCTGATCAAACCCTCCGGCAAGAATGGTACGCACATTTCCATGCTGAGGCCTTCGTATGGGAAGAGTAGAAACAATACCTTCCGATCCCCATGTTCCATAATTTTGGAACTGCAGATGGGGCATATATTCCGATGCGGTTTCAGGTTCTGAATAAGCAGTTGTAAGCGAAGCACATCCGTGCCAATTACGGAAATTTTTATTCATAAGTCCACTCAGAATGGGATGATAAGGCATTTTAATAAATTGATCGCGCAGTCTGATTTCCTGCTGCCACGGTCCGAAAACAGAACTCTGATTCTGCTCCAAAATCAGTACACGCAGACCGCCTGATATTTTTTTTGATAAAGAAGCTGCTGGATGATTTTTTAAAAAATCGGAAAGTGAATTCCTTCCTATAACAATTATTCCGGAATCAGGCAGCTCTTTGGAGTTGTTAACATCCTGTGCTTTAATACCGAGTAATTTCAATATCCCTTTCGTTGTGCCTTCTATGTCATAACAATTAAGCGCTATTTCCAGACTGCTTGATAATCGGGGATAGAACTCCATGGCAAATGTATCCCGATATATTATACGGTTTGCTTTATCCTGCGCTTCCAACTCGAGGATATATTCCTTTCTTTCATTTACATCCGGGACAATAAACGATATTGGGATCTTCTTGATATCCCCGGGAACAAGAAGCGCGGAAAATGCTCCATTTCCGATTACTGAGCATTTATCCGCTACTTTCCATTGAACATTTAAAAAAATGTTTTTTTCAAGATCATTTATCAGTACCGCATGCTTTACTGCATTTTCTCCGGCATAAAACGCGTGATCTTTATAGCGGAAATTATCCGTTTCCGGCCCGCCGCCGATATATACCAGAACCGGAGATAAAGCATCTCTATATTGCCTGGAAAAGGGGTGTTCCTGTTTGGGAATTGACGCTATATCCTTCAAACCGAAGGCAAAATCCGGAGCTGATGGCTGCAAAAAGTCTTTAATATTAGGTTTGATATCATAATTCATCCTATACTTAAGAAAATCCCGTGGCTGATAAAAATTCGAATATGGATTACGCGGTTGTTTATTCCGCTGTTCCTTTGAACAATATAATATAGTATCAGGCAGAGTATAGTTACGCGCATGCCAGTTACGTCCGCTAAGGCCATATCCGCGGTCTGCCCTGGCATGTTCGCCTATGCCAAGAGAATGTAAAGCGATTTCGCAGAGGTTTTGCCGATCAAAATACCAATAGCCGTTTCCACTGATTACGGATTCTCTGGGCCGATCCCAGCAACGTGTGGTTGTGGATAACAAATTTTCATCTGGTAAATAAGTTCGGGCCGGTTCTGCCCATTTGTATGCATCTTCGCCAAAATACTGACTTGCCTGCTCTACAAAAAGAAAAAAATCTGCTGTCTCGCGGCTTTTGCAATATGTACCTGCCCATCCGCTGGTATTGGGATGTCGAAATAGATAATGATTTAATCCTGTACCTGCAGTTGTCCAGCTCTCGGATAAAATAAAAGGCTTGGCATTTGTTGTTTTTGACCAGGTCTCGGCATTACCGGCGCATTCCTGGATATGCATTCCGAAATCCGAATGATTCATGGTATTGGGAATCGGAGGGAAGTTTCCGCCATTGTAATGCATAATCGGCCGCGTAGGATCAGCCTCCCTGAAAAAATCCAGGCATTTTTTATTTTCTTCCATGACAAATTGCTGTTTCTGGCTTTCGCCGGGGAAGTAATCCGTGCCGACCTTGTGATAATTCCAGTAGGTCCATCCGTCCTGATCGCCGGTCACGCTGATATTAGCCAGCCAGACGGCGATGGATGGATGGTTTCTGCACATGATCATCCATTTTTTTCTCTCCGGGGACCTGTCGGAAACATTTTCGAAAAGCTTTCCCACGTAGAAACTGCCGATATGAGGCATAAAATATAAACCCAGTTCATCAAACCAGTTCATCATATATTCGGGAATCGGATTTCCGAAAAAAAGGATGGCATTGAAGCCGCGCGATTTGAAATATTGATAGGTTTTAAAATCCCAGCCAACAGTCGCATGCATGATTTTCAGATGCGTAATCTTGCCGTTTACCAGGAGATTCCGGCCTTCAATGCGGATTTCACGAAAACCGAAGCGTCTCTCAATAGTATCGATCGGTGTTCCGTTTTTATCCCTGACGCTGATAATGGCCTTATAGAGAAAAGGATCTTCGGCAGACCAGAGCCGCGGCGAAGGCCATGATGAGCTGATCACGCGCTGGCTGCTGCCGATCGCGCATTCCTTTAATTGAAAAGGAGGAATGCGCAGCGCCAATGCATTTGCCTTAGGCTCAAAAATATCGATATTCAGCGACAAGTCTTGGGATTTTATATTCATAAAAACATCGATATTAAAGGAGATTGACTTGTCAATGAGCGAGGTCTTTATAAAATCGCATGCTGAGATATAAGCGGTTTTTGATATCCGGTGAAGCCATATATCACCGGTATATAACGGATAGGGAAATTTATTTTTTGCCCAGTATTGTTTTCCGGCAGTTCCCTGCACAATAATTAGTAGCTTTAAAGGGTTCCCGCAAGATACGTGTTTTGAGATATCTATCAAGGGTCCGGAAGTTTCGTCTCCCGCGGCAACCATTATTTTATCAAGAAATATTTTACATTTTACTACTGTGCCATTTGCCGGAATTTCGAGAAAAACATTGTCGTTTTTCCATTCTGCCGGAATAATAAATTCCCGAAACAGCGCCCGGCAGCGCTGCGTTTTTTGATCGGTAATGAATTCGCTGTCAACACGCAATTCATTACTGGCGATCTGAAAATACGGCGTAACTGTATGCCAGAAATTATTAAGCGGATCATCCGGAATAGCGATATATTTCCAGGCGGCATCATCTATATAAGGGGGATCATCGGCGTATGTCTGGATAGCCCAGATGCCGTTCAGGCAAATGCTTTCCCGGCCTGCGGTCCGCTTTTTTACGGAATGAGCCATATCCCAAATGCCTTTATTTACCGCAGGTGCGTCCGCATTATCAAAACCCGCAGGTATAGGATATTCTTTTGCGCCGTTACCGATACTGAACGATTTCTTGGAAATCGGCCGCTTTTCCTGCAGAAATCCGATATAATATTTTTCAACCGATACATGAGAATTTATTGTTCCTTTAAGATAGCATTTATTAAAGTTTCTTAAATTATCAATATCGCCTACAGCAATATTAAAATTTATATATCCTTTCCGCCCGGTGTTATAATGCGGGAATAAATTCAGAGCAAGTTTTGCTTCAATTACATAACCTGGAGAAGGTTTTTCCTGTATTGATAAGGAGGATTCTTTAGAAGTAATTTCGCAGCCTGAAGGCTTGATTTCCGTTTTTTGCCCTTTATCGTTGTTATATAAAATAAATATTGAAGCCTTAGCGCCGGAATTTTTATCCCCCGGTAAAAGTAAAATCTGACAATCTCCAGGCAGCCAGGAACGCGATTCCAGCTCATGTCCGGTCCATGAAATAAACAGCTCGATGAAATCACCATTCCAGATGGAGTTCCCGACCGGAGCCATGGGTGTGTCATCAATGATTTCACCATAAATATATAAAAAGTCAGAGTCGATTTTAAGAGATATTCTGCCGGAAAGATCATTTCCCCCGCGCCACTTGTCAGATGCTTTAAAAAATTGATTTGAATTATTAAAGCCGAAGTTAAGATATTGAGGCGCATGCCAGCCGTGCAGGTTGTCAACCCAGCCGAAATCCCTGCCATTGCCGTCGATTATAATGCCGGTTGATTTTTCTATGACATAATAATCATCATCGCTCAATTTAACCTCCTCCGAATTCGCGGCACCGGAGAGTTCCCGCAGGGAAAGATCATCGAGGTAAACAGTATTATTCGCGTCAGCCGCGCACAATGATAAACAGGGATTTTCTATTTTCGGGGTGAACTGGAGAATAACTTTTTCCCATGAGGGCCTGGCAGCATATGGGGCAATTCTATATAGGCATTGGGCCCTTTCATTGTCTAAGATTAAAAGACTGACTTTGCTTTCAATATCGGATTTGATATACGCTTCCAGTATATACGATTTGCCGGTCTTGAGTTTAAGTATAGTGTGAGCCTCGCCCCATTGCCCGGATGCTGCCACTTTCAGGATATATTTGCCTGTGCCTCCGGTACGGCTTCCTTTCTCGGCGGAAATGCTGCATCTTACACCTTTCCAGCCTGAAGTGTTTTCCGCTTCACATTCGGAAATCAAGGCGCAATTGGGGCTTTGAAAAAAATCGCAGGCTGCTTTTACCGGGCTGTCCTGCGTCCCGGGAACTGATGCCGGCATACCTTTCGAAACCTTTTCCAGCGCAAAATCATCAAGAAAATAATCATTCATACTATTATTAACAGTAGCGAATATCAGAGATTTTTCCGGTTGAATGCTCTCGCAGATATTAAGCTGCCCGTTTAGCTGTGTCCATCCGGTTGCATTTACTTCGGCTATGGCAAGCGTTTGTCGCATATTTTTATCTGCAACTGTATATTCAAGCACCAGCTGTGCCTGGGCCTTTCCTTCTGGAATTTTTACCCATACAGAAGCTCTATATACTGCATTATTTTCTATAATAATTTTCTGTTGGGCCAGACCCCAGGATTTTATTTTATTATATACTTTTAACGCTTTTTTCCCGGTATGTTTTTCTTTTTCGATCGGTATAATAGGTGCACCGCTTGCTGTCCAATCTGCTGCATCTTGTTCAAAACCGGGGTTTTTCACAAGATTTGTGCTTGCTTTCGCTCCGGCCAAGCCAGGTTGAAGATACAAAACAACAGTTAGTGCGCCTGACAAAATAAATCGGATTACTTTTTGAATAATAAATACCACTATTGTTCTTACAAAAACCTTCATCCGACCTCCTCGTTTATATCTAAATCTTTTTGATATCTATTATATTAACTAAAGAATCAAAATTGTTATTACTTGTTTTTACGTACTACTAATCCTCCCGTTAATCTATATTATATGCAAAATCCATCCTTCATTCTCCATATCACAACAGTACAATCTCCCTGCGAGCAATTAATAATCTCATAATCACCGAAATCTGCCGGAATCAGCGCGCTCTGGAATTTTTCAATTTCTGTAAAACGATCAGGAAATTGTTTGGAACGAATAACTGCCCGTGTGCCGACAGTAAGCGTCATTGCCTGCAGGAATTTGCCTGCTGTAGTATACTTTGCGCTTTTTTGAAAATGAAGACGCTCGATCTCAAAAGGCATCGGCCCATAGGAAGAATAGCGCTCCAGTGAAAATTCTTTATTCCACTCGACAACAAACGGCCTTGCCCGTAAATGCTCTTTGACCCATGATTCCCGGCACCACTTGTCATTGTCGAGATAGTGTTCAAGCTGCATATTCATGGGTCTTCCGGTCATGTTTTTTTTTCTGTCATCCCAGGTCGGACGCATGAAATCATATCCGAAAAATGAATACTCGCATCCGCATACACTGGGGCAAGTATCCATTTCCAGAACCATCTGATTGCCGCCGTGGCCGTGGGTTGTTCCCGGAGGGATGAGAAAAAGATCACCGGGAACTGTTTCCCAATTGGCAATGAATTCTTTCCAGTCAGCAATCGGAGTTTTATTTTTCCAGGAGTTTTTAATTTTATCTTCCCATTGTTCCAGATCAGCATCTTCTTTAAAACCCATCCAGGTATTCGCGCCTTTATACGCTTCAGCTATATAATAGGTTTCATAACGGCCAAGCGGCTCATTAAAATGCTCCTTAACATATGCTGATGAAGGATGATTGTGTATGGGCATACTCGTCCGTTCCGCAGGCTGCGTTTCAGGAAAATAACCGTCATCAAGCCATACTTCCACCGGAATTAATCCCGGGCATCTTTCATGCACAGCTTTTCCAACAAATGCCTCGCCGTGTTTAAGCAGCAGATTGCCTGAAGGCATGGTAAAAATAATATCCGGCGCAACCTCAACCAGCATACTCAAATCAGCTCCGGCCAGGCGGTTCCAGGCATTGCATTCCAGTCCGGGAATATTCCATAAATCGCGATAACGGTACGCTCCCCAGGGGCCGGGTGAATATGTTTTTATCTGCTTTATCGGTTGTCTGGATAGCGTTTCCATTATTGTCCAAAAAACAGTCTTCGGGACAAGTACAAGCCGCCTGGAGTCAATCGCTTCCAGATAAAAATCAATCTTTCCCATTATATCCTGCTTGTGACGGTTAAGGAGATAAAAATCGCAGTAGTAATATTCTTTCCATCCGTAATCAGCTTTTGGTTCTGTCTGGCCAAAGGGAATAAGCCGGCCATCCCACATATCCCAAAGCATCGGGTCAGCTGTTTTATCGAAATAGCACATTAAATCATAATTTTCAGCAAGGCTGCGGCACAGGGAGGCGCAGCCGTATACAATTAATACTGAAGGGGTAGATTTAGCGTTTTTATGAATTTTAAGACGTTCAGACATGGCAGTTAGCGCTGTCATATCCAGAATGTCATCTATGGTACCAGTGCTGTTTACTTTCCCGAAGGACGGATCATTGCTCAGATAAGGCTTTTTATATGCATCTATTTCTTTAGAAGCAAGAAAAAGCATGGCCGTATCACTGAACTCAGCTTTGATATTTAACCGAGTGAATGCAGCTTTCATTTCTTTTATAATGCTGTTCCAGGCCACGCCGTACCAGCCATCCATGCTAATAGTAATACCAGAAGATTTTTTTTTACATATTTCCTGCGCAGATTTCGCAACAGCATTACAGGAAGCAGTTAAACCAACGCTGATTTCATCTTGCATGTTTTGAGGGATTTTTATTTTATTCTCGGCATTATTACGGTTCTCATAGATCGGCATTTTGTTTTCCTTATAAGTTATCTATATCGTTTAAGGTGTTTCGTGAGAATCAATGACTTACTAATAATAATCAATTTTTTAGGCAGGCAATAAAAATAAATTGCATAATATATGTACAATATTGCGTTTTAGAAATTTTTTAAAAACAGCATCTTATTGCGTTGGGTAAGACCATAATCACAACAGATAATACGGAAATTATCTGCAGGTTGCGCTCAGTTACGTATGATTTTTTTTCTGAAATCCGAAGGAGTACTTCCGGTAAGGGATTTAAAAATTCGATGGAAATAGGAGATATTATTATAACCAATCTCACAAGCTATACGGATTATTGAATAATTGGTGCCTGAAAGAAGTTCTTTGGCCTTGTCAATCCGTTTTTGATTGATGTAATCCGGTATGGAGTATCCAATCATCCGGTTAAAAATTGCAGAAATATAAAATTTACTCAACCCGGTTTTTACAGCAACAGCATCCAGCGTGATGTTTTCATATAAATTTTCACTAATAAAATTGAGAATACTTTGTACGGTTGAATATTCACGTGAAAGATGCGGGATTATCCGGCGGTATTCCAGAAGAACAGAATGCAGAAGCGAAAAAAAAAATGATTTGATAAGTTCATTAATTCGTTCAGAAGGGTGAGCAAAGAGACGACTGAAATAATGTACCAGATGGAAACCGGCAGCCAGAATCCTCTGGAAGTCGGCATCGGCAATATGAATTTTATTTTCAAAAACCTTGTCATTCCTGAAAAACGGCTCGAAAAACATCATATCTAAAAATATTTTATCCGGCAGCGAGAGAGTAGCAGTGCTTTCGATTATTGAAGGCAAAAAACAGATAAAGATAACTTTCAATTCATCATCCGGCATAGGAATAAATCTGTGAATAATATGGTGATTGATAAATACCACATCCCCTGTTTGAATATTAAAGGTTTGATTACTCCCTTCGTGCCTTCCATGGCCTTTGGTAACAATGGCAAGTTCTATAAACTGATGAATATGCCGGTTTTCCTTTTCATCAGGCAGGTATTCTTTATATAACACAGCAAGTTTTAAATCGCTGAATTTTTTATTTAAAGCGATCAAATCGTCATGCTGTCTTATAAATATTTTTTCCCAAACCGTATTAAACTCTTCTGATGAAAAAATATCAAAAATGTGAAAAACCGGATCCGTTTTCATCTGCAATTTTTTTAATTATATAAGAACTTTAATAACATAATAGAATTTTCTTCTGTAATTTGTAAAAATTATACTTCTTTTTTTATCAAAAATCAATTAATCGTAAATTCGATCGATCATGTTTATTTAAAATTTTAATGAACCGGTACGCATATCTCTCGTTATGGCATAGACTGTTTTAAATTTGACTTTTTACTTAAGGCGAGTGCCGAAAAAGAAGCTAAACGAGCTTTCTCTATACCCAAGATGTTCGCAGGGCCTTGTAGATTATTTAGTGTACTCATTGATTCTTTGATTAAAAATATTACAGTTTCTTTTTGTTTTCATAGGTTTGCAATTAATAACAAATTTTCATTAATTATTTGGCCGCGCTACATTTTTTCCGGAAACAAACTTTTTATAAAAAACATAAATCATTACCGGAATAAAAATAAAATACAGGCCCGGACCGGAAACAAATGCCCAGATTTTTTTTGAGGAATAAAAAGCCGTATAAAAAACCGAAGCAGCGTGAAGTATAATAAAAATTATAAATAAAATAATGGTTTTTTTAAGCATTACTGCAGCCATGGGATTAAGTTTATATTCAGCCGGCATCATGCGGCTGAAATAATTAATCATGACCGTATCGGGCGCCATTACCAAAAAGAGCAGATAAAATATCATAATAATTTCAATAATACCGGGTTTGATTTTAAAAAACAGCTCGTTCCGGGCGGTTATGGAAATTACTCCCATTAAAATAATCAGTCCTGTATCAAGCAGTATAAAATAATCAATTGATCCGCTTGAATAATATCCATATGCCGTTTGCACAGCAGCAGCGGTAATTGCTGCTATGATGGAAATAACCGGATTATTGAATATACTGTCAACCAGAATATATACCATAATCGGCAGCAATTGAAAAAGTATAAAAAAAATACTCATAAGATACCTTCCGGAAAATATCAGTATAATCTTTGATTATCTGCCTGTCAATTGGGTGTGAATTTTTTTATTTCTTGGGTAAACAAAACAGCAAAGTATATTTTTGATAAAATTATAAAAATAAATTCTCACGGGAAGTAAAAAAAAGAGTATGCACCATGATATCAAGTATTTTCTGTGATTAACCCCACAAGCAATGATTTTATCCGCTTTGCCCTTTGGCAAACGGATAAAATCAGGCTTATTGGGAATACC
>Ga0154543_1081_pt2 | contig 14871 bp, 7 predicted proteins | sample RifGroF1_FD_105686 | JGI IMG/M metagenome (GOLD analysis project Ga0154543, IMG submission 105686) | Spirochaetes bacterium GWF1_41_5
TAACATTAGCAGATAATACAGGCGGCATACTAAAAATATCTTCTCCCGTTGTTTTTCATTTTGATATACATCACAATACTATTGATGATTATATAAATGCAAAACACGAACATGAGCTTATACGTAGAAAAGAAAGTTATCTGCATATTGATGCAGCGCATAGCGGTATCGGCAGCGATATGGGTTGGAGTACATTTCTTTCAGATAGTGAAATGGTAATAGCAAAAAACTATTCGATGGATTTTACAATTTCAGCAGAATAGCCAGTAAAGGAAATAAAATCCGGATATGCGGGATCGGAGAGATTATGCAAACCTCGCTGCGGGAAAACTGTACGTCTGGATCTGTACGCGGGTACAGTCGGACGACTGGCTGTTCTACCGTGACGATATATAGCATATTGTTATTTTATTACTATAAATACGCCCTTCGTTACGCACGTGCCTGTTTCACCATTCTGTATTGTATATGCATAGACCCCAATGGGGAGATGTCTTCCATTATAATCAACGGGATCACAAATGATCTCGCTCTGCCCGTAAGAATAAAATGTGTTCACCTTCCTGCCGTTCATGGAGAACAACTGGATACACGCTTTTCGGATAAAGATTTTTCCATCGTTAAGATTGAATACAACTTTTTTACCCGACAGACAGTTAAAAAGGGGGGAGCGTATTCCTATTTTATTAAGGACTTCTTTGGATTCCGTCATTATTTTTAATGAAGTGTCATAATCAGCTTTCGGTGCACTGCAAATCGGCGGTATCTGAATCAAAGTTATTTTATCGATCATATCAACAAACGCGCCATTAGCTGAAATTCCGGTCATAGTAAATTTAAATTCCATATTTCCTGCTATATTGATCTGGCTTATACCAAGATCAGTCTCGACTATGCTCCATTGGCCTTGATGATTTACTTCAGGACCCTGATTATAGCCGTTTATACTTAATTGAACTATTGGTCTGACAATATTGGCTAAGTATGTATATTTGATTCTGTAATATCCCGGTGTCTCAACAGGAACGATAAACGTTACATAATCGTTGGAGCCGCTGGCAAGGAAATGAACTCCCTGACCGCTGCTTAAATTTGCATAATTATAATTAGTACATAAATCGGACGTATTGCGTTCAAGCGATTCCGCTTCATATGAATAAGTCTGAGGAGCTTCTTCATTTAAGTTGATTCTATCAAATACTCCGTAATATTTACCACTCTTATTTTCTATTCCTGTCATCAAAAATTTGAACATTTTAACTCCTGAGGAATAAAATACCTTTAATCCAAGATCTACTTTTATTACATTATAAGTACCACCGCCATCCTGCTGATTAACTATCGGTCCCTGTGCCTCTCCATCTATATAAAGTTGAAATTTTGCCCTAAACGTATTATTCAGATAAGAATATTTTATTCTGTAAATTCCAGGCTTGGCAACATAAATGGGAAACTGCACATAATCGCTTCCTGCTTCGTTTCCGCAAAAGAGAACGCCCTTGTTCCCGCTTAGGCCTAAGTTATTACTTGTATATGTCTCACAGTATTTTCCCGAAAATAAATATGTCCCCGGGTTTTCCGGGTCATACAGATATTCAGCTTCATTGCATATTGCCGGTTGTCCTGTAAATTCATACTGCCCGAGTGAACCTAAAAAACCCACATAGTTTTCTCTGCCGCATATATAAGCTATATCATAAGGAAGGTTCGCTCCTCTACCAAGCCCAAGGCTGCCTTCTCTTAGGCGGAAATCATTTTGATCCGCATTTATAAAAAAGGGTTCTGCAGGAGCTGTAAGCGCAAGGGAATGAACCGCAAAACCGGGATTTGCGGTTCTGAAATCTGAAAATAATATAGAATAATTGGAAATTTTAACGATACCGATAGAATCGACAAATCCTGTTTTTATCCAATAATTCGGATGATCGATAGAGGGTCGGAAATAAGCGTTATAGTCCGAATTTATTATCATGCCATTTGCTGTTCCAAATGATATCTGATTCGGCCTTAAAACTTCAGATGCATTGATAAGCGAGTAGTTGCCGGATAATTTTGTATTAAAAATTATATTATTTACCATTTCATTTGAATATGTTTCCCAGCTGATACCTGCAGCAGCGGCTTCCGGATCATACCCCAGATGTGCATCTTCAGGTGTATTCCGCCGTGGTCTTTCTCGCACGCGAATGGCGGGATTATTATTAACAAGGGTATTATTATATACTCGTATATAAGAAGAGTCTGTAATTTCAATTCCGGCCATCTCGTTATTATATATAGTATTGAAGGCTATGATATTACTCCATGATACTTCAATATCAATGCCTCTTGATGTATTGAACCGAAAAATATTATCAAATACACTTGCTTTCGTTGTATTTTCATCAAGCCATAATCCTATCCCGAAATTATTTTCAATAATATTACTCGCGAATATTAAATTACTACTCTTAAACCCCAATATTTTAATACCTCCGCCGTGCCAGCCTGGGGCATAATGTTCAATATTATTGCTCCTGAATATATTATGTGTAATTATAGGGCCCGCTGAAGTAAAACCTTCAGCGCCAATAGATCCGTTGCACGCGAATGTATTTCCCCGGATAATTATTCTGTCTGCATCAACATAAGATATCCCCGAAAACCCATTCCATACAATGACATTGTTTTCTAATGTAACATCATCCGCATTTACCGTTATACTTCTATACGCAAAATGAGCCATTCCAATCCCGCGGATAATAGTGCCGGAAGCGCTCCTATCAATAAAAACCCCTTTTACACCTACAGTGGCTTCAACAAGTGTTCCCGGTATTGTAGGGTCGCTTCCTACATATAATTTATGATTCACTGTATCTACGCAGAATTTTTCTGCTCTTACTTCATCAGGAGTCGCTACCTGCGTAAGAGGTATGTTGTTAATAAAGACCATGTCTCCATAATCTGCAAGCGGATAGGTACTTGACGTGAAATTATCATCCTTCATATCAGCAAATGAGGCAGTCCAGTTATTTCGATACCATTTGCTCCCGGATTGAACCCATCCTGTTGACGGAAAATTGGTACTTCCTTTAATCCAGACCTGTTTATGCGGATATGGCTGTATAGTGCACTTCATTTTATTTGTTCTGTCAAGAATCCTGTATATTCCCTCGTGAAGTACAATGGTAGAGTTTGGTTTATTATAATAATAAATATAATTTAAAGCATATTGCAGATTCCAGGGTTTATTTTCTTCTCCGGTTCTGTTGGCATCACTGCCATATATAACAGTATTGGATGCATAATAGACTGTACCGGTTCTTGGATAATCCGTATCCGGTATTATGAAACCTGTCGGCCCGGGTTCAACACCTAAAATTAATAATGTAGAGAGACAGAAAAAAATATAAACAATGATGACTTTTTTTTGAATGTTTATATTATCGAATTTTAACAACGGTAAAAGAGTTAATGTTTTCATAATTCCATCCTTTAACATTCTTTATTATAATAAGTATAGGTAAAAATTATCTTAATTCTATAACAAATTTGTTGAAAAACAACACAGGATTGATCTAAAAAAAAAAAATAACTGTTTATCAGTATCCGTAAATTTAAAGTAGTGAAAACCATCTCTAATTTTGTTTTTATCTTCAGTGTGATTTTATAATTGTTTTTGTCTGCTGCCATCTGCGCAACTATACTAATTAAAGATAGGATTTAAAAAAAACACAAGAATAAATTTAAATTTCATGAAACACCTCGATTATAATAGGTTTTTAATAATTTATTCCCAAACCGTCCCAGGGCGATAGAACATCAGGTTCGGTCAAAATTATTACTGTAAAAATATTCCAACAATATTTACCGATGATTTGTCTTCCGCCCCTGATTCTATATGTATCGATACAATTATTATAATCGATTTATTATATTTTGTCAATAGTCAATAGAAAGCATGTTTTTTAAATTCACTGTGCGCCAAAAAGGTTAGTTATATCAGCCTGCTGATAACAATATTTTTTTCACTGAAAAACTGTTTGATTCCCGGCCCTAACAAACGCTGCAGGGAACCCTGCGGCGAATTAAAGGAAAAAACAGTTCTCAACACTACCGGAATGCCCGCAGGAAGGGAAGGAAGCTTTTGTGGAAAAAATGGAGTATTTTTTTATATAAAAAATTTTTGAAACCGCTAATGCACGCGAATAAAATTAGCGTATATTCACGGTTAAATTTTTTCTTTTTATATTTAATTTAACAATCTGAGTGGATACTTTTTTTTGATGTGCCGGATGCTGTACAGAGCAATTACCTGTTCATTTATTCCTGAATAAAGTCTGCACCACTTTTAAATTTAAAAAAAATTAAAAATGATTCGGGTTTGTCGCCAACTTATTTTATCCGCTGTTTTAAAGCCATAACCGTAAAAACCTTCATTCAGCATTTAAATGAAAGGCGTATAATCATGCTGTATTATTAAAAACCGCAGTAATGAATCTTCCTTCTGTCTGTTTTGAAACGGGATTTAACGGACAAGGCAATATGCCGTGCCCGTCTTTGTTTAAAAGTCTTACCACGGGAAATACGAAATTTACGAAAACCTTCTTTCGTGCTTTTCGTGTCTTTCGTGGTAAAAATATTTTACCTGCCTTAGCATAAGCATAAACCCTATTCTCACTTCTATATAAAATAAAGTCCCTTACCTATCCAAAGCAAAAGGTTGACACGGATTACACTGGTTTTCACGGATTTTTTAATCTGTGTAAATCCGTGAAATCCGTGTCTGATCTAATTTTTTTTGTTTTTGTCATAGAAAAATATTTAAACTAACATCTGCGAACTCTGCGCGAACCATATTATAATTACTCCGGCACCACTACCGCCATGTGCGGAATGCCGTAACTCTTGCCTTGCCCGTCATGCGGAGGTATTATTATTTTTCCTCCTTTACTCTTCATAATAAATACATCGTCAGTCAATATGAGTTGATCCTTAATACGGTAACTTACTTCCAAATCAGCCGTCTTCCAGCCGGATGGAGGCATATAATCTCCGCTGCGGTTAACCAGCAAAAAAATATTTGCCGGTCTTGAAACAGTAAAGGAATAACCTTTACCCGGAGCCTTGGAATCGCCTCTGGGTACGGTAATACAAACAGCGTTTAAAAACTCTTTGGGAAAATCTGTTATTTCATAACGTTCAGCGCAGCGCATGGTTCCGGTTTTAAATATTTTTACGGAAGCATCGGCCGGCTGAAGATCTTTTATTAAATCATTTTGCGCGAGTGCTGGAGCGTCAGAAGACAGCGCGGATTGAGTTTCCGCGTATAAAGGACTTTGTTCAAGATCAGCATACTTTTTCCCGCTGAAAAAAGCTATGGGTCGTTCCAGAGACGGGCACACAAAAGAGCTGTCTCTTTCGCGAATGGTTAAAATAGAATAATCTTTAATATTATTCTGATAATAGGGCCGCACATTGGTCCAGAACTTGGCAGGTTCGAGCCAGGCCTGATCTCCGGGATTTGCCAATAAAAAATCAGCACAATTTTTAAAAACAAAATGGCTGGAGCCTTTTATTGCCGTGGCATAACCGCCAATGCCGAAAACACTGATATTACGGCAGTCCTGCGCATAAAGAAAACGGGTTTGATGTTCAGTTTTTATACCGTAGATATTTACATTGGCGCTGTTGGAAATTTCACACTGGGCAAAGACATCGGAATCCTGGGCGTGCAGATGATAAAAAGAGAGAGGCTCTTTGCTGTTGCGGATTGATAAATGCCGGTAACTTGGCAGATAGTTATATGCAGACTCTATAAAAAAATTATACCATTTTCCGCCGCCGTTATTTTCAATCAATACCTGCGGAAAAGCTGAAACATAACGCTCTATTTCTTCCGGGTATTTTAAAGCGAATCCATAAGGGCGGAACAGATGAAAGGCCAGGCTGCGCGCTATAGATTTGCTTCCGCATCTCCAGTCAAGAGAATAATTCTGCAATATGTTTTCATTAACGCCCGCTTTGCCGTATCCCCCGGGATGTATGCCCAGAAAAGCAATAACCGTCTGCGCTGAAGCATCATCCGCAGTCTGCACCAGCGGAGTGCCATAGGTACCGCCGAAAAATTGTTCTCTCGATATAATTTGCGACAAGTGATGATGCGTTCCGATTAATTTGGTATTGGATTTAAGGCGCAGGGTAGAAGTAATGAGATAATAACCCTTAGGCAGAAAAACAATTTCATAATTATCAATTGCTTTCTGCAGAGCTTTGGTGTCGTCTGTTAAACTATCGCCTTTGGCTCCAATAATAGCGTCTTTAACATTAACAGCGCCTTCGCTTTCCCGGGAAGGAAACGGTTTGTTCCAGATATGCCGGGAGCAGAGATCAGCGGGCGGAGCTTCGCCGGGCAAACCGGAAAACACATACTCTCTTTTTTTATTGTTTACATAGGGAAATGTTTCAAAAGAATATTCTTTATAATCAAGAGGTTTAACCGCAAAAGCAAAATGCTTTACTATAAACCAGCCTGCCGGACTTGCTTTCTGTTCTTTATTCACAAAAGCGGCATTTTTAATATATACATTGTTAAAATAAAAATCACGTTCACTGCTGATAACGCAATTTTCTGAAGAAGATTTTTCAAACTCGATTATGCTGTCAATCAGGCTGATACTGCCGTTAAACGGAGAGTTTGCAGGCTGCGCTTCACTTAGAATCGCCGTGGTAATACCGGCGCATTTTATCTGCCAGCCTACAGCAATAAAGGGTCCGCGGGATTTATTAATAAAAGCAGCTTCCGTTTGACCGAACAGTTTTACATAAGCCATTACCGGTGTGGGCTGGCTGCCGGTATCATCCTCTTTAAACTCAGGAGAAAATCCCCGCGTATCAATGCCTATTCTGCCGCCAATCACCGTGATGTCATGATGAGAGCCTCCGCTGCCGGATGCGCCCCGCATGCCGGTGTGACCGTGACGGGCATCGATGGTAACGCTTTGAACGCTTGAGCCTTCTGCTGCCTGCATGCGCAGGCCGACAGCTCCGCTGTTGCCTTCGCCGATTATAATATCCAGATCGTAGAAAAACTGGTTGTATTGATTGGCTGCCATTACTTTTTCCGGATCACTCATGATTTTTAAACCGGTTTTGGGAGGCGAACAATTTAAAAAATGAATAAATATTTTTTTCTGCTCCGGATCCGTAAACCCGGAGGAACGCGGAGCGAGCATCAGTACCGCGCGCTTTTGCGGGTCTTTTGCGGAACCGGTAAGGGCGCAGGCTCCTCCTTCCGTGCTGATTCTGCCGTTGGCCCTGACATTAAGCAGATTTCTGCAGATAATGGAATCTGACAGTAAATATGTTCCGGGAGGGAAAAAGCAGATCAGGTCATGGTCACGGCTGAAATCAACCGCAGCCTGCACTGCTTTGGTACAGTCTTTTTTGCCGGTAGAATCAGCATTAAAAGGCGCTGCGGTTACATCTGCGTAACCCAGAGCTGCCAGTTTCTGATTGCCAAGTTCGGGAGGTATGGCAAGATCCATACCCTCGGGAACCGGCTCTTTATTAAGCGGAAGAATATACGGCTCAAAGGTTTTCCATAATTCTTCACTCAGATTATTTTTTTTCTTTATTACTTCAATAAAATCCGTATCAAATTTCTGTTCCGTGGCTGTGAGCAAGGCGCATAGAATGAGCAGAAAATAGTGTGTTTTAATTTTTATCATGATAATTTTCCTTCGAAAATTTAATTATTACGTGGTCTCGCGACCACAATCTTTCCCTTTAACCATGTAATTTAAAGGGTTTCGCGCAGAGCTCGCTGAGCCCGCGGAGGGGTTGATCAACATCGTGGTTGATCTCTGCGAACTCTGCGCCCTCTGCGAGAACACATTTTCATACTTCGACGTGCGCAGTACAAGTCGTCTCGGGTGTTCAAGTTGAACATGATGACTCCTTCGAAATACTTTATACTGCCGCTAATTTCGGTTAAAATAGATTCGCGAATACACACGAATGAAATTAAAATTTCTGATTTTTAATTATTTAACCTTAATATAATATTCGTGTCCATTCGTGTTAATTCGTGGATCAATTAATTTTTTTGCGTGTGCTTAAATCATACCTATTTAGTAAGACAAAACACACCGACAAACGCACATCCTCCTCAGTGTTACAGTTATTTTATTACCTTTTATTAGTCTTAAACGGCACCACGTCTCCGGTTTCCAGAAAAAACTTCAGTATACGTTCCCGCAGGGTAAGCGCGATTTCGCGGCTTTCCGGTTCATCAATAATATTTCTGCATTCTCCGGGGTCTTTTTTCAGATCATAAAGCTCGTCTTTTTCATAAAGCCTGAGCACATATTTATGCGTGTGTGTCCGGCACATAACAGCCTTGCCGTGTTCGCCGTTTTCGCTTCTGTGCATCATGACCCGCGGATAATACATGCCTTCCGGTTCACTATTATTGCCGGTTGTTTCAGTGCAATGCTGTTCACCGGCCAGGCGTCCGCCTTCACAGAAAACAGCGTCGCGGTGATGGGGATTGTCTTCGGCAAAAAGCGGAACCAGCGATTTACCGAAATGAGTATAATCAGGTTTAATTCCAGCCAGATCAAAAACCGTAGCGGGGAAATCAACCAGTTCAGTTAGAGCGCTGCGCACACCAGGTTTTACCGGAACATTTTTGGGCGGTTTAATTACCAAAGGCACACGGGTAAGAACGTCTTCAAAAGAATTCTGGGATTTTTCCACTACTCCGTAATCTCCGGTATAATCTCCATGATCGGAAAAGAAAAAAACCACAGAATCATTATATATGCCGGCCTGACGCAGGGCATTCATAACCAAACCGAACTGATGATCAATGCGGGAGCACATGCCGTAATAAGTTGCGCGCAGTTCTGCCCAGCGTTCTTCATTCCATGAACCCATGCCCAGTTTTTTTTGCAGGCCGCTTAGCATGGCGGATTTACCCTGCCACTCAGAAATACGCTCCGGCAGTTTGCTGCGGTCAATCATGGAATACCACGGATCTTCCACAGCATAGGGAGGATGCGGGTAAGACAGAGCCAAAAAAAGGCAGAGGGGTTTATCAGCCGGACGATTTTTAATTTGTTCTATGGCCTCATCAACAATAGCCCAGTCGGAATCATAGTGCACAGTATCTCCACCGGTTTCAAGTTTTCCGGCAAAAAATGAATAATAAGAATCGCTGCCCGGTTTACCCCGCCATTTTTCTGCGTCAGCTTGCGCCCGTAAAGACTGCAAGTTTCTGCCTTTATATGATTTTTCTCCTTTTACCTGAAAACGTTCATGGCAATAAGGATCAAAAGAATTTTCACCCGGAACCAGATCATTTTTGCCTCCCCACCATACATGATAACCGCTGTCTTTTAGAGTTTTAAGCAGCACCGGTTCATCCGGCTGCAGCATATAAGACATGGAGCGGTGGCCGCGCGTATGCAGATACCAGCCGCTCATGAAACTCGCGCGGCTGGGTGTGCATACCGGATTCTGACAGAAAGCGTCTTTAAAAGATACGCCGTCTTCTGCGGTAAGTTTATCGAGATTGGGAGTTACTGCCGCCTGGTTTCCCAGATGGCGCATTCCGTCTGCCCGCATTTCATCGGGATTAAAAATAATGATATGCGGGCGACGGGAATTCATATTTTTTAAACCATTTTCCCGTTAGCCAGCGGGCACTGAATTATGCAGGCTTCAGCTGTAACGGGCCGATATTTTTGAATGGGATCAGTTTTTTTCAAAGCTGCGGCCAAAGATGTTTCGTCAATTTTTTCCGGCGGTTTGGTGTAATCGGTTTTGGCACCGATATACTGCATGCCGTCTTCTCCGCACAGGGCAAATTTACATGACCAGTCACAGTGTTTAGTACTGCGCGCCACGTAGGTTCCTGTACAGTTTTCAAGTTTAAGCTGAGTTTTTTTATCAGGATTAAGCGCATTTGCCGGGCAGGCTTTAATGCAGGCCTTGCAGTCGGCGCAGTAATCCGCAACTTTTTTATTTTCCTGCACTGCGGTTTCTTCCAGCTCCATATCGGTCACTACCGCGATAAATCTCTGATTAATACCGTATTCTTTGGTATACAGGGTATTGTTCCAGGTAAGATCTCCCAGGCCGGCAGCCCAGGCTTCACAGGCATTAATAGACGCGTCGGAAATATATCCGCGCGGCGAACCAACGTGAGAACTTACTCCGGTTAAGTCGTAAGTAAGAACCGCCTTTTTACCCAGGCGCTGAAGTTTTTTTATTAGAGTAACAGCAGCCATACCCAGCATACGCAAAGTCTGATAAGAGGTCAGTACATACGGCCCAACAGCTTCTGCCGGCGGTTTTTCGGCACGTTCTACTGTTGCTCCGGGAAAATGTATTCCCATAACAATTACACTGCGGGCATCTTTGAGATAATCAAAAGGAGAATAAATTTTTCTGTTTACAGTTTTAATTTGGGGATTAAATTCCTGAAAACGGTCATTTTTATCGGTAACCAGATAATACTCTTCATTTTCTTTTATACTGCGCAGCTGATCGGAAAGTTTTTTTATGCGCTCTGCTGAAGCAATTCCTACCAAATCTGCTCCGGCGCTGCGTGCGGCCTGCTTTACAAATTCAGTTGGAGAATTTTTATGAATGGTAATGGATCCGTCAAGCGGTACAACCGCGGTTGTAAAATTAGCGCTGGTAACAATAACTTCGTAACGGCAGAAATCACTGCTTTGTTCCTGAGCGCTGTAACCCGCTGCGCTTGCGCATTTTTTCCCATCTATTTTTGAACGCACCATGGCAGAATAGCCCAATTTTGCCAGTTCCCGCGAAATATCATAGGCGGTAAAATCTGTAAAATAATGAGCAACAGATTCATTAACACGCAGCATGGTTTCAGGCTTGCCGGCTCTGAGCTGCTGAATGGAAAGTTCGCGCCCTGAAAGTTCCGGCGGAATGGTAAGTTTAAAAGGAAGAATTATTAAACTTGCTGCATCCGGCATGGTATCTTTAATCTTGATACCGTTTTTCTCAAGATCAGTCGCGTCAGCAAAAACCACAGCATCCATATTGCCGTTATAAGCCATGGAAATTACCTTGTCTATAACAGCGCGATGTACCGGCAAATCCGCGTTTGGTTTATAATGTCTTATACGGCGGAAAGTGTCAGTATATTTTGGATCTTTTTCGCGCAGGTTTTTGGGCAAACACCATCTGAGGCAGCTTCCGAATTCTCCGCCGCGCATGCCGTGTTTTTTTATCGTATCTAAAATAACGGCTTCATCAACTTTTTCGGGTATTTTTAAATCAAGATCAAGATCAAAATGCTCGCCCCAGGCGCAGCGCCATAGATTTTTATTGCAGAATTTATATTTTTTGTCTTCGATTTCTATTTCTTTTGTTCCATTAACTTCTTTGCGGTAGGCGTCAGTCATGCAATGCTTGACGCATTCCATACAGCGATCGCAGACCGAGCCGGGTTCCAGCAGCGGATTAGGCAGCAAATCAGCATCGGTTATAATTGAAACATATCGACAATGCGCTCCGTATTCCGGATTAAGCGCCAGGCCGTTCCAACCTAACTCTGCCAGGCCGGCAGTAACCGGAGAATAAATATTTGACATATCCGGCGCAAAAACAGCATTGAGTTCCTTGTAATTTCGGTAGCGCCAGATATTACTGCCGGCAATGGGTATGGATTTATAGCCGCGGTCATCAAAAAATCTGGCAATTTTAAAAGAAATAAAGTCGAGTTTTTCATTCATAACATACTGTACAGAATAAGGCCCGATATCCTGCGGATGCGGGCGGCCGCCCAGTTCAATGCACGGGTCAAGATGATGCAGGCCGATAACTACTACGCTTTTGGCTGACGGCAATATGCCTTGCGGACTCATCATAATCGGCGCTTTGGCAAAACGCTCAATATTGGCTACGCCGGCAAGGTCGCAGCCGATAGAATAGGCGTACTCTTTTACTTCCTGGGTAAGCGGTATATTTTTCATGATTAACTCCTATTCAATATTATTTAATGATAAATAATATTGAATAAATAATTATAGTAATATTTTTGAAAAATTTCAAGTATTTTTATAAATTTTTTTAATCGACAGGCTTGTTCAGATGTCGGCCGCTGACAGCTATAGTACCAGAAAAGACTAGATTTGCATAGTCATGGACAACGTGATGAATTGCACTCAAAAGAACATTTTGAGACATTTGCATCCACTTTATCGGTCTATTATTTACCCTTTTCTTCATTGCTTGTCGCAGCAATCTTTTTCAAAAATAGATTTACTCGCCAATATCCAATTTTCGCATGTTCTATTTCAACTTTAATTTGTTTTGCAGTTTCGGCGTATGGAGTATTCGGCCAATTTGGTTTCAGATTATTCTTCTTTTTATATAAAAATTTATACCGGCAATTATTTCTTCAATTTTTGAATTTGATAATTTCCCGATTTTTTCACCAAGTTCAGATTTATTTATTGTCGTTATTTGAGTTATATTTGCAATACATGATTTTGGCAAATTCCCTTCGCCTTTTAATAATCTGACATTTCCAATTATATTTGCCCATTTCTGATTTGATGTTAGTAATACAACCGATACAGTATTTATATTGCTTATATTAAATGAATCGTTTGAAATGATTACAACTGGATGTGAATATCCTGGTTCAGAACCTTTAGGTTCACTTAAATGAAGCCAATAGATATCCCCCTGAAGAATTACCATTTGTCTTTAATTATCTTTTTAAAAAGTTTTAAGGACTGTTTAATCGGCATACCATCCTCAGGCAGATTAATATCTTTTAATGATCTGTTGATTTTATTTATTAATTCAATACTTTCATCTTTATTATATAAATATTCAATTGCTTGTGAAAAAATTTGACTTTTAGGCAACTGGTATTTTTGGGACATTTCTTCAACATGATGATATATATCTTCATCGATAGAAATTGCAGTTTTAATTGCCGGCATAAACATATCCTTTATTTTATTAGTTATACCGATAGTATAACTAATAAAATGTAAGTTGTCAAATTTTTATTTGAGATAAAATTTTAAAGGCTGAAATTGGCGCACAATGTACGCCGTTATCTGAAGTTGCGGAATTGATCGCACCCAAGAGCGGTGGCTGTAATCCCCCTCATTACAAGATTATCCCATACCCCTAATCAGCTTAAAACTATACTGCTTTTTATACGATGATTAATCATCATATTACAGGAGGTTCAAATCTATAAAGTTGTACTTTTTTCTATCGGAGTAGCAAAAAGGTCTTTTTTGCAAGGAAAATGATATGTTTTGATAAAAACTACTTTTTGTGCGGTGCATCAAAATATCATGTTTTTCCAGTGTTTTTCGTATATTTTAGAAAAACTGCAACATTATAGGTTCAAATATGGACAAAGTACAATAAAATTAAAATGCCTATGCATTTCATTTTGCCGGTATCTCTATCCACACTTTTTCGGCCTTGAACATCTCAGCAACCATTTTCCGTATTTCTTCCGGCGAGAGTACAGCTGCGGTCAAAGGATCCATCATTACAGCCTGATAGATTAATTCTTTATTACCGGACAAAATACCTTTTACTGCGAGTTCCTGGACATTAATATTCGTGCGGTTCAGGGCTGCGCACTGCGGAGGCAGGTCCCCGACATAGCAGGGATGCACTCCCAGGCGATCAACAAAACAGGGCACTTCCACACAAGCTTGCTGCTGCAGATTGGTGATTAGCCCGGTGTTTCTGACATTGCCGTTAAAGCGGAATATTTTGTTACTCACCACAGCGTGTATAATATCCGGCGCGTATTCAACGCTTTTTTCGCTGAAACAAACAGGATTTTTTGATTGGGACATCTTGTTAACATTAACATCATGTTTTATTCTTTTTTTGCCGATAGTCCGGTAATAATACATACTGGTTCCGTCCCAGCCGCGGTAGCCGTCGTATTTTTTTATCAGATCATTTCTTTTTCGGAAATACGGCAGATACTCCGACAAATGACCGCTGGTTTCAGTCATGAAATATCCGGTTGCTTTCATCATTTCGATCCGGTATTTTTCATCGTACATCTCTTTTACCAGCGGTTTTTCAGTTCCACGGGGAGCCGGCCGGCCGAGTTTCTTCCATATTTCAGGATATAAATCCCTGCCCTGATGTTCAAAGCGCAAGACCCAGGCCATGTGGTTAATACCGGCAATCCAATAATCGATTTCCGGCTGGGGAATTTCCAGAAAATCAGCCAGACGGCGCACGGTGCCTTTTACCCCGTGGCATATCCCCACAGCTTTCATTTTAGTTGCTTCATTTATTGCCCAGGTAATCATGGCCATGGGATTAACATAATTGATAATCAAGGCCTCAGGGCACAGCTGTTCGGCTTTTTTACAGATAGCAATAACTTGCGGAATCAGACGCAGCGCCTTAAATACACCCCCGGGCCCCAACGTATCTCCGACAACCTGATCAATGCCGTATTTTTTTGGTATAAGATTATCATGCTTTAATACCCCGGTCCCGGGAGTATCTATCATGATAACAATAAAATCAGAGCCTTCAATAGCTTTATCAATGCTTGTTGTTTTGGAAATGACGGCAGGCAGATGATTATCATGCACCAGCCGGCTCAATAACCGATTAGTGTTTTCCAGTTTTTGTGTATTAATGTCCATCAGCGTAATGCAGGAATCCTGCAGCTCTTCATAAAGCAAGACATCATTAATTATCTTCTGGGAAAAGATTGTACTCCCGGCACCTATAATACTGATTTTTTTCATTGGCTATTCTCCTGTATTCGTAAATATATTATATATTATTTTTCATCCAAGGGAATGGACAATTTATATATTGATGGACAAAATAAATTTT
>Ga0154543_1363_pt3 | contig 14181 bp, 11 predicted proteins | sample RifGroF1_FD_105686 | JGI IMG/M metagenome (GOLD analysis project Ga0154543, IMG submission 105686) | Spirochaetes bacterium GWF1_41_5
TATAGAAAGACGCTCCCAGATAATAACGGGCATCTGACATTCCCCGTTTTCCCAGCAGAAAAAGAAAAAGCGGCGAGGAAAAATCGTAGCGCCGGGCTTTATAAAGCGCATGTGAAAATTTATATAAAAATAAAGTGTTGGTTCCGGCTATTAAAGCAAGATTGGTTATATCATTTTGCGGATAACATTTTTTTAAAAATTCCGCTGTGTATTCCGCAGCTTCCCTGGCAGCAGCTGCCGTATGATGATATTCGATAAGGCGGAGAGAAACTTCCAGGGCTTCGTTGCTGAGATTTTTTTCTTTAAAATATTTATAAAAAAAAGAAAGGTCTGAAAGATTGGTAAGCCGTTTAAAAAAGATTCCTGACTCCAGGGAATAATACTCGATAATATTTTCCAGCCTGAGTACCTGGTTTAAAAAAGGCGATTCCGGGAAATTTTTATGAAAAGACCGGGCTTCGCGTCTGGCTTCGTGATAATTGCTGTTAGCTGTCAGGCCGTTAATATAATAAAAGCAGAATAGATCTTCTGCAGCCGGCAGATTGTTGGTATGCAGCGCTATTTTCATCCGGCTGAGTTTATCTTGATCCGGGGATTGTTTTTTGGCCGATAAAAACAGCTCCAGTGTCTGCGGCCTGGCCAGCGCGCAGCAAACCGCCCAGATTATAAATAATTTCATCTGGAATGCTGGTATTTTTTAAATCTCAGAAAAAACAGGCGTATCAGCGCCTCAAAGATAATGCTTCTGGTCATTTTTGAAGTTCCGGCGTGGCGATCCGTGAAGACAATGCCGGTTTCAATAATGCGGAAGTTATTTTTAAAAACCGCGTAATTCATTTCAATCTGAAAAAAATAACCGTTGGATTTAATGCGCGATAAATCGATGGAAGAAAGCACCCTGGCCCGGAAACATTTAAAACCTCCTGTGGCATCGGTTACCGGTATACCGGTAAGAAAACGCGCTAACAGATTGGCAAAATAAGACAGCAGAAGGCGGCGCAGCGGCCAGTTCAGTACACTGATTCCGCGACAATAACGCGAACCGATTACCAGATCGGCTTTTCTGATTTTCTGCAGCATTTCGGGAATTACTTCGGGAGGATGGGAAAAATCCGCATCCATCTGGATAATATAATCGGGTTTGATTTCAAGCGCCCTGGAAAAACCGAAAATATAGGCAGGCCCGATTCCCTGTTTTACCGGCCGGTGCAGGGCATGCAGATTGGGATATTTTTTTTTCAGTTGATCGATTAATTTTCCGGTGCCGTCGGGAGAATTATCGTCAACTATAAAAATATGAAATTTATTATTAATTTTAAAAAGAGCCTTAACCAGTTCTCTGATATTTTTTTTTTCGTTGTAGGTTGGAATAACAATGGCGATTTTCATTTGAGGTTGCTATATGGTTTGTATTATAATATAATAAGGCATATATTGGCAAGAGGTAATTATGCCTTACGATTATACACAATTTGACACTCTTATGATGCTGTCGCTGCTTACGGCCCTGGGCTGCCTGGGCGGTAATATTGCACTTATCTTTTTTGCTTTTAAAAACCGGTCTGTCAAAGACGGGCTGTTTTCAATTATCATTCCATTTTATCCGGTAAAAATTCTTTTTTCCATGCCTGAAGATAATTTCCGTAAAACCCTGATGGTCCTTTATTTCGGCGGCTTCATGGCTTTTCTTTTTATAAATATTCTTAAAATAATAATGACTCCGCAGTTTTAGCAGGGATAGCGCCCGATCGGCCGGTATGGCAGACTTGTCTGTGATTATTCCCTGCTATAATGAAGCGCGGAATATTCCATTCCTGCTTGGCAGAATTTCAGATCTTATAAATAATTTTCCCAATCTGGAAATTATTCTGGTAAATAACGGTTCAACCGACAACACTGAAGAAGAATTCAATAAAATTAAAAACCCTAAACCTTACAACGGCATTAAAACCGTTCTGGTTCCGGTAAATCTCGGCTACGGCTGGGGTATACTCTCCGGACTTAAAGAAGCGAGCGGAGATTTTCTTGGCTGGACTCACGCCGATCTGCAGACCGATCTGCATGATCTGGCAGCCGGTTTTAAGCGGCTGATGGAGTATCATGAACCCGAACTTGCCATAGTAAAAGGCCGGCGGAAAAACCGCCCTTTTTTTGATCAGGTTTTTTCGTGCGGCATGCAGATTATTTCCTCGCTGGTTCTGGGAGCTGCTCTCTGCGATATTAACGCCCAGCCTAAAATTTTTCCCCGTTCCCTGTATCTGCAGATGAAAAATCCGCCGCACGATTTTTCCCTGGATCTTTATCTGCTTTATCTGGCAAAAATAAAAAGATATAAAATTCTCGAAATTCCGGTTTTTTTCGGGAAACGCCGGTTCGGCGAAGCCAAGGGCGGAGGTTCCATAAAAACCAAAATCCCGCTCATTAAAAGAACCTTTTCCTATATTTTCAGATTGGCCGGGGAATTAAAAAACAAAGGAGTATAACATGCTGAAAATCGCCCATCGCATCAATACCAGAGCGCAGCTTATAGAAGTACCGCACTCCCAGGGAGTGGAAATGGATCTGCGCTCTCACAATGATCGGCTTATTTTGCATCATGATCCCTTTACCGCCGGGGAAGATTTTGAAGACTGGCTGCAGGCGTATCGGCATGAACTGGTAATACTGAATACCAAGTCCGAGGGTATGGAGGAAAAAATCCTGGCCTATCTGAAACAATATTCCGTTGCCCGTTATTTTTTTCTTGATCTTTCCATTCCCTTTATGGTCAAACAGATAAAAAAAGGCGTACGCGACATAGCCGTGCGTTTTTCAGAATATGAACCGCTGGAACTGGCTCTTGAATTTGCAGGACTGGTTGACTGGGTATGGGTGGATTGTTTTACCAGGCTTCCGCTTGATGACAAATCATATAGCAGGCTGAAAAAACATTTCAAGCTGTGCCTGGTTTCGCCTGAGCTGCAGGGGCATGATATAAACCGTATCAGCGAATTTAAAGAGATCACCAAAAAAATGGAAATCGATGCAGTCTGCACTAAAAAACCCGCTTTATGGTAGAATTCCTTTTCCTGTTTTTCGTATTTTGTCCGGATTGCTGAATATTCCCGCCCTGTGCCGGCGGCTGAAACTGCAAAATTTATCAGGATGAAAATTATTTGTTATCAAAAAATAGTAAACATTTTTTCCTGCTAATTATCGTAATTCCCCTGTTCCTTTTCGTTGATCTTCCTGCTGCCCGGCGCATTGTTCATGATTTTGACACCAGAATAATTTTTCCGGAAGCGGAAAGAATATATATTACTTCCCGCCGTACAGCCCTTTCCGAAAAAGAAATAAAACTTGCCGCCCAATATCATGAACGCAGCCAGTATCTTCTTTCCATCAGCAATTACCAGGCAGCAGAGGAATATGCCCTCAAGGCGATTTTTATCGATAACGATTCTCCTGAATTTTACGAAACCCTGGCTGCATCCAGCCGTGCGCGCGATTTATGGCCTGAATATGAAAAATATATCAAAACCGCCTTTTATCTGGATATGACCAATATAATCAGGCTTTCGGCAGTTATTGATGTATACTGCTCCAACGAAAAATTTTCCTGGGCATGGAAAGCCTGCGAATATGCGGAAAAACTTTCCGGAGACGGTTTTTACAGCGCTCTGAAAAAAGGACAGGTGCTGGAAGCCATGGAAAAGCCGAAAGAGGCGCTTGTTTATTATCAGACAGCCGGACGCTTCCGGCATTATCTTGATTCCTGGTACCTGAGTGCCCGCTGCCGGTTTAAAATCAGCGATTACAGCGGCGCTGAAAAAGATCTTAAAAAATTTCTGCAGCTCGCCCGTACCATGAAAGAAAAAGGAGAAAATTTTTTTTCCGTCTTAACCGGGCAGAAAGATGTTCTGGACGAGGCGGAAACCCTGCTGACAGAAATTCATCTTCAGAAAATGACAGCTGCAGGAGAAAAAGCTGCGCAAGACGGCAGCAAACGGCAGCTAGCGCGCGTCCTGGACATTATGCAGAACCGGAATCCGGGGCGCAGCGAAACCGAATACCTGCTCGGCCGCTTTGATTTGCTTTCTGCAGATCCGGGCAGCGCGCTGCTGCGTTTTGAAAAAGCCGTAATAATCAACAAATATTTTATTCCCCCGTATTTATCCTCAGCACAGATTTATATAGAACAAAAAGAATACGTAAAGGCTTTTGCTGCCCTTAAAAATGCCGAGCGCCTGGAACCGTATAATGAAAGGCTTTCCCTGGTTTATATGCGTCTGTTCAGCGAGCAGTACTCTCCGCTTATGAAAAAAAAATACTGCCGGCGGCTGTTAAAACTGTATAATAACCGGGAAGCGTCTGTTGCCCTGGCGCAAGTTCTTTTCGAGGAAGGGTCTTATTTACAGGCTTTCAGGCACATCCGGAATTTTTCCAAAATTCCCGATTACCAGCATATAAAAAAGATGCATGATCTGCAGAACGGTTTCCGTCTGCTGTTATCAGCGCGGCCGCTGGAAAGTTATGCGTATTTTACTTCCCTGTCCGATAGTCCGGTTGATCATCTGATTGTATCAGGACGCGTCCTTTCCCTGCTTAAAGATAAAAATTACGACAAGGCGCTGGAAATTTTGGGAGAATATTTTATAAAAGCGCCGCGGCCTGCGTCTTATGTCAAAGAAATTCTCGCTGATCTGATATATGATCTTGAAAAACAGATCCGCCGCTATGAAAAAGTTCCATTTATCTGCAGCCGCTTTCTTGCGCAGCGCAGCAGAATAGAAAAGATTTTAACGCAAGCCGGCATTATTTACGGAGATTTTTCCAACCAGTATCTGATTGAAATTGGAATGCTTCCTGAAATCGCCGGAAAGCCGTGGAAAATCAGCCGCCAGTGCCTGCTTGACAAAATTTATTTCCTGCAGGTCTCCGAAGGGCCGGATAGTGAAAAGGAATTTTATATTAAAAAACTGCTGACTCTTTCCGGAGAAAAGCGGGAAGCCCGCCTGCTGGCTGTTTTGTATGAAAAACAGCTTGATCGCGCCCTGGAACAGGAAAACATACAGGAGGCCGAAACTATCTTTAAAATGCTTTCCGCCCTGAGCGCGGATTATTTCAACCGATCGGATTTTTCTTTTGATCTGATGTATGCAGAGCACAAAATCAATTTTTTCCGGACCCGCAGCGCTCTGCGTAATCTGCTGCTGGAAAGAAACCCGCAAAGCGCAGAAAATCTTATACGGGAATCCGTTTCCCTGTATTTTGATGAAAATGACGTTTATACTTCCATAATCGATTATCTGGAACAGCGGGAAAAATTTCATACTGCAGCCCATCTGGCCAGGAAAGCCCTGGCGTTATTTCCCGGGGAAGGACATTATTTTTATTCGCTCTCGCGTAATTATCTGTATTTAAAAAATTATTTTAATGCAGTACGTTATATTAAAAGAGCAATCAGGCTTGAGCCGAAAACCGAATATTATATTCATTATGCCCGCATCATGACCGGTATGGGAAAAAATAGCGAAGCAGTCCAGATCCTGAAAGCCGGTTTAAACCTGACAGAGCATCCGGCTCCGCTTTTCCGCGAACTGGGACGGATCTACAGCGCTCAAAATGATTTTCACAATGCGCATCTTAATTTTAATAATGCCCTGACGCATAATCCCGCAGACCCGGCGCTTCTGCATAATCTCGGCGCACTCTATTTAAAAAAAGGAAATTTCCGCACTGCAGCCGATTTTTTCAGGCGTACCCTGTTTTTAAGTCCCGACAATTTTACTACAAAATTCATGCTGTCCAAATGCCTGTTTTATCTTGGCGAATGCGAAGAAGCTTCGGAAATTTTATTCAAATGTCCGCAGGAAAATCCTTATGTGCAGTATGCGCTGGGCAGAATATATGAAAAAAAAATAGAAATGGAAAAACTGGAAGATTTTCAGAAAAACCGTAATTTTGCCATGCTCTATTATTTCAATACGCTGGAAAGAAGCGAATGGCGCAGCCGGATTTTCGCCATGGCTCATGATCGGCTGGCTGTACTGTTAAATAAATATCTCATCAGGCAGATTTCCCAGCTGCCGTCCGGGCTATCCGGCAGGGGAGTTGTTTCCGAATACACGGTAAAAACCGCGCTTTTACCGGCCAGGCTTCCCCTGCTTCATATCATTGAACTGCCCGGCAATAAAATCCGGAATATCAGGCTTGATTCTCCCGTCAGTTCCGAAATATCTGTTATTAATAATTACTGTCTTTTCAGTACGCAAAGCGGAACGCTCTATATCTGCGATTATTTAAAAGATCAGATAATTTATACCGGAAGATTTGCTGGACGGATTTCCCGCAAACCGGTTTTTATCGCTGACAATATCATGGCCACAGCTGAAGATACCGGGCGTATCACTATTTTCAAAGACGGAAAAAAAATGACCGTACTTGAAACCGGAACCGCCTTAAGCACCGATATGATTTCCATAGCCGGAGAACTGCTGGTTTTCGGCACCGAGGACGGTCTGCTTAATGCCTGTGATATTTACAGCGGCAAAACCGTCTGGGAAAGAAAACTCCATGCCCCGGCCCGCGGTAAAATTGAAATTATAGACAAAAAATTATTTTTCGGATCTGATGACGGAAGACTTTATTCTCTGCAGGCGCAAACCGGCACAGCGGATTTTATAATAAACAATTATTCTCCTCCTGTTTCCTGCCTGGCAAAATATAATAATTCCCTGTACGCCGGCTGTTTAAACGGTGAAATCAAGGTAATTGACGCATCCGGCGGATTGTTCTGGAAATACCGCGGCAATGCAGCTTACAGCCTGCCGCCGGTATTTTCCGGGGGAGGTTTGTATTTGGCTCCGGAGGATGGTACAATTGTGCGGCTTGATAACCGCAGCGGCAGGGAAGAGTTTATTATCCCGGTTGATATTAAAGCTGCCGGTCTGCTCTATATGTATGCAAAAAATTTAATGATAGTATATACCGCTGACGGATACTGTTATCATATTTTTATCGAGCCGGAGCAAAGCGCCGCCTTTACTCCGCTGATTAAAAAATATTTCAGTCTGCAAAATCAATAGCGAGGTGAACTGCATGAAAAATTTTTTTTGGCTGCTGCCGGTAATTTTCATAGCCGCCTGCGCCGGAACTTCCGGTTCGGTTTCCACGCTTGGTATGGCTAATAAAGATCAGTATATTGAAACCGATACCAAACCCAATGAAAGCTTTACCAAAGCCCAGATTAAAAGTATTTCTGTTTTGCGTTTTGATGCCAAAAGCGTAAAAACATTCAGAGGTGAAATCGTTGATTACATTGAGCTCAGCCATAATTTTACGGATGATTTAATCAGGGCTTTTTACGAAAAAAGTAAAATCAGGGTGGCGGCAGGCGAATACCCGGAATCTTCAGAAGAAAGAGATACCATTGAAAGGCGCATAGGCGATGTAGATATGAAAACATCCAAACTGGAAAGCGCGGTTTTTTATAAAAGCAGCCCTTTTCGTAAAATAGATGCCGTGCTGCAGGGAAGAATATTAAAATACCAGGCCAACCGGCAGCAGGAAAACAGTTTTATAGAGGTATACCTTAAACTTTCCGATACTTACGACGGCAGTATTTACTGGATAACGCGCATCCGCGGTTTTTATAGCGATGTAATTGCGACTGTTATGCTTACCATAAACAACAGCGCCTATACCGAACCGGAAAAATCTGCAAGTACAGAAACCGCTGCTCCGGAAGATTCAGGCAAGATTGAAAATTAGTGATTTTTTCACCTGTTTAAATTCATAAAAAGAACAAAATACCGTTCTTGTTGATATTACTTTTCCGGAATATAAAACAAAAATCTATTATATTTGTAATCAGATTATAAATTCCGTTTGTTATTCAGCGCGGTTTCCGTCAACTTTACGCAGGTTTTTTAATAACAGCTCCGCCGCTTTTTTATAATATCCCATTCCCGCAAGGCTTGCGGCAAGCCCTTTTTGGGCTTTTTCAGTATTCTCCATGCGGTACGCTTTTTGAAAGAAGGCATACGCTTCCCGGAAATTTTCGTTTTTCAGTTTATTTATTCCAGTTCGGAGGTTATGCCCGTATTTAGCGTGCAATTCCATCAGGGCAGTGAGTTCAAGCCCGCATCTTGGGCATATATTCTCAAGCCCTGCCTCGCGTCTGCATGCCGGGCATTTCATTACTTTTTCTCCAGGAAAAAGAGAATGTCGTTCAGTTCTGTTTCTTTGGCGCAAAATTTATCATGGTCTTCGCAGGCCAGGGCGTTTTTAAGCTCGCTTAGAAGGTTTTCGGTATCAGTCCTGTCAATATCGTCCATGCTGTCAAACTGCTTTCTCACCCTGCCCTGCAGTTCGCGGAGCCGGGTATTCATGGAATTTTCTTCACCGCTGGCTGTGTTTTCAGATATATTTTGATCAATATCTGTTATTTTTACAGCTTCCGAACCGCATTCGACGGTTTCTTCGTCCGTATCTTCATCTTCATCCATATTTAAAACCATAGAGTCTTTATGAAAAAGCTTTTCAATTTCTTCTTTCGATTTTAAAATTTGTTCATCCGAAAGTTTTGAAAGAGCGTCTTTGATTGTTATATCTTTCTGCAAACCGGTTTTTTTTTCAATAGCGCTCACGCGGAGAATACCGTCCAGATCCAGATTCATATCAAGGATTATTTTATTTCCACTCGGGTATTTGCCAAGATTTTCAATTTGAAAATCGCCTAAAAAAATATTTTTTCGCGCGTCCGGATCCTGTCCCTGGAAAATTTTTACTTCAACTTTTTCCTGATTATCAAAAATTGTGAAAAAAGCTTCTGCCTTCGAGGCGGGGAGCGGAGTTCCCGCTTTCAGTACAGGCACAAACTGGAAAGGTGCGTACTCGCCATTTACAAAACCGAGACAGGATGTGCCGAAAGTATAGGGCGTTATATCCACCAGAACCTTTTGGTTTTCCTGCCCCATCAGCCGGGCTGCCATGATACCCGCGCCCAGGGCTACAGCCAGGTCCGGATGCACGTCCTGCCGCGGCGTTTTGCCGATTTCCCGGGCTAAAGTTTCGCTGATATACGGTATACGGGTTGATCCTCCCACAAGAATAATCTCGTCTATGTCATCCGCCTTGAGCTTTGCGTCATCGAGAGCTCCATGCACCGAGGACAGCATTTTATCCATCAGGGGCCGGATCATTGCGTTATATTCTTCCCGATCGAGTTCTTCATCAATACTCGCGGAGTCTCCGTCTTTAAACTTCAGGCTGGTTTCAATTATTCTGGCATGCGGATAATCCGAAAGCCTGTGTTTGGCATTTTCCGCCGGAAGGTTAAGATAATAATCCGTATATCTGCTGATCTCCCGGTCTTTTTCTGTATGCGCGGCTATTTTGTTTTTTATCCATTCTTTTATAATATTGTCTATATCATCACCGCCAAGATGATTGTCTCCCCTGCTGGCAATAACCTCGACAACATCGTCTTCCATGGTGACAACCGAGACATCAAAAGTTCCGCCTCCGAAATCAAACGCCAGCACCTTACGCTGTTTTTTCTCTCCGCTGCCTTCATACGCCAGGCATGCGGCAGTGGGCTCGTTTAGAATGCGGACTACTTCAAGCCCCGCTATCCTGCCGGCATCACGGGTAGCCTGACGCTGGGCATCATTAAACTGGGCGGGAACCGTTATAACCGCCTTGTGCACAGGACAGCCCAGTCTTTTTTCAGCCCGGTTTTTAAGAGACCGTAAAATCATGGCTGAAATTTCCTGCGGAGCATATTCATTTTCGCCCAGCCTGATTTTTTCATCAAGCCCCATTTTTCTTTTAATGGATTTGACTGTTTTTTCAGGATATAAAGCGTACTGATTCCTGGCAACTGCGCCGACAACAAGTTTACCTTCGGAGTTCATTCCTACACAGGACGGCAGCATGGCGCTGCCGTCGTCATCTTTGATAATCTCAATTCTGTTATCTACAAACACGGCGATCTCGCTGTTAGTGGTACCGAGATCAATACCTACAATTACTTCATTCATGTTTTATTCCTTTTTATTGATTTCAACTTCCGCGAGCCTGAGAATATTGCCTTCTTTAATATATCCCTGCCTGAAAATTTTTATAACAGCCTCATTATTAAAATCAGGATTGAAAGTCGTGCCTGCTGCCCGCATCCGTGCGGGATCAAACCGGTCGCCTATTCTGCAAACCGGAGCAATCTTCAGTTTTTCAAGCGCATCCCGGATTTTATTAAGTGTATTATTCTGGTTTTGAATAATGCGTTCGAGATTATTATTCTTCCGCGAAAACCACCCGGGTTTTACGCTTTCCAGGAATGCGGACTCTTCCGCCAGAGAGGAAATATCATCATAAATATTCAGAAGCTCATGAATTATTTTTTCCTCGCCTTCTCTGCGGGCCCGGGGTATCTCTGATTTGAGATCCAGAACAAGCTGCGCAAGCCTGTTTTCCTGATGGGCAAGAGCGTCCCTGGCAGACTGCATCTCGGCGGTAAAATTTTTACCTGTCTCAAGCGTTATTTCGCTCTGGTTTCTTACCTCATGCCGGAGTACGATAAAATGCCGCAGCAGGGTCATATAATCGGGGATTTCGGATTCCCCGTCCGGCGGATTATCTTTTCCGTCCGGGAAACTGTTATACTCTTCATCGGAAAGTTCGTACAGCCAGGCGCTAAAATCGTTTATAAGAGAAAATCTCCAGTCATTTTCATTTTTCTGCCGGTACGCGTGCGCAGTTTCAAGAACGCTGCTTCTGAACCTGTCTTTTACTGCGCTGATTTCCCTGTTCAATCCGGCAAGAGCCTGATCGAGCAGTTCTCCGGTTTCTTCAGCGAATTTTACGGTGTTTTCTTTTATAATATCCGCAAATTCGCGAGTTTCATTTTTTCTTCCGGTTCCGGAGGTTTCGCTGAAATTTTCATTTTCCATTATAAATCCTTTAACAGTTTATTAATGACAGCCATGCATCAATTCCGATTTTTTTCCGTCCCGGCGCAGACGGCCGTACCAAATCCTCCAGTTTGTTCGTTCCGTTCTCTTTCATACCGAATACGCGAAGGCGCGCCCGGGCTTCGGCATCCTTGATCAAGGCATAAGCCTCATTCACAGCGCGGAATTTATCAGGGTCTTTTTCCGGGGTATATTTTTTCACCATTTCCAGATACGCCCTGCGTATTATCCCGTCATCCGCATCATCCGGCAGATTCAGAGCCTCATAGGGAAAAAGCATTTCAGACTCCTTTGTAAACAGCTGCTTCAAGCTTGCGCCATCTACTTCGTTGCCGCAGGCAGCCTAATCCTCAGCGTACCTTAAATACGCCTCCGGTTGGAATTCCTGCCGTCGGCCGCTCCCCCTTTACCCCCTCAAGCGGGGGACAAAGGGGAGGCATAATGACTACTTATTTTCCAGTATATCATGTATTATAGATTCAATATTTTTATCAAACAGATTGAACTTGGGGTTTGTTTTGGGTCCGGTTTTATTTCCGCCTTCGGTTTTTATTGTTTTAACTAAAAATTTTTTTTTCATTTTCAGACATTTTTCTTCGACAGAATATTTGACTTGCGATTCAATCTCCTGCAGGAAAAAATGGGTCGTCTGCCGGAAAAATGAAATTTCTTCGGTATCGTTTCGTTCATACCTGGCGAAATAATACGCAGCAGCCAGACAGTCGAATACTCTTCGATAAAGCGCAAATGGGGGATCGCCGGGAGTTTTTCCATATCTGAGAATATTTTCATATAGAAGAACAGCGCGGTATAGAAGGAAGCGGCCGCAGTTTTCAGATTCCCTTAATATGCCGTTTCCGGTAATCTCCCACAGCAGCTTTTCAATTTGTTTATCGTTATTTGTTTTGTAAAAACACAAAAAGTATTCATAACATCGGATTAAAATCTGCGCTGTGGTTTTTGTCTGGTAAAAATAGTCCTGTCTGAATGGAAGGATTTTAAAATCGCCTATCCGCCATAAAGGGTCCCTGATAAAGGTCATGTTGTGTATGTCATTGACATACATATCGATATTCTTCATCTGTTCCTTGATTTTAGCGGGGAGAGGCACTTGTCTGATTTTCCAGTTTTGCGAGAGTACCCCGAGAATATAGGCAATACTCGCAGGTTTTTCAAGGGAAACTATTTTCTTTTCATGCTCATCGCAGGATGTATTGCTGAAAATCTCTGAACCGGCGGCCAGCCACTTCAGCACCGATTTTATAATGCCGATAAAAGGATCAGGATCAGCCGATACACGCTCAAGACATTCCAGCATCTTTTCAGGTTCTTTTTTTTCAAGATACTGCACCGCATTATCAACAAGTATATAATTGCGCGTAATTTCCAGCTCGGGTTTTCCCTTTTCGATTTTTTGAAGCTTGCTGAAATACCCCATGGCTTTTTTAAAGAGTTTTTTTTGCCGGTTAAGGTTAACAAGCCCGGTAATGGGAAAATCATCCATGGGAAAGGCTTTGTGCCACATCTCCAGGATTTTCAGAGTTTTCTTTTCGCCGGCAATTTTTCTTGTTTCTTCATAATAAACTTTGAATGTTTCCCTGATAGGATGTTCTTTCAGGCTTTTTTCCCAGTATCCAGCGGCTTCTTTAAGTGAGTCTTTCATGTTGTCGCGGTCGAAACCCAGAAAAGCGGACATAAAATCGTCTTCCTGATCATCTTCAGAAGACAAAAAAACTATTTCCCCCATCCGGTTATAAATCAGGGCTCTTTCCATGCCCGATAAAGATGAATGATTTTTTTCAAGATACTCACTCCACCGATCAACACTGTCATTGTTCAGAAGTTTTTTTGCCTGCAGAAAAGCCGGGAATAAAAAAGAGTATCTGCTGAATTTTCCGGGCGGTTTTTCACAGTTGATTTTTAAAAGATAAAAATATTTTTTTAATATCTCGGTTTTCAACAGGTTTTTGCCTGCCAGGCACGGACTATCAAGCAGTTTTATAATTTCACTGTCGGCCTGCGGATTTTTTCCTTTACTGATAATTTCGGAAATTTTTATCAGCGCCGGATATGCAGCATCGGGCATGGTGCATTCATGTATTTTTTTAGGCAGGACTTTATTGTCTTTCGCTCCGCTTAAAATATCAGCCAGGGCTGACGCGATATTTTTTAAAGGGGAAATATTGTCGATCTTTGATAAAAAAAGCAGGGCGTCGCTGTTTTTTTGTTCATAGTATGCCCTGATGCCCTGAACAAGAAGTCGCCAGTATATAAAAGGACTTTTTCGTGATATTTCACCGGTCATCATGGAAAAAAAATTATTCGTATAATTTTTTGTTTCTACCTCTTGCCACGCATTTAAAAGCAGCTGGGAATGTTTTTTCAATATATTGTTAGAGTTTAATTTTTCGTTATTGGCGAAGAACCTCAGGTCTTTAATATTGCGGAGGATAAAATGATCGATCTTTTCGGCAACAGCGTGTTCAGAATTATAACGGGAGATTGTTTCGCATGAGCCGGATAACAGATCCATTTCTATTAAAAAATTGCTATCATGATATTGCCGGTATTCCGGGTTTTTTTCCGCCAGCCACTTATGGTAATGTAGCGCTTCATCAATATGCCTGTTTTTTAATAGCTCAAGAATTCTCAGTTCAAAGGCTTTTACAACATCAGGATACAGATCTCTGCCGAATTCCTTTCTTGTTTGTATGATTTCAGCAAATTCAAAAGCCCGGCGCCCGCGTTTTTGCAGTACGGATGAATGGAGTTCTTCGGCCAGTTTTGCAAACGGATAATTGCGGAAAGGGTTCCCTTGCGCCTGATTATGAGGGGAATTGGCAATTAGGTCTCTGCTCATTTTAAAACATATAAAATATTTTATTATCAGATTTTTAGATTTTTTCAAGTATGGAAATAATAATTATAAAATGAAACCGGAGACTGGTCAATTTGCTGGGTGGGAATTTTATTTCTTTGGTAAACAAAACAATAGAAATAAATTCTCGCAGGGTGAAAAAAAGTATAAACAGCATTATCAGGCATTTTTTTGCAGATTTACTCTAACCGCATACCCAAGAAAAAAAATCGAACCCTATTTGCTTAAAAAGTCTCAGCTTTTTTGCTTTAAATGGAAATATTTATCTCACAAATTTTTACTTTTTTATTTTTTTGACAAGTAGGAATTTGTGAGGTAAGTCAAGCATGGGTATGATTTTTTTTCTTG
>Ga0154543_1112_pt1 | contig 14154 bp, 15 predicted proteins | sample RifGroF1_FD_105686 | JGI IMG/M metagenome (GOLD analysis project Ga0154543, IMG submission 105686) | Spirochaetes bacterium GWF1_41_5
CAAATTTGCCAATACCCGCTCAAAAGCCGGATGCGCCAAAAAATTTAAACCCGTTTGATTTTCTATAAAAAAAGAATATACTATAATATATATATGAAAATTCTGATAGCAAATAAATTTTATTTTAAAAAGGGCGGAGACTGCATATATTCAATGAATCTGGAAGAACTGCTAAAAAACAAAGATCATAAAGTAGCATTTTTTTCCATGCTCCATTCCGAGAATGAATCAAACGAATATTCAAAATATTGGGTATCGTCAGTTGATTATCAAAAAATCGGTTTTAAATCAATTGCCAGGGTTTTAATGCGGCCTTTATTTTCTTCGGAAGTTAAAAATAAATTTAATCTGCTGCTGTCGGATTTCAAACCGGATATAGTGCACCTGAATAATATTCATTCGCAAATTTCCCCAATCATCGCGCGTGAAGCGTATAAAAAAAAAATACCTGTTGTCTGGACACTCCATGATTACAAACTGGTTTGTCCTGCATATACCTGCCTGAGAGATAATAAAATATGCGAACTATGCTTTAATAACAGGCTGAATGTAATAAAAAACAGATGCATCAAGAATAGTCTATCTGCCGGCTTTATTGCATGTCTTGAAGCATTTATATGGAATAAAAAAAAATTAATGAAATATACCCGGGCATTTATATCTCCCAGCGAATTTTTAAAAACGAAAATGATTGAAGGCGGGTATAACGAAGAAAAAATATACGTACTGAATAATTTTATTAATAAAAGCCTGGTACCGGGAATAAAAAGGAATGATTCCGTAAAATATTATTTATTTTTCGGCAGATTATCGGTTGAAAAGGGTATTATCCGGTTGTTGGAAACTGCAGAAAAAATGCCGGAATATAATCTTAAAATTGCGGGAACCGGCCCTCTCTTTCAAAGCTTGGTTGAAAAATACCGATCTGCCCATATCGAATTTATCGGGCATATATCAGGCGAAAACCTCAAATATTTGATTCTGAATGCGGAATTTACTATTATTCCTTCAATCTGGTATGAGAACAATCCTATGAGTATAATCGAATCGCTCGTACTTGGCACGCCGGTACTTGCGTCCGCGATCGGCGGAATTCCGGAATTGATTATGGAAGGCAGTAATGGAATGCTGTTTGATTCCGGAAACACGGAAATGATGAAAAGGGCAATAAATAAAATGTTTTGGGGCGCGGCGGATTCATTTGACAGAAAAAAAATCTCAGCCCGGGCGCTGCTTAGATTTTCAGATGAAGTTTATTATAATGAGCTGGTTAAAATATATGCAAACATAAAAGCTCAACGATAGGGTATAATTTTTTTTAGGGGTATGCGTCTTTAGTCCGCAGAAAATGCTTGACAACATGGAGCATACTCTTTTTTTCTCCCACCATGCAAATTAATTGCTATTATATAGAAAAAGCGGGCTTTATTGTTTTATTTACCCAAGAAATAAAATTTGCACCCTCAACGATAGATTTAATGTCGCATATATATTATAATATATCTACTGAAAAATGCCGGGATTATCATTATTGAAAAAAAATAAAATGGTCTTTATAAGAAATTTCGGGATATTAACCGCTGCATTGTTTTTAACTCAAAATATATTTGCCTATAACGATCTGTTCAGAAAATGGGTCCAGGATATAGAAAAATATAATCTCTCTCTGCAAGAGCAAAAAATCAAGATCGATCTTTATAAAACAAGGCGGCTGACAGCGCTGGAAGTGCCCCATTCCCGCGGCGCTATTGAGATAGTATCCAACGGCCAGGTTTACACCATAGAGCAAAGGATTCCTTTCCCGGGCAAAACCGTTATTAACGAACTGATGCTTGACAAAGAGTATAAAATAAAAAAAACTCTTTATGAAAACAAAAAAATGGAAATAATCGGGGAGCTGAAGCGCGCATACATATATATATATCATAAATACAAAATAATTCTTCTTGTTAAAGAAATGTATAATATGATAGATCAGATGGAAATTCAGATACTGGCCCAATCAATGTTTGGTAAAATGTCTTTATCAAGAGCAAATGCCCTTAAAATCGAAAAAGTAAAGTTTCAGGATATTATTAATGTTCATGAAATGAAAAAAAAGAAACGGATGAATGACCTGATGAATATACTTAACAATAATATCACCGCTGAAGAAATCGAAACATCGCTGCCTGATACCAAGATTGAACTTTACGATTTAAACGGGCTTAATCCTTCAGATCTTGTTTTTGCATCCCGTAAATACAGGGAGCTGGCATATAATTACAGCCAAAAAGATTTACTTAACAAGTTTGAGTTTTTTAATTTTTTTCCGGAATTATCTGCCAGGTATTCTTACGCAAATATCCAAAATACATATTCGAATGAACATTATTTTTCATTAGCAGTAAATTTCCCCTTTCCGTTCCCTGCAGTGAATAAAGGCTTTGCCTTCAGGGAAGCGCGCCTTAATAAAGAAAGCGCAGAAATTGAACTAAAACAGGAAAAGAATTCCCTGATACAAAGAATTTCCAATTTAATCACTGAATATGAAATGAATAAAAGATCTTATCTTGTTCATAACAAGGACCTCAGGGAGATTACCTTTAAAAACCTGGAAGAAGTAAAAGCCCAGTTTATTATTTCCAGCCAGGTTACCAGCGCCGACTTTCTGGAAGCATTCAGAAAATACATTTTTTTTCAGGAATACGCAATTGATTATCTGGCTAATATGGAGTATGCTTTACATGATCTCGAAGATCTTATCTGTGCTGATATTACAGAGGTCTTAAAAAAATAAATCCGCACAAATACAAGCGCCAGGATATCCAGCCTGAAACACGAAAGGCAAGCCGGTCTTATATGCATGTACTTATTTCATTTATAATAATCCTCAATGTCTTTTTATATGATTATCTGACAACCAAAGTTTCCATGTCATTTGTACTGACAGACGAAATTACCGTTAGCATCCTTCTGCTGGCAGCGGTATTTTTTATTTTGTCACATAAAAAATTTTATATTAACAGATATGAAAAACGAATATTAATATTGCTGACAGCGATATTACTTATCGGGTTCGCATCGCTTCTGTACAAAAAATACCAGCCTTATTCCGTAGGGATAAAAGACGCAATTATTTTTTTCAAATGCTTTATTATCTATTTTATTACGCGTATGGTTTTTCATAATTTTGATATATCCTTATATAAAAACCGAATTACTTTTATCTTTAAAATATTGTTTTATTTTATATTTATACTTACAATTGCCAATTATTTTTTTCATATCTTCCCCGCGGATCAGACCAGCCTGGGATTTGCAGGGCAGCGTCTTTTTTTCCCGCACTCCTCGCGCTATGCCTTTGCCCTGCAGATGCTTTTTGTTCTGCTTTTTCCCGCATTTATTGAAAAAAACAGGATTTTTCTCCTGCTCGTTCTGGCCTGCGGCCTGGCATCAATGAAATTTAAATACATCTCTTTTGCGGTTATTGAGGTATTTCTTATTTTCGCTTACAGCAGGATTGGCCGTATTAACGTTAAAAAATACCTGCTGATGAGTATACCGATTCTGATCCTGCTCGGATTCATCGTGAGTAACCAGTTTTTGTATTATTATTCCGAAGACGCTTATGAATTCGGGTACGCCCGGGCAATACTTACTTACAACAGCCTGCCCATAGCATTGGATCATTTTCCGCTTGGCGCCGGATTCGGAACGTATGCCTCATTTATGTCCGGAGTTTATTATTCTCCCGTATATGAACTTTATGATATGCACTGGGTATGGGGATTAACACCTGCCAATCCCAGATTTGTTACAGACGTATATTGGCCGATGCTGATTGGACAGTTTGGCATTATCGGCTTTCTCTGCGGCCTTATTATAATTTTTACTTTTTTCGGACTTTTTATCAGACTTTTTAATGATGCCGATAACGTAAACATCAAACCCTATATTTTTTCCGGGATCCAGCTTATGCTCGTGCTTCTGATTGACAGCATGAGCGATCAGATTTATTCTCAGAACCGCGGAGTGATTTCTTTTTTTTATCTTGCCTTAATTGTTAATTCTGCGTATATTAAAAAAAATCAACAATGAATATCTGCATTTACTCATATGGAGTACACCCTCCATGGACAGAAGGAGTGATAAACACGACGCGTGAATTCTATGATTATTTAAAACAGCGTTTCACAACTTTCCTTTTAACGCGGGAGTCCAGATACGGCTGCCGGGCTGACACTGAAAATTTTCTTCCCGGGGATCAAAATTATTTTATTATTAAAAATCCAAAAATTTTTGGCCGGCCTTTTAAATTAAGGCACACGGATACTTTATCTTTTCGCATGCTCTATAAATTTTATTTTTTGGTAAAAAAAAAGAATATTGATCTTTTTTTAATGATGGAAAATAAAGTCGGGTTTTACTTTTTTTTTATAAAACTTTTTTGCAGAAAAAAAATTATTTTATGGATTGATAACGGATTTTTACAGAATAAATTTTGCCGGCTGTATATTAAAACAAAAGTAATAGATCATTATTTGTGTTCCAATAAAGATATTTTTAAATCCCTGATTGCTCTCGGCCTAAACCCGGAAAAGACAACAATTATACCTCCGGCAGTGAATTCCAAAAAATTTTTTAAAATGAGCAGTTTGGAATCCGGACAGCTTGGGGAAATTTATTCAGTTAACAACAAGGCATTCGTCTATTTTTTTTCAGGCAGCTTACAGAAGGGGCGCGGAGTTGAAATTCTTCTGGAAAGTTTCAGAGCCCTTCTTAAAACCAGTACAAGTATAAGGCTGGTAATTTCCTGGATCGAGAATCCGCAGGAAAAAGCATATAAATCGGAAATTTTAAAATATATTAAAAAATACCATTTATCGGAATTTTTTGTTTTCCTGGGTAAATTTGAAAATAAAATTCATCTTTATAATATTGGCGATGTTATGGTCCTGCCTTATACCGCAAAATCGGCGATTGCTCCGCCCCTAACCCTGATCGAAGCCATGATGTGTGAAACTGCTGTTATTACCACCCGTATTAATGAAATGCAGACTGCAGATATTATAAAAGATAAAAATAATGGAATACTTTGCGGACCTAATGTTAAAGATTTGACCGAAGCGATGTTATGGGCATTAAAAAATAAAAACTTACTCGGTCAATTGGGTAAAAACGCCCGTGCAACATCATGCGGGTTGTTTGGCCATGAAATGATCGGGAAAAGATTAATGGATATAATAAGTATTTACTGATTAAGTATATGCGCTGATTAAATGAAGATCGTCATTATCAATTCAATTTTAAAAACGCCTGAAAAAAATTTTATTCCGGAGGTAAAATCAATAAAAGACACGTTAATTTATAATTTTTCCATGGGATTTGTAAATTGCGGACACGATGTGACTTTAATCTCGGCAGAAGACTACAGTCCCCGGCTTAAAGAAGAATATCCCATTAAGGTAATTTTTTTAAAATCGGTCCTGAAATTTTTATTTCCGCCCTCGCTCATTCCATTTCATCCATATCTTTTCATATATCTTCTGCGCAACCGCAATAAGACCGATATTGTTATATCAAGCGAAGCATTTTCTATCAGTACACTCATTGCTGCTTTATTAATAAAAAAAAAGCTGGTTATCTGGCAGGAATTAAAACAGCATAACAGGAAATTTTTCAGGATTCCTTCTTTAGTCTGGTATAATCTTGTCGCGCAGGTATTCCTGAGAAATATCAAGACCATTCCCAGATCAGAAAGGGCAAGATCGTTTATCAGGACTTATATAAAAAATACCGGCAGTGAAACTGTAACTCATGGTGTTGACCTGGATAAATTTGAGTTTTGCCCCCAAAAAGAGGATCAGTTTGCAGTTATAGCGCAGCTGATAAAAAGAAAAAATATTAATATAATATTTGATAATTTTGAAAAGTTTATACAAAATAAAAGGTACGGTCATTATAAATTATTATTGACCGGTACCGGCCCGGAAAAGCAGTTATTGATTGACATTTGTAAAAAAAAGTCAATAAGCTCCAGTGTCATATTTACTGATGAAAAAAATCATTTACAGGTGGTTTCAATTCTGAATAAATCAAAAGGAATATTAATTTCTTCAGCCAGGGAAAATGTAATGTTGATAATACCTGAAGCAATCGCGTGCGGCACTCCGATACTGACTAATTCTATTCCTGATAATGCGGATATTATAATTAAAAATGATCTTGGAATTGTCAAGGATAACTGGGGCGCTTCCGATATGGAGTTAATTGTTAAAAACAATAAAAAAATTATTAATAACTGCAAAAAATACCGTAATCAATTGTCATTTACCTCCCTGGCGCGTAAATTTCTGAAAATTTCCTGCAGCACAGCAGCAAATAAATGAATATTTCACTTAATATTATCACTAAATCCGGTTATCATATCCTGAGTCAGATATTATACTCAGGCAGAAGCTTCCTGCTCGGCGTGCTTATGGCAAGGATACTCAGCAAAGAAGATTTCGGCATTTATGCAATGATCGCCATAGGGCTTCTTAACCTGATACTTGTTCTCAATACAATTGTTTATGAGCCTTACGCTTATATTCAAAATACTTCAGATAATAATAACAAATTTATATTCACGTATTTTTGTATAAAACAGGCAGTTATAAACCTTGCGGTAATAATACTTTTAATTATATTTTCTTTTTTTAAGGCTGCAGGGAAGCAAAGTTCGCTCATATATATTATTGTAATCTATTACACTATCGTACAAATTTTTATGCTTATTCGCAACCGGGAACTTGTTGCTCTGAGACCCGGCAGGGTTTTAAAATTTGAACTTATTGTCAGCGCAGCTCTGGCCGGACTGTTATTTATATTGGTATTTTTATACAAAGCCGATATTGAACTAAAAAATATTCTTGTTATAATCAGCCTGTCTTTTTTACCGGTAATAATATATTCCGGATTCTGGAAAAATATATTTTTATATAAAATTTCCGATATTAATATAAATATAAAAAAAACATACAGGAAATTTACTGAAAAAAATATTTTATTTCTCCTGTTTGGCTTTTTATCAACACATTTAAACAGTTATGTGATCTTTTTTTTTCTAGGAAGCGGTAATCTTGCCAACTGTGAAGCCGCCCGCCTGATAAACATTCCGCTGCATGTATTTGGTATGGCGCTGGGTACAATTCTCCTGCCGTATTTTTCAAAAAACTCATCGCATTTAAATCTTAAAAACAATATCAGCCGGTTTCGTTTAATCTTTGTAATGTCAGGCGCTTTTTATGCAGTTTTTACATTTTTAATTATCATATTCGGACCCTGGCTCCTTGAATTTTTTTTTGGAAACAAGTACGCAGGGCAGACCCCGCTTGTAATATTGTTTACAATACTGTACGCTGTAGACGGGGTCACTATTGTTGTAATATCATATATTAAAGCAAATGATCAGCTGGCCTCAGCCATAATAATAAGAATCATTACCGTTATAGTCAACATAGGTCTTCTGATGCCTCTGCTGTACTATTACAAAGAAACCGGCGGCATAGCTGCTCGTTTGGGAGCCGGTATTTTTATTACAACAGGATTAATATTTTTGCTTTACAAAAAAAAATTATTATAAATGCATAATATTTTTCTGGCTTGTTTCGGGATAATGAATTAAATTGCACGATTTTTTTTCCAAAATGCCATGACAACCCGCTTAAATTGGAGTATTATGTTAAAGAGTATTACTTGAACGCCTTAAGGTATCATCATGCCCAGGCGGGACAACCGAAACTATGAAAATAAAATTTTAACACGAAGGACACGAAGCTCACGAAGACGCACAGGCATTCAAATCAGGCGACAGGAGGTCGCCCTTCGTGAACTTCGTGTCCTTCAGAACAGGATGTTCGGGTGGTTAAATTTAAATTGCGTTTGCAGTAAGACAACAAACCACTGCCCTCGCTGAGGGCGATGGAAATATTTTTTGTCTGACAACACCAGCATATAATACTGTTTTCTGGAAGCCTCGGCGCGTTTTGCGACCGCCTTGCGGACAGAAAACAGTATTATATACTGGCGTAGTCTCTTACAAATAAATTTTCCAGGGAGAATATAATGTCTGTAATCGGAACTTTAACTTCAAGCCCGGTCATACACCGTCATCCGGCTAATCCGCTGATCAGCAGTGATATGGTGACATTCCCGTCCACACTAACATATAATGCGGGTGTTGCCAAATTTAACAATCGTTATGTTATGGTATTTCGCAACGATTATAATTATACCCGGGACGATATGGAAGCTTACGGCCTGGGTAAAGGCTCCTGGCCGCAGGTGCGCATTAATCTGGGTCTGGCATATAGTAATGACGGCACCAGCTGGGATATTCAGAAAAAACCCTGTTTTTCTCTGGAAACCACGGAAATTATCCGTGTCTATGATCCGCGTCTTACGGTGATAGACGGGCGCTGCTACATGTGCTTTGCGGTTGATACCCGGCATGGACTGCGCGGAGGAATTGCCGTGACTGATGATTTTGAGCATTTTGAAATTCTGCACATGACAGTGCCTGATAACCGTAATATGGTTTTATTCCCTGAAAAAATTGCCGGGCATTATGTACGGCTCGAACGCCCTTTCCCCGTGTACAGCCGGGGCGGAAAAGATCGTTTTGATCTTTGGATGTCTGATTCTCCGGATATTAAATACTGGGGCAATTCCAAATTGCTTTTGGCTGTGGAAGATGTGCCTTTCGCCAATGACAAAATCGGGCCGGCAGCGCCGCCGGTGAAAACAGAGAAAGGCTGGCTAACATTGTTCCATGCTGTTGATCTTGATCCATCCCGCGGCAAGAACGGTTGGGAAGGTAAATGGCAAAAACGTTATACCGCCGGTATTATGCTCCTCGATCTTAACGATCCCTCAAAAATTATCGGAATTTCAAAAGATCCGCTTATTGTTCCCGAAGCATCGTATGAAACAAGCTGCGGCCTGCGCAATAATGTAATTTTCCCCGGGGGTATGGTTTTGGAAAAAAACGGTGAAGTTAAAATATATTACGGCGCAGCTGACACTGTAGAATGCCTGGCGACCGCGGATCTTGGAGATCTGCTGGGTTTGTGCAAACCTATTTGATTTTAAGTCTGCCGAATTTAACGCGCTGCTGCCAATTATTTTTTTCTCCCGACCAAATCATCTGAATCTCGCAAGCTTTGCTGTCACTGTCGTTCAGGGCCAGATCAAAACCAATGATTTGACCGGATGCCGGCAATCCTCCCAGATAATTCCATGGAATAGCCAAAAACGCTGAATATCCTGTTGCCGTATTTTCTACGACAATCCGCAGATCCGGCGGATTATTTGTATTCATACGTAAATTTTTTATTGTACAAAGCGGTTCCGGGAAATCAGAAGTAGGTACTCCCAAGACTACTTGTGTGGTCAGAACGTCGTAAGAATTATTGGCCAGATTGGAATTAATAGCAGTATCAATAAAAAGTTCAATACCGTCGCCCGAGAATGCCTGCATTTTACCGGAACGCTCACCCCTGGTATCATCCCGTACAACCGCTTTCACCAGGAAATATTTTTCATTATATTCAAGGAATACAGAGGCAGACAAATCGTTTGAGCCGCTCCATAAACTGCTATTTCCGTTTTTAATGCGCTCTTTCCGGCTATCATTTGGCGCAGGCTGCAGTATATTCAACCCAGGCATCAAGATCCGGATAGATCATATTTCTGTTTTGCCTGCTTTTAGTAATAACAAAATCCGCTATATGTTTTGAACCCCAATGAATTTGAAAATGTCCTCCCAATACCGGCAGTACTTTAATATTACGTTTGTAACAGCAACATTCTACTATTTCAGATATTATCATTTTTAAAACACCTATTGATCTAAAAGGTGAATTTGCATTAATTCCCTGATTATTGTAAATTCTATTAGGATCAATTCTATTTAATTAGTATTACATATGACTAATGGGAACTAGCATGACTGATATACAAGATAGATGGCTTTCAGTGAATGAAATATCGGCTTATTTGGGGCTTAAACGCGATACTGTGTATAAATGGCTTGATAAGGGGCATATCCCGGCACATAAGGTCGGCAGATTATGGAAGTTTAAAAAAGATGAAATAGATGAATGGGTCCGAAGCGGTGAAGCTAAAATCGAGGGATAGCAGGAAGCAGATATGTTCGAACAAACTTTTAAAAACATTGACGATGTACTCTGGAAAGAAGCCGGGTGTTCATCTGAACTTGATTACGTTGAGCAGTCTTCCTGGTTTCTGTTCCTAAAATATCTTGATGATCTTGAAAAAGAACGTTCTGCGGAAGCGGCGCTTGTTGGCAAATCGTATGAGTATTTATTAGACAAAAAACACAGATGGGAAATCTGGGCTGCCCCCAGAAAAAAGGACGGCTCATTTGATCATGACAAAGCCATGACCGGTGATGACCTGGTTGAGTTTGTAAACAGCGATTTATTTCCATACCTTAAAGGATTCAAACAGAAAGCCACCGGGCCGGATACTATCGAATATAAAATAGGTGAAATATTCAGCGAGATCAAGAACAAGTTTCAATCCGGCTATTCTCTGCGTGACGCTCTTGAACTCATTGACCAGTTGACATTCGGTTCACAAAAAGAAAAGCACGAACTCAGTCATTTATATGAAGGCAAGATTGCCAGAATGGGTAATGCCGGACGCAATGGCGGTGAATACTATACTCCCAGGCCGTTAATTCGGGCAATGGTGCAGGTGACAAATCCGCAGATTGGTGAACGCATCTATGACGGCGCGTGCGGTTCTGCGGGATTTTTATGTGAAGCCTATATGTATTTGCGGGAAGGCAAACTGACTACCAAACAGTTGGAAACTTTACAGAGTAAGACTTTTTATGGTAAAGAAAAGAAATCGCTGGCATATATAATCGGCATTATGAATATGATACTGCACGGTATTGAAGCGCCGAATATCATTCATACTAATACCTTAACTGAAAACCTGGCTGATGTGCAGGAGAAAGACCGCTATGATGTAATCCTCGCTAATCCTCCCTTTGGCGGGAAAGAGCGCAAGGAAGTGCAGCAGAACTTTCCTATCAAAACCGGTGAAACCGCTTTTCTGTTCCTGGAACATTTCATCAAAATGCTTAAAGCCGGAGGCCGGGCAGCAGTTGTTATTAAGAATACATTTCTTTCTAATATGGATAATGCGGCCAAAGCGCTTCGTAAAGAACTGCTTGATTCCTGTAATCTGCATACGATACTTGATTGTCCCGGCGGTACATTCCTCGGCGCTGGTGTTAAAACAGTGGTGCTTTTTTTTGAGAAGGGAACTGCTACCAAGAAAATCTGGTATTACCAGCTTGATCCGGGCAGGAATATGGGGAAGACCAACTCTTTGAATGATGATGATTTAAAGGAGTTTGTAAAACTTCAATCTACGAATAAAAATGGTGAGAAGTCCTGGGTTGTGAATATAAATAATATTGACCAGGAGTCATTTGATTTATCGGTTAAAAATCCCAATACACCGGAGGAAGCACCGCTTCGTTCACCGGAAGAAATCATTGATGAGATTGAAAAGCTGGATGATCAGAGCAGGAAGATACTTGAGGGTATTCGGGGGATGATTTGAAAGACATTCAAGTATCTGACATTCAAAACAGAATATTTACAATCAGAAACCTTCAAGTGATGATTGATCGTGACCTTGCAGAAATTTACGGTGTTGATACAAAGAGATTAAATGAACAGGTAAAACGTAATATCGAAAGATTTCCTGATTCATTCCGCTTTCAGTTGACTGATCTTGAAGGGATTCGGGGGATGATTTGATGGCAGAATTAATCTTTAATGACATTACAGACAAAATAATCAAAGCCTTCTATGGGGTTTACAATGAATTGGGCAGGGGATTTCTGGAAAATGTGTATGAAAATTCCATGATGATCACTTTAAAAGAGCAAGGCCTTGCCACTGAACAGCAGAAAGGAATTGATGTTTATTTCCGGAATAATCTGGTCGGAGAATATAGAGCGGACATTATCGTAGAGGATAAAATTATTCTCGAGCTCAAAGCGTGCAGGACTTTTGCGCCGGAGCATGAAGCGCAGATAATTCATTATTTAAAAGCTACGGGTTTGTCTGTCGGAATGTTATTGAATTTTGGGGACAAACCGGAATTTAAAAGAGTTGTTTATGAAAATTTACGAAAGAAATAAAAGAATAAGCCGCGGATTTACGCGGATGAACGCGGATAAGAGAGGAAGAGATCCGCGAATATCCGCGGCCAAAATCTTGAAGGGATTCGGGGGATCATTTGAAAGAGGGCTGGAAAAAGTCACATCTAATTGATGTTTGTACTAAAATTACAGATGGGAGTCACTTTTCACCAAAAACCATTACAACTGGGTATCCCTATATAACTGTTAGAGATGTTGTCGAAGATAACATTGATTTCGTTAATTGTAAACATATTTCTAAGACTGACTATAATGACTTGGTAAAAAATGGTTGTCAACCAGAAAAAGGAGATGTTCTTTTTTCTAAAGATGGTACTGTTGGCAAAGTTACAGTAATTGATTATGAAAAGGAGTTTGTTGTTCTATCATCATTAGCAATCATTAGACCCAATAAATCTATTATCGATAGTTATTTCTTGAGTTACATTCTGAAGTCTCCATTCTTCTTATCAGAGGCAATTGGCAGAAAAACAGGAGTTGCAATTCGTAGAATAGTATTAAAGAATCTTAAAACTATTAATATACCCCTCCCCCCACTCCCCGAACAAAAACGCATCGTCGCCATTTTCGATGAAGCATTTGCCGGTATTAAAAAGGCGATAGCCAATACCGAGAAAAACCTGAAGAATGCGCAGGAGTTGTATTCAAATAAGCTGAAGTTTATTTTCAAAAAAGATGGACAAGGGTGGCAAAAATCAACTATTGGCGAACTGTGTACATTAATGACAGGAGGTACTCCAAGCAAAGGAAAGAAACAATATTTTGATGGTGGTAAAATACCTTGGCTAGTATCTGGTGATATTCATAAGCAAAACATCTTTGAATGTGATGGAAGAATTACTCAAGAAGGATATGACAATTCAAGCGCAAAATACTTGCCAGTTAATTCTGTAATGATAGCCCTAAACGGTCAAGGCAAAACACGAGGAACTGTAGCAATGCTCCGCATGAAGGCTACCTGCAACCAATCATTAGTGAGTATTAATCCAAATAACAGCGATAAGATTTTGCCGGAATACATTTATACTAACCTTAAAATTAGATATGAAGACATAAGGAAAATCACTGGTGATAGTGGAAACGACAGAAGAGGACTTAATATGCCACTTATTCGGAAAATGTCTATAACTTTTCCTCAGAGTATAAATGACCAGAAAAATATTGTTGATTTAGAGAAGCAATTATCTAATAAAATATATAAATTTATCGAAGTGCAGCAATTAAAACAACAAAACCTTAATGAATTAAAACAATCTCTCCTTCAAAAAGCCTTTTCCAGCGAACTAACATCAAATCCCGACAAGTCCCTAAAGGAAGCAGCCGTATGAAACGAAATAAAATCAGCAGCCGCGGATTTACGCAGATTGTCGCGGATAAGAGAGGAAAAAATCCGCGAGTATCCGCGCAGATCCGCGGCCATAAAACACTTCAAAGTATTAGGTGGGGAAGTAATGGCTGAATTACTTTATAAAGAAATTACCGATAAAATAATGAAAGGATTTTATGACGTTTATAATGAACTTGGTCGTGGTTTTCTGGAAAATGTTTATGAAAATGCATTGATAATTGCATTAAAAGAATATGGGCTTTCACTTGAACAGCAGAAAGGAATAAACGTATATTTTAGAAATGAACTGGTTGGCGAGTATAGGGTGGACATTCTTGTGGAGAATAAAATAATACTTGAATTGAAAGCGTGCAGGAAGTTTGCTCCGGAGCATGAAGCACAGATAATCCACTACTTAAAAGCGACTGGTATGTCGGTCGGAATGCTTTTAAATTTTGGAGATGTGCCTGAGTTTAAGCGAGTTGTATATGATAACTTACGTAAGTAAAGTAAGAAATAGCCGCAGACTACCGTGGATAGGAGAGGAAAAGATCCGCGAAAATCCGCGGCCAAAAAACCTTAACACATTAACACC